>ERZ825137.1451-NODE-1451-length-30577-cov-3.338018_pt1 | contig 30577 bp, 19 predicted proteins | sample MGYA00519873_ERZ825137 | MGnify/ENA primary metagenome ERZ825137 (study PRJEB31778, sample SAMEA3449190) | human gut metagenome | biome: human gut; feature: human-associated habitat; material: faeces | place: United Kingdom | collected 2010/2012 ...
ATCCCCAGTTTCTTTACAACAATCTCCCAACAGACAAAGTACGCGGGTTCTCAACAGTACGGACATCCGCGGAAAAGCTAACGCTTTTTCCAACCATGGAATCACTCTCGGGTAAGCATTTTCAGGAATATTGCCTTGATATAACGAGAATAAATCTTCCACCGGTCCCGTGTAATTATTAACCGTCAATGTCGAGCTCGCTCCTTGAAAATATTTATTCATATTTTCAAAAAACACATCCAAATTCTTTCGGTACAAATTATAATACCCGTCAGCAAGGAAATTAACAGCTTCAAAAGCAGTAAGATCCCCAAACGGAATTCCACCGTAAACCTGATTCAGGTCTCCGTTCAACCGCTCCAGTTCCTGCTTGTATTCTACCTTGCCATTACGACACAAGGATATGATATACCCGTTATACAAATTGATAATATACCTGTTCACGTCAGCCTTCCCCACCTGTTCCACGTATCCCTGATAATTCTTCACCAAAGCATCAAAAATCGGGTCATTCTTATCTTTTTGCTGGTGAAACATTGTCAATAGAGTAAAATCCTCAGGGTTCACCATCTTATCCAATGTTTTATCAGCCACGTAAGCATCGAACAAAGATTCTATACGAGTGATCCACTTTTCCCGGTTGTATCCCTCCTGCGTACCGATGAAAGCCGGAGCTTGCAACAATAACTCTTGCCGCAAATCCAAATTTTTCTTTTCCTTCTTCACCTTCTCGTACAACTTTTCAAAACTCAAAGCTTCTCCCATAACAACCTTGGCCTCATGCACAAAAGCAGCAGGCTCTTTGGTGCCGTTAATCGATTGAAGCACTTCCCCTTTCACGTTAAGAAATAACATCGTAGGTAAAGCATTTATCTTGTATTTTTGTACTAACGCTTTGTTCTCGGGAGACTCGACATTTAACTGGCAACAAACAAAATTCTTGTTAAAATATTCCCCTACTTCAGGCAACACGAAAACCTGTTCCCCCATCAGTTTACAAGGTTCACACCAATCTGCATAAAAATCTACAAAAAGATTCTTTTTTTCCTTTTTCGCTTTCGCCATGGCATCTTCAAATGTCCCTTCAAAAAAAGTAATCTGAGCAGATGCTGTTCCCAGTAATCCTAAAAATAGGATTACCAACCATAATTTTATATATTTCATTGCAATTGAATTTAAAGAAAAAAGCGTGTCAAAATCCACGAAATGGACTTTATCTAAAAGCGGATTTTGACACACCCGAAACGATTAGTTATCTCTCACTTCAAACGTGAATATATCCTCTAAAATAGCTGTATGACCTTCATTTTCGATCTTCAGAGACACGGTATAATAGCCCACGGGAGAATCCACCTTTGCATCAACATACATCCGTCCTCCCCCGATAACAGTCATATATTTAGCAAAATCATCGGCAGCTTCCTGCCCGTTACTACTCTTCACTCTATAAAGAGAATAGTGCAACGGTTCGGTTCCTAACACTTGTTCAATCTGAGCCGTAGTCCATGGAATATTTTTATCTATTTGCTCTTGAAGTTGAGAAATTTGCTCCCGGAGTGTATAGGGATCAGCTAACCCGATATTCCCGCACATCGAAGAAATTGTATTTTTCTGAGAACGGATTTTTCTTTCTGCAGGAGCTACAACCTCATCTTTCCAATACGTATATTCCTCGGTAGCTTTATTCAACAACTCTTGGTAATACTCTTTATCTGATGCCGGAGCATTCAGCCAAGCTGTTCTCGCCCGCTTATAAGCTTCATATAACTCATCCCTTTTGCTTGACAATGAAATAAATTCCTTTTCCAATTGGTCGGTCTCTGCCAGCAGATTTTGAATTTCCGGAGTATACTTCTCAAAAACACTTTCCAACTCGTTGATATTATCTTCCAAAGCAGAAAAACGTGTCACCTGCAAAGTATCCATCGAATAAGAAGCTTCAGTCGTGTACAAATAACCGACAGTGACATCATTGCAACCTGCAAGCAAGGAAATCACCCACAACATGGCAATATATAAATGTATTTTCATCATTTCCCTTTTCTTAAATTTTATTCAAATCAAAAGCATATCCCATGGCCTGTACGACACCGTTATTTGTCTGAATATCTGTCGACACAACCCTAAAACTGACTGAACCGGAATTAGTCCTGATATACAATGAAACTTCTCCCGCTTCCTCTATTTGCATATAAGGTTCCTGGTGAGTCCACATAAATACAGATCCCCTTAATGTCTGTGCTTCCATGCCATCCACTTTTTCCCCTGTATTGGCAATAATCTGTCCTCTAGGAATATCGTTGACCATCAATCGCTTCGGCACGATTAACTTGCACAAGATATTCTTACAGTCCTCAACCGGAATATCTATCACCCTCTTGTACCCATTTTGCAACATATAATTCAGAATACTCAAGTTTGTTACGCCAAAGAATGTAATTTGCTCATGTTCCCCCCGTCCTTCAAACAATTCTTTTAAACCGGCATGCTCAATCATAATCATTGTAGAATCCCAATCATGTGGTTGTGTATGAAAATATTCCCACATCGAACAATCATGAACCCCGTCAGATAACCCTCCGTCGTGATAATTCCATTTTGTACATGATCCTAATGCTAACACCATAACAAGGATCACACCTTTCAACATATATGTTATTTTTGCCATTGCCAATAAGTATTTTGAGTCATCAACGTATTTTTTTCGAAAGCCCCGCTACTAACCGGAGCGTAAAGTGCTCCATTTTTTATATCTTGATCTGTAAGTTCTTGAAACTTACCTCTCAAATATTTTTTGTAATAACCGTTACGCACAATATCAAAATAAAATTGCCCCTCACCAAAAAGTTCGCGTCTCCGTTCGTCAAAAACTTCTTGACGTAAACTCTCCTTATCCGTGGGTCCGTCATAATCGGTCAATTCCGCACGGGCACGCACCCGATTCAAATCATCCACGGCTGTTGTTAATCCAAGATTTGCCCTGCATTCCGCACGAAGCAAAATTAAATCGGCCAACCTCCATACAATCCAATCCCCATCCGTGGCTATTACCGGACGATCCTGTACAAATTGCGTATTCTCCTGAATAATTACGTCCCTCCACTTTGCAATATGCGCGCAAGGACTTGCCTCTCTTCCCACCTCCACGAAATCACCTACTTCATCATCCCATTCTGTCAGCGGATAAGTCAATTCACCCAACTGATACCAGAACTCCCGCCGCCGTGCATCATTTTCATCCGGATAAATACTTTCTACCGTTTCCACGTAAATTTTCGTATAGTCATCCCAATAATCCTCCGCGAGCAAAGCGATCGCCGACTCGTCCGTTGTCGTATAAGGATAAGTCATCAACATCTGGCCCGGGAGTTCAGCCTTAAAACGAGTTTCATATTGACGATCAATATCTATCGGATCATTATCTATACAAAAAATTGTCTCCACGCTCGATCTCGCTTTTCCGAATACATTCGTGATCAACCCGCCAATACTTTCCAAGTCGTACGCACCGGCACGTCCTTCAATCACCTCCGAAGCGTAAGATTCGGCCTCTTTCCAATATTTTTCCTCACGCGTCAAACCTCCCATCCAAGCGTAAATATTTGCCAACAACGTATTCACCGTTCCCAAGCTGGCATATTGTTTGGAAGTAATCTGTTTCCCATCCACATCTCTCAACTGATCATAAGTCGGAAGAGTCAATGCCAATTTTGCCTCTTTAGCCGCTTCTTCCAGTACTTCCAGGGCAGGCCGTTTACCCTCCGGGGCTATAGACTCAGAACCTTTAGATATGGGAGCATCACCCCAAATCTGGGCAAGCCGGAAATAAGTCATTGCTTTAGAGAAATGAGCTTGCCCCAACCAGAACTCGGCCCTTTCCTTGGATATATTTTCAAAACGATACTCATTCTCGATAATCACGTTAGCCATATATATCGCCTCGTAAAAATTAGCCCAACTCACATTCAACACCATACTTTCCTCGGGCAAATAAGTATCCGGATCCAATGTCCAAAATCCCTGATAAGTCCACTCAATATTATCGGCATCCAAAGAATTATAAAACTGAGGTTGATCCCCCACGCAAATATTCTTCATGTAGGAAGCAATACCGTTATGCAAAGCCTTAAGTTCCTCCTCATTTTTGAAGTAATTGACAAAAGTCACCGAATCTTCCGGCTCGACAGTCAACCAATCATTACATGAAAACAGGGGAACAAATAATAAAAGTATTAATATTTTCTTCATGTGCTTACAATTTAAAAGTTTACAGACAAACCCACGGTAAATTTACGAGGTAAGGGATAAGACCCCATATTATCCACACCTTGGGTAGGATTTACCAGTTCCGGATCTAAACCGGAATAATTCGTCAACAGGAACAAATTCTCTCCCGTAACAAATATTCTAGCCCCTGAAATCTTCAATTTATTAAGAACCCGTTCCCCGACATTATACCCCAACGTCAGTTGCTTTAACCGCAAGAAACTAACACTTTCGATATCACAATCATAACGTCCACTTGTTTGATTCATCAAATAAGCATATACTTGAGATTTCGGGTAATCGGCCTTAGAACCTGCTTCCGTCCAAATTTTCACATCATTGACATCCACGAACAAAGGTTTTTCGCTCCCATTTGCCGTCATGCTCACATCATCGTAAACTTTCACGATATGACGCCCCAGCGAATAGTTGAAGAAAATATTCAGGTCAAAATTTTTCCAGCGAAGTTGGTTAATAAAACCACCGTGAGCTAAAGGTAGAGGACTCTCTGCAAAATAAACATCAGCATCCTCGGTAATCCTACCGTCCCCGTTCAAATCAACAAGCCGACGACTCCCCGGAAGATAAATCCCTGCCGTAATTCCGGAATAAAGAGGTTGTACCTCCTTATTAGCCAAATAATAAACCGGAACTTCATCCAATGAATTATAGAACCCGTCTGTTTTAAAAACCTTTATCTGATGCAAAGGTTTTCCGATAACCTGTTCCATAAAATCAAAACCGTCAGCACTTTTTTCAAAACGATTCCAATTTCGTGAAGCATTGAATTTCATTTTCCATTTTACTGCCGTGTGTCTCAAAATATCTGCCTCCAATTCAAGCTCTAAACCTTGATTGGAAATCGCCATCCCGTTCTGCCATTGGAATTGATGGTAATAAATATCTCCCGGCAAAGAAATTTGATTCAACTGTCCCTTCGTGTAACGATAATAATAATCTATGACAAGCCGCAATCGATAATCCAGAAAACTCAAGTCAAATCCCAAATCATATTGATTAGTCTCTTCCCAACTTAATTTCTTGTTAATAACTCCTCCTCTTATATCCGGGAACATGGCTATATCCCCATGAAAGGTGGTTCCATTAGCAGACAATAATCCCTGGGACAAATAACGTTGACTGAATTTTTGACCGGAAACACCCCAGCTCGCCCGTATTTTTCCAAAACTCAACCAATAGAACGGCTTCATAAACTTTTCATCCGAAAAAGTCCACCCCACGGCTATAGAAGGGAAAGTAGCCCAACGCACATCTTCCCCGAACACAGAAGAACCATCGCGCCGAAGCGTTGCTTCAAATAAATACTTTTCTTTATAATTATAAGTCAAACGCCCGAAATAACTGTTCATCCGTTCTTCTGAAAAACCTGAAGAGTATTCAAAAGCAGACACATAAAAAGGATCAGCCGCCGTACCCGTATTATTCAACCCGTTAGCTCCTCCCCAACCGGCACCGACATAATGAATCTTATCATTCGGCCCGTTCATCGCTTTTCCTTTATTATTAAAGGACTGGTCTTTTTGGAACGACAATCCTAGCATAATCTTCAAATTATGCTTATCCAAATAATTATACGTGTACGTCAGCAAATTTTCATTCAAAATCGACAAATCTTTCGTAATCGTCCCCTCCGAACTGGAAAAATGTGTATAGGCATCTAAAGCTCGTGGTTTAAAGGTATTCTGATTCTGTTGATTATAATCGATTCCAGCAGATACTCTCAAATTTAAATTACGCATCAATTCGTAATCCAATGCTATATTATAACGTAAAGAATAGCTTTGATTTTTCTCCGAAATTTCGTTATACTTTTGAATGATTAAATCTCCGATAGCTCCTCCTCCCGGCAACAGAGTAGAAGTAGTTTTGGCCTCAGAACTAATTCCTTCAAACTTACTTCCCCCGGCTCCAGCAGAAGTTCCCCTACTACGATCACTGTAAGTAAGTCCCAACTGCGTATCCATACGCAAACGTTTAGCTGGATGGGCAGTTAAATTTGACAATACGTTAAAACGCTTAAAATCAGTATTGATTGCGATTCCTTTCTCGTCATAATAACCGGCCCCAACCATGTAACGCACGTTCTCCGATCCCCCGGATGCTTGCAAGTTTGCGTTAATCACTCCTGCGGTCCTGTAATTTTGGCGATACCAATGCGTTGAATTATTGTAAAAAGGGTTCAAACTATCTTGTAACATCACTGCATCTTGAGGTCCCGTTTTTCCCCAAAACCAGTTATACATGGGACCGTTAGTGCTTTTATTAGCGTAGACCTCTTCATAAGATGTAGGAATTTTCCATTCTCCGGATGCGGTTTTATAAGGAGCAACCGTATTACGCAAAGCATTTAAAAAAAACAATCTTTCGTACCGTCCTCCTGACTGTTCCGGAGCTTTCGGCAACCATGATGCAGAGTAAGATACATTGGCATTGAATTGTGCTTTCCCGGCACGCCCTTTTTTCGTGGTAATCAAAATAACCCCGTTACCCGCACGAGAACCGTAAATAGCTGCCGAAGCGGCATCTTTCAAAACCTCAATGGACTCGATCATCGAGGGATCCAAATCAGATAAAGTGTTCGCTCCTGTCACCGAAGATGTAAATGCCTGCATAGGTACCCCGTCAATCACGTACAGAGGAGTCCCGTACTGCCTGTCTGCACCTTCTCCCTCCATGGCCAAAGAATTGTAACCACGGATAGCAACCAAGGAACCGCCACCACCGGGAGAACCGGATATATTACTGACCTCAACCCCGGCCATATGCCCTTGCAACAAATTCTCCAAACTATGAGTCGGCAATTCTTTCAACTCCTCTCCTTTCACGGATGAAATTGCACTGATCACAGTACGCTTTTTCTGGGAACCATAAGCCACGACTTGAACTTCATCCAACCCGGAAATGTCCTCCTCCATTTTCACTACCACCAACTTCCCTGCCGTGTAAGCAACTTTCTTTGTTTTAAAACCGACAAAGGAAAATACTAACGAACCTTTCTCCCTTGGCAAGGGTAAAACAAAACGCCCGGCAGTATCGGTTGACGTGCCGAACTGGGTACTGTCCAAAAGTACCGTAACACCCGGCATTGGCACATTATTTTCATCAACGACCTTACCTTCAATCGTATACACCTTTTTCTTTTCCTCCTTTACAGCACGGATTATCACCACGTTATCATCATAAGAAAAAGTCAACCCTAATGAAGGCAACCACTCTTTCAATACCTGATCCAAAGGTTTATTCTGAACTTTCAGACTTACCAAACCTTTTTGCTGAATCATCTGGTTATTGTACAAGAAATCACAACCGGCCTGCACACTAAGCTCCGTGAAAATAGCCTTTAAAGAAACATTCTCCATCTCCACGTTTACCACAGCCTGTTGAGAATAAACATTAGCTTGTACCGAGATGAAAAAAACAAACTGAAAAAGACAAAACAATTTCATAAAGATTAACATTTTCCGGATAAGAATACCCCGCAGCGCTCTTATTCGAATTCGACTTTTTTGCATACTTTTGTTTTTAAGATTACACATGGTACAACAATCATCTTACACATACTTGTTGTACTTTACCTAAAGTTGGAAATTGGGGAATTTCCAACTTTTATTTTTTCCTTATCACGACATTTTTCCCATTCAATTCAAATTCAACCAAATCCGTCTGTTCTATTTTTTTGAACAATCCCTCCACACGATCATATCGCCTCAAACGTCCCGTGAACTCCAAAGATTTAACCTCCGCGTTCGCATAAAAAACATTCAGATCATACCACAAAGCCAAGGTTTCCATAATCTCCTCCAACGTCATCTGATCAAACTTATAATACCCATCTTTCCACGATGTATATAATTTCGTGTCAACAACCTTCACTTCGAACCGGTTGTTTTTCTTGTTATAAACGACCTGCTTTCCCGGTACGACATTTATCTGTTCCTTTCCATTCGTTATCTGAATTCGTCCTTGTTCCAAGGTCGTCTCTATCCTTTCACGCTCAGGATAAGAAGTCACGTTAAAGGAAGTCCCTAATACCCGAATTCGGACATCACCCGCCTGCACGAAAAAAGGACGACACTCATCTTTAGCCACCTCAAAATAAGCCTCCCCTTTCAATCCCACCTCTCGCTGATCTCCGGAAAAAGCAACAGGATAATAAATTTCCGAACCGGCATTCAAAAATACCTTCGTACCATCTGTCAGCACGATACTATATTCTGAGCCTCTAGGAATCATAAGAGTATCATATTTTACTTCTAGCGGAACAACAGAATCATACGAATACCTTAACGTGTAATCAGCATTGGCAATCCGGATGCTATCTTCACGAATCATCACCCCTTGATATTTATCAAGTTCGATTACTTCCCCTGTATTCAGTTTTAAATAAGCCTTAGAAACATCCATCTTTTGAAGTTCCCCGGGAACATCAAGATCCTCAGCCTCCATTCCCGATCTCCAGAACATCAGCGCAACCCCCAACAAGACAGCAACAACAGCCACCCCGGAATAATACCACCCGATCCTCCGGTTTCTCTGCCGACGCCATACCTCCTTTTCCATTCGTTCGAAAACAAACTCTTTCCGACCAACCGCCTTTTCCCTCATCAAACGGGAACTCCAAAACATCCCTTGAAGAAGTTCCACATCCTTTTCTCCCGCATGTTCCTGCAACCATCTTTCAACAACCTGTTGCTCTTCTTCCGACACGCTCTCTCCCGCCAAATAAGCAGCTACTATTTCATGAATTTTATCACTCATTATTATTCCTTTTTCCCTAAAGGAACTTAACTATTCATTTCGGGTGACAGCAGGAAACAATTTTTTTGAAAAATAATACTAGAATTAATGCATCATCCGCACCGAGAGCTCGCCGTAGAAATTGAAAGGCCCTTCCCATCTGTGTTTTAACGGTATTAATACTGATACCTAAATAATCTGCAACTTCTTGGTATTTCATCCCTTCCATACAAACCATATGCAATATCCGCCTACGTTCTTCCGGTAGCATTTCTATTGCCAGATACAATTTTTCAATTAATTCCGAATTCTCACCCGACGCCTCACTATATAATTCATCGTAAATCTGCTCGTGTTTACCTTTCCGCCGACGGGTATTTCGCAAATAATTCAAACATCCATGTTTTACTGCCGAGAAAAGATAATGTTCCAAACTTCCCTGTAACAAAGAAAAACGACGATTTACCCAAAAATCTACAAAACACTCTTGAACAATATCTGCAGCCTCTTCCGCCTCACCAATAAATTGTGTCGCAAATAGGACCAAAGAATCATAAAATGAATCATATAGTAGACGAAAACCTTTCCGCTCGTCATCTTTAAATTGTAATAATATCCTCTCCGAGTTTTTCATTCCAATATTTGATCCGCATTTTACGGGCTAAAAATAATAAAAAACTCTTATATATTCCGTATCAATTCTCCGGATGATATCTCCCACTCCTTTATCAAAAGAAATCTCTTCTACTTACGTCTAATGATTACAAATCAATTCGAACAGCAAGTAGAAGAGAAGCTAATCCTGTTACCTGATTTTACTTATCATTCGATACAAATCTCATCAAAAACATAAGAAAAAGGTGCATATTTTTCCAACACGAACAAAATATAACGAATATCTACAACAATATTGCGACAGATATTCTCATCGTAACAGAAATCCGAAGCAACTCCCTGCCATAACCGATCAAAATTAATACCCACCAACTCTCCTTTAGCATTCACGACAGCACTACCTGAATTCCCGCTAGTCGTATGCGCATCTGTTAAGAAACAAACCCTCAATCTACCCTCTTTATCAGCATAACGGCCATAATCCTGCTTTTGGTACAATTCCCGCATTTTTTTAGGGAGAAAATACTCCAAATCATCCGGATTATTTAAATACTTATCGTACATTCCATCCATCGTCGTGTAATAACGGTACGACAATCCATCTTCTGGCTCACATCCTCTTACAGTCCCGTATGACACTCGTAATGAACCATTCGCATCCGGATATAACACCTGATCTCGTTTCATCTCCAACATACCTTCTTGAAAAATCTTATATAAAGGTAACATTTTCACCTGCCATGCACCCCGTTGATGCGAAATACGTTCTACAAAAACACGGTAATAATTTATGGATAACTGATATAAAGGATCTTCTGTAATCACTTTTATCCCATCCGCTTTATCTGACTCCAAAAAATCCAACAACCCTTGCTGCTTCGTGAAAATAGAATTAGCAAACAAATCTTGTGACAACTTTTCAATATCCCCACCATACTGCTTAATAATTTTTTCCATAACTTCCGTATGGAATTTCATCGGCATTCCCTCGTAATACCGTACTAACATATTACGGAACGTCTTACGGTCAATCTCGTACGACCAATTACCGAAAAACTGTTTTGTTAACCCAATAAGCCGTTTGGATTCATTCCTCTGACTAGCTTCTTTGACTGGTTTCCGGCCGTTATACATGGCAACTAATTTCTCAAATTTCCCAATAAAAGGCACAATTTCCGCCCCATTCAAGCCGGCCTCCGAGAAATAATCATTAGCCAAATTATACTCGGAAAGCTCCTTGTAGACCTCCCTCATATCTTCCAATACAGTACCATATTTCGCTTTACGCTCCGGGGATGCTTCCACCCACTGTTGAAACGCCTCCTCTTCCCGTTTTTTCTCTTCAACCAAGTTCATTCTGCGTACACCTTGAATTTCCCCTTTCCATTTCAAATAAGAATTTGAAATAGAAGAAATTCGGGTAGAATAACGTAATCTTAACCCAGGATCTGCCTCCATCTCTTGTTTCAGGATAGCCAACTTTTCTCCGCGTATCCGAACTTTTGCAGCATTTTGTTTTTCAACAATCGCCTCTAAACCGAAAGATGGAACATACTGTTTCGTGGAAGCCGGGTAACCGAGTACCATGGCAAAATCATTCTCTTTCACCCCTTTCAACGAAATTTTCAAATAATTCGTCGTCTTATACGGCACATTTTTCTGGTTATAGGCCTTAGGCTCATTTTTTTCATTCACGTATACCCGCAAAAATGCAAAATCCCCCGTGTGGCGAGGCCAGCTCCAATTATCGCTTAAACCTCCGAATTTACTGATAGACATGGGAGGGGCGGCCACCATACGCACATCTTTGAACAAGCGATACACCGACATAATGTACTGATTATTGGCAAATAAACTCTGTACCCGCATCTCCAAGTTTTTCCCTTTCGTAACCTCTTCCGCCAACTTTTTCCCATTCTCATCAATTTTACGGGAGTACTCCGCCCCACTCAACCCCTCTGTACCTTCCATAATCCGGTCCGTAACATCCTCCATACGAATTAACTGCTTCACCATCAACCCCCGGCATAAACTCTCTTCTTCTTTTTTAGAGGCCCAATACCCATATTTCAAAAAATCATTCTCCGGGGTTGAAAAACGTTCGATATAACTCATAATACAATGAAAATTCGTGATCAACAACCCTTGATCCGAAACGAAACTAGCGGAGCAAAAACTCCTCAGGTTATCAGGTCCTTCTGTCACGAGACCGATAATTGCATCTTTCAAACAAGCTTGATTCACACTATATATCTCTTCTGCAGAAAGCTTCAGTCCTTTCTTACGCATCTCGGCGAATTTCTGTTCTTTTAATAATATCGGCAACCACATCCCCTCGTCTGCTTTCACACGTCCCACCGTAACCATCAATACAATTAATCCCAATAATATTGTTCTACACATAATCTCATTTTTTTAATAAATCCACAACAAATCCGATATGTTCGGAATACTTTATTTGACGCTCTAATTTTTTACCCAATCGAACCATCTCGCCATACACAGCCGCACTTTTCAAATTATCATTTGCCTTACCCGGATCTCCCTTTTCATTACCTACCTTTTTCAAGGCCTGCACATAAGCAATCTGTCTATTTTTCTCGTACTCACTTAACGATCCCTTTCCCGTGAATAAACATGTTGAAATATCCTGCAAATACTCCTCTATCGGATAAACCGAACCAATTAACCGATTTAAAAGATTCGGAGATACCAATGTTGCAATCATCTCTCCCTGCCGATTCATTAACATCTCGGTCTTATTTCCAATCGAACCGAACAATTCTCGATCACACAACCATTGATCCGTCTCCCGCAATTCATTTACAATAAATTGTACCGTTTTCTTCTGCCGTTCTTTATCCACCTCCACATAACGGGCTTCATGTTGTCCCACTGTCCCCGGTAAATAATAAACACCCCCGATATAAGAAGCACAATTATTCATGTATTTGAAGAACTGTTTGACACCCGCATCATACATTTCCGTCATCCGAAGGTAAGAATCTCCTTCGTCCGAACACCATTCCATTAGATGTCGCATAATATACCGCAAATTCGATATGCCATAAGTAGATGATTTCAACAGATCATCTCCCAACATATCCGACTGCCCGGCAGGATCCGGGACAATCGGTCCCATTGCCATATTAGCATATAAATACAATGGATTACTTCCTTTCTCTCGAAACATCTGTTCCAACACGACAAGCTCCTCCTCTGGTGTTTCAGCATCAAATATAGGAGTATAAGCCCATTGCACTGAAAAATAATCAAAAGGTCCCAAAAGTGGGGGAGTCATTTTTACCCCCCATTCCAAATCACCGGGTTGCGCCACGTAATTATTCCGTGCATAATCCATAATGGAAGCCGTCGTACCATATTTTTGCGTGAACGAGGGAGAACGTAAAGAATCCACGGGATAGGCAAACGAAGCTCTCATATTATGCTTCATCCCCAATGCATGCCCGGTTTCATGAGCCACGGCATACCGGATTAATTCCCCCATCACCTCTTCACTCAATTCCTTGTTTCTCACACTCGGGTCCGCAGCGGCAGTTTGTATAAAACGCCACTCTTGTAACAAACGCACCACGTTATGATACCACAAAATATCAGCTTGGATAATCTCTCCCGAACGGGGATCCGTCCAAATACGACCGGCAGCATTTGCCTCTTCCGTAGGGATATATCGAAAACAACTTACCGTTAAATCCTCGCTATTAAAATCTTTTCCCGGGAAATCCCGTACCTGTATAACATTTTTAAAACCAATCGCCTCAAACGCTTTGTTCCAATCCAGCATTCCCAAACGGGCATACTTTTTTATCAATGCCGGAGTAGCCGGATCAAAATAGAATACAATAGGGCGGGCAGGCTCTACCAACTCTCCGGCTTGATAGCGTGCAACCTCGTCCGGGCGGGGTTCAATCCTCCAACGGGAAACATACTTCGGACGATATACTCGTTTTGCCGTATTATATACTGTCTTCACTGTTGAAAAATACCCCATCCGCTCATCTTCATAACGAGGACGCATGGGTTCCTTCGAAAGCACCAACAACGTGTAATTAATTGTCACAATCAAAGGTGTCTTACCGCCTACATAAGCATAACGAGTAGTCACATTAACCCGATTCTCATGATTTGAAAAACAAAGAATCCCGGAAGCCTTCGGCTCCAATCGTCCCTGCTTCATTCCCCCGGGCAAAGGAGAAATTTCACCAATTTCATCACTAAAATAACGAGTTACATCTATCACGTTTACTCCCCGCTCCTCATCCCGTCTCACGAGATCGAAGACCTGCATCACCGGAATCACATGATTACGCGCAATCAATTTTGCAGCGACATCCGACTCTTCCCACACGGCACTAGAAACCAACCGTTCCATGTTCAAATACTTCCCGTTTAACTCGAATCGCACTACTATCGGATCCCCCATCGTCTGCCCTGCTGATATATTCTTCTGTACACTTAAACTTACAACCCGAGATCCAAAAAGTAAATCTCGCCCCAACAAAGAATCCGCCACTTCCAGCAAATAAGCATTCCCCTGTTTCACGATCTTCAACGGTCCTGCGGCTCGAACAAATGGACAGCTTAACAACGAGGCACAAATAACCATTAGTTCACACAAAAACTTCATTCTATTCGTTTTTAATACATACAATGACACAAATTTCCTAAATGATACACCCAAATATCATTTAACACGCCCCCTTCCGTTCCTAAAGTGTTAAGATTCCGACAGATATTCCCCCGCTAAAGCGAGACCCGAATTTATCGGTAAAAACATTTCCAGCATACGCTTTTATATATCCGGTCAAGGCTGTTTTCTTCAATCGCATAGGGAAAGAATATTGAAAATCAACTTTCGCTTCCAACGTTTTGGCCTTGAAAAACCTCAAATCCGGATTCAAAACATTCTCCGTAAAAACATTCTCTTCTGACAAATTCATCTTGGTCTCTAACGGTAATGCTCCATTCAAAGCGGCTTCAATCCAAAACTTATGTGCATCCTTGTTCACAACCCGTCCGGCACCCTTCACCCCTATACGTAAAGTGGATACCTCACGTGTAGATTCGGGTAATAAATAACGGTTTTTCAAATACTCATATTTACCACTTACCCCCATCAACCAATTATAATCCTTACGAGAAACATCTCCTTTATAAAAAGTATAATCTGTCTGGACATTTAAAACATCATCCTTGTAAGTCACGAAATTATACAAAGTCACCCATTTATTCGAAACCATCCCATTACCGTGAGTGATATTCACTTGCTCTTGTACAAACTCTTCAGCTTGCCCTCCGGTATAACTTGCCTGCATATTCCAAGCATGAAGCACATTTATTCGTTCACTTTTGTAACCCGAATAAAAAGTCACTTTCTGAGCATTATAATCTCCCGGTTCTTTCCTTTCATCATCCACGACCTCTTCCACCAAACGTTCATACCCCAAAGATACCAACCAAGAACCATATTCTCCTGTCAACTTATACTGCAAATCCCCACCAAAAATATCGGCCACAGTACGACGGGCCACTTTACCTAATTCCGTTGTCATCCAATAATTTTCCAACCCCTCTAACAAATAATATTCAAACTGTTTTTCCCTCTGTACGGTAATTATGTTATCCAAGCGTTGCTTCCGGAAACGATAATAAAAATCCAAACCCAAAGCATGTTTCTCCGAAATTTTATAAGTAAGAGACGGGATAATTGCATAATCAGCCAACAACACCCGAGAACGAGGATCTCGCAATCGAGACAAATCACCAACCGAATAATCCACTTCCGCACCAAAAGTAAAACGCCCAATACTTCCCGTTGCAAACTTTACCTTTAAATCAAACAACTGCCGATCATAACTTCCTTTCACACTCCCACCATATTGATAAGGACTTGTATACTCTTTCAAGATCACATCCGACCACGCCCGTTCGCTCTCTCGGTCCATCGTAAACTTGAAACTTCCCCAAACGTATAAATTCCGGGCAATTTTAGAATAACGTTCTGCCAAGAAACTCAACCCGTTTACTCGACTACCTTCTTGAGCTCGATGATAATCACCGGAAGAATGAAACACCCCGAACCATGCATCTCCATGATCTGCTACCGGATCAAAACCTAATCCGGAAGCATTGCGAGTCGGCAACCATAATTGTTTCACTAATTCCAGTCGCTGCATTTCAGGAGTGACCACGCTCACCGTGTCTGTCGAAGTCTGACTTCTTCCTATTACACTCACGAAGAGCATAAAACACAAGTATATATATTTATTATACATCACGTTCTTTTTTATAAATTATTCTTGAGGTTGTAATTCTGGTTTCGTGTAAATCAAGGGTCTAATATCAGATGTACACACGAAATCTTCCAACGAATTATTGGTATCCTGCAAAACGACCCGTCCATCTTCTTCCACCCTTGCAACTTTCCGCTCTATACTTTCCCCTGTTCGTCCCGAAGCCGTTGACAATGTCTGATACGACGCATCAATTCTTGCAGGCATTCTCTTTTTAGATAGATCAATCTCCTGTGCATTATACTTCAAACACTCCACTCCATCAAGAACCATACTTGTTGCAATTTGCACATACCACGCATGACTTGGCTTAGCATCTGGTTTTTGCTTTTTCGTCAAATCATTTACATCCCCGTCATAGCGGAACAGCACAAGCTGATTCCCACCACCAACTACCATATTTAACCAATCTAAAGTGGCAAGCGATTTATAGACATGTGGCAATTGTTCCACCTGACTATTCTGGGGTTTATTAACAGCCTTTACTTCATAATCCGCTATTGTCAAATCCAATGACAAAGGAGCATCTATCGTGTGATCAATAGCTTGCCGGGCAATTAATATACTCTTTCCCGGCTCTAAATCACGTGTCGGCAACTTGAATATATCTTTGGCATAAATATACTGTTCTTTCTCCTCCACAAACCAAGGAGTACTCTCCGTTTCCAACAAAGCAATATGTATATTTTCTGTCGAAACCGTCTGATCCGAATTATTATACAGTTCTATATACTGATCCACATCATAATTTTTATTATTGGCATTCTTTGTACCGGAATAATAAATCTTACTAAAGATCAGACTCTGTCGTACTCCCATCTGCAAAGTCAACTCCCCGTTATAATTCTCGTAAATTCTCAAATTAGGCAATGTCCCATTCAGTAACACATCGTTTGCCTCAATAGGAGGATTTACCATATTCCCATACTCCTCCCGAGGTAACACATAAGAAACGGCCAAGCTGTATACGTCCGGCAAAAGATCCTGAAAAACAGCGACGCCCTCCTCGTCCGTCACCGCTTTATAAGAATTTTTACTTCCCCGGATAGTCACCTCTTTATTAGCAAAACGGGTATCGATAAAATCTTCTTCCTGCAAACTAATCTTAATCTCCACCTTCCGCACAGGTTCAATATCATCGGTTGACGGCATACATGCAGAAAACATCCCGCCAAACATACAAAAACCTAGCAAATATCGAAATATATCTATCTTTCTCATATCATTAACATTACAATTTAATAGAAAGCTCCACACCAAAAGCAAACGTATTTTTATTCCGTTCACTCAAAGTCTTCGTCTGATTACTATGCTGCCAAGGCTCATAATACGGCAAATTATTCACGTAGAATGAGAAACCTGCAAAATCAGATATATTCTTCGTCAATCGGAAATTCATCAACCACAAAACCGGTTGCTTTATCGCATCACTTACTTGCGGATCTATAATCTGATCCTGTAACTTATACCCCTGTATCTTATAATCCGGATCATCCAACATCGTCTGCGTGATTTCATGATACACCAACTTGTTATCCAGATACCCCATGGGAATTCGTTTCGAATTTGTTGATTTCGAATAATTATACCAAATTACCTGAAACGTGGCTGACCCCACTATTTTCAACTTAGGTATATGGCAAACGGCCTGCAATTGTGTGCTAAATTGCTTATCGATATCTTTTTGCAATTTAGAAGAATAAGCAATTCTAAACGGAGAAGTATCCACATCCCCCGAATACCCAACCGGACGAGTATACAAAGGGGCTGAAGAATACAATTCCGAGCGAGTATATCCTCCTCTCAAATAAAGATCAGTCCGAATCGGATTGATTTTACCTAGATTAATTTCCAACTCAACTCCTTCATTCACACTTCCGCTCGTGTTTCCCATTTCCCCTGTAGTCGTCATCACCGTATCTCGTCGGAAAGGTTTGGAATAATCCACGGTTGGTTTTCCTCCTTCCGGATTCGGAACGACACCCCCGTTAGAAATATCATAATAATCAAAAGCATATGTCATATATTGCGATAAACTCCCGAATCCCAAATCATTCTTATCCCGAAAAGCCGATATGGAAATCATCCGGTCTTTCGGCAATTTCACATCAAACCCGACTTCATAACGAGTTGTCGTTGAATTTTTCAACTTGGAATTATTCACATGTATAATTCTCGTATCATACAGCATATACTGCTCATCGGGATTACCCGTTCCGTAATTCACAATCATCCGGTCCACGTACTTCAAATCCGGGTACAAATGAGTCAATCCCGGTGTTTTAGCATTTTTTCCAAAAGCTGCTTTCACATCAAGCCATTTCACCGGAGAAAAAGATAAATTCACTCGCGGAGACAATGACCATACGCTCTCGCTCTTTCCTGGTTGTAACACAGTATAACGCACTCCTGCCTGTATCGTCACGGGACACTCATCAATATTAAGCATTATATTATCCTCAAAATAAGCTGATAACTGATTCAATGCCGGAATTTCGTCAAATCCTCTCGGACGGGCACTAGTTGGCTTTAATGGTAATGCATCATCCGTGTTATAATCTCCTTTTCCGCTATTTTTACTATACCGATATTCCACCCCCATATTAAAACGCTGATTCAGCAATCCCGCCTTCACAAAAAAATCATTACTTACCTTGGCAAACACACTTAACGGCTTACCAATCGTACCCCCGGAAGTTGCATAAGAAGCCGGCAACAATATCGCTTCATGAATTCCTTCTTCTTTAGCCGTAAAAATCGGAGTCCGCCCCGTGGAACTGGACACGATCTTGGAAGTAAAATAATCAGAACGTCCCGTTGTAACTCCCACATTATATCTCAATGTTCTACTCAATGCACTATTAAAAGAAAAAGAACCTTCATGACTGAATTTCAACGTATAATCTTTACTCTCGGTATACGTCCCGTTATCTACTTCATCCGGATCTTGCTGAACATTATCAATTATACCGGAATACCCGAAACGGGTTGTCATACGCCATATCCCGAACGTATTCATATAAGCTGCAGAAGCATTGATCCTGTCAAACGAATTCGTTTTTTTACGAGGATCACCCGAGGATTTCAAATAATCAAAGCTCCCGTTTAGGAAACCTCCCTTATCCCCCAATCTCCAACCTTTACCCAAAGAAGCTTGTATGATCGAAGGATTCACTTTTACCCGAGCTTGATAAGGACTCTTTCCCACGCTAGTCTTCACGATCACGGCTCCCGCACTCAAATCCCCGTATTCCACGGAAGGAACACCTCGAATAACCTCCACCGACTCAATATTATCGGTTCCGATTTTCCGCAGGTCATAACCACCACCCACAACGTTAAATTCATTTGAATTCAGATTCACATCATTAGACATAGGTATTCCATCCACCATAATTGATACCCCAAAAGCATTATTTTTATCCGAATTCAACGTCCGTAAATAAAACTGCTCCGGACTTGTCATATCGCTATTTTGTTTCAACAACTGCCCGGGCAATAATTGCATCAGATCCGCCAAACTCGTAGCCTGTAAATGATCTATCGCCTGCCTACCGATTTTTGAACTTGTGGCCTGTCCTGCTTCATTCTTAGTAGCAACAACATTCACCTCATCCAAAGCCAGAGAAGTTTCAATCATCCGGATTTCCAAAGAATAATTAACCTCTACATTTATCCCTTTCTTATAATTTTCATACCCTAGAATCTGAAGTTCCAATTCCGTTTTCCCCAATGGAACTTGCTGCAGAACCGCAACTCCGTTTATATCCGTTACAGCATATATGCCTAATTCTTTCAAAATACACGCAACTCCCACAAGCGGAATTCCTGCCACACTATCTTTCACAAGTAATGTCACGTTTGTACGCCGCACACTCTGCCCCGGTAATTGCACGGGTTTATCCACAATCGCTACTTGAGTTCCAATTATTCGATAAGTATAGCGACTATTCTTAAACACTTGGTTCAACACGCTATCCACTCGAACATGCTTCACAGAAATACTCACTTCTTTCACATTCTTTTCTTGAGCATCATTAAAAAAGAACCTGTAATTCGTCTGTTTCATCATCTCCTCAAACAGCACGGAGAGTGTAACACCTTTCAAATCCAGCGTCACATACTGACGTCCAATCTGTTGAGCGGATCCGGCAGCTGACACGCAAAATAAAATTCCTACTAACGTAGATACCGACAAAAATCTTGGGTCTAAAATTTTTATCCAGTTCCTACAATACTTCTTGATTTTTTTCATAGATTTGTAACAACTAGTTGATAATAATAATTATTTAACTACTTTAATTAAAGAGTATCCATATGTTTGGTCGCATCCGGTACTCTTTTTTTTTAATTTTTCAATATAACACGGTTTCCATCAATTACATAATTAATATTTAGATTTGCACATATTGTCTGTAAAACAACCTCAAGACCACTTCGTTCAAACACCCCGCTAAATAACAACGCACTCGATTGTAAACACTGATTTTCAATTTCCACCCCAAACCAACGCTCTAATCTACGTATCACATCCACGAAGGGTTCATTCTTTATCATCAACACACCATCCTTCCAAGCAACCAAACGGGCAGCATCCACTTCCTTGGTAAAAATTTTACGTGATTCCAAATCCAATGCAACTTGTTCATTTGGCTTCGCTACCACAACATGATTTCCCGATCTTACCCGAACGCATCCCTCCACCAAAGCCATATAAATCTCACCATGATCGCCATATGTATTCACCTCAAAAGAAGTTCCCAAAACCTCTGTCTCCATATCCTTCATCACCACGAAAAAAGGCCTGCTTACATCCTTCGTCACTTCAAAATACACATTCCCTTTTACTGTTACCACTCTCTTACCCATGCCGAATCGTACAGGATAACGAATAGCACTTTCCGAATTTAACCAAACCTTCGTTCCATCGGAAAGGATAATTGAAACACGCTCTCCCGCAGGAACCGTGATTTCATTCATAGCTTTTTCTTCAACATTCCGTTTCTCTGATGTTTTCACATTCTCATACACCAATTCATTCCTCCCCTCTTGTTTAATATTTACATTACCCGTCTTTTCGAATATCACTTCCCGCTTCTCATTTCCCACAATCACCTTTTCACCATCAGCCAAAGTCAACATCACCCCACGTTCATTCGGAATCGTTATGTCTACATAGGCAATTGCCAGATCATCCATGCTTCCAATCGGTTTCAAAAAGAAATAAACACATGACAGGATCACAGCCACGATCGCCGCATATTGCAACACTCTTCGCAAAACAACCGCTCTTTTTCTTCTTTCCGGCAAAGCACGCATGAACTGCTTGTAGTCTTGCCATCCCTCTTCCACGACTTGATCATCGCACTGAACTCCAGTCGTAGTATGCCATATTTTCTTATATTGTTCAAAATACTTTCGGTTCTCTTCCGTACGAATCCATTCCGCAAACACTCGCAGATCCGCACGTGTTGCAGTATCATCCAAAATCCGGATCAGTAATTCATCTATATTTTTCGAGGTCTGATTCATAAATTTATCCTTTATACCTCTTAGACAAACAACTCTCGATTTACCCCTAAAAATCTAATCGAAAAAAAATAAAAATTTGAAGTAACCAACCTAAATCTTTACGTAACCGTTTGATCGCTATGGTCATCTGAGATTCTACCGTTTTCAAGGAAATACCTAATCGTTCTGCTATTTCCTTGTTTTTCAACCCTTCCATTTTACTCAGTATAAATATTTCCTGACACTTCTTCGGTAACGCCTCGACAGAAATCATTATAGCCTTTTCAATCTCCGAACGTTCCAACAACATCTCCGCTTCTGGAGTTTGTATTATTGTAGAAAAATACAATTCTTTCAACTGTTCCTCCTCGTACTTCCGAATTATATCTTTCCGAGTAATAGAATTTATACAATTATTATACACGGCCCGATACAAGTATGCTTGTGGAGAAATTGTAATCGTTAACATCGAACGATTTTCCCAAAGTCGATAATACGCCTGTTGAACAGCATCTTTTGAGGCCTCCACATCTTTTAGAATACGACTAGCATAATTCAGCAGGCTTTTATAATAAGTTTTATAGATATACTCGAAAGCAAGTATATTCCCCTCATTTAAAGCTGATACTAAAATTCCCGTATTCGTGTAATCCATATCAAGAACAATATCTCTAAAAGACAAATATAGTATATTAATCAAATATTCCAATACTTATTTAGACTTAATATAAAAAAGAATAACCTTTATGCCAAAATCACATTCTGCAATCAAGCTAAAAAAAGAAATCAATCAATTAGCAGAAGACAAATTACCTGGAGCTACAGAGATCAACTATAACGAAATCTTTCCGCTTTTCAACCTACAATCTATCCAACAATAGACGCCTAATTCTCTGGATAATATTCCACTTCCCGATCAAAATGCGGAACGACAAGGCCAACAACCACCTTATCACCGAATTGCTTTCTTTCAATCAGAATCGTCCGATCCACCTCCTCCCCGAAAGCCTCCTTGATCCTTTGGTGAAGAAAGAGCTCATACTTGTTCAAATTGCAACACAAATAATCCAAATCCGCTTGAATCCCCACAGGTACCCCCTTATCACTCATCCCAATATACACGGTTCCTCCCTGATTATTCAGGAAACGGCACATATCCTGCATGATAGAATCCAATTGGGCCTCCACGTCCGCGTGTTTCGCCCCCACCGGATAGACCAACGAATTCTTAAACGTTCTCTTTTCTTTCATATTCCCGGACATGGAATCTTCTTCACCTTTTCCCTTCAACGACAACAAGTCCAACAACTCATCCTCTCTCCAACGGGATTCTTCAGGAAGATTTCCCTGCACATCCTTAGCCAATATAGCTCCAGCCACTTTAGCCACATAATCATTCTCCGAATGAGAAAAACGTTCCAAATCTCCCGCAAAAGAACGATCTCCATATGACGACAGCATTCGGATCACCGCCCACAAAGGTTCCAATGCAGGGTAAGCCCGGAAATCCTTCTCCAGTGCGCCCAAGTCCAGTGTTTCTAAACGTCCCTCTATAAATTCATACTTCACGATCAAATGATTGATCAAGCAATCATAGTACCCTTTCAAACGATAATCACCTAACACGTGAGCCAACAAGCGAATAAAATAAAGTAAATTCAGATTCTCCAAACAAACCTCTTGCGTCAGGTAAAGCTGCAACAGCCGAATCAACTCCTTCACATACTTACCCGAAACCCCGATAGAACGCTCGATCTTACCCGTGTTAAACTTCCCCTGTCCGTCTCCGTTTTTATATTTCTTGCACTCTTCTATATAACTGTAAACCAGATTAGCGACTGCCTCGTGCCGGTCAAATCGTTCCTTCGTGGCACCCAGAATCTTTCCTTTGATCCTCCCTACCGAGGGGACATCAGTAACTTCCAAAAGATAATACCCCCCTCTCTCCTCGCTCACCCCCTCTGTAAGAGGGGTCGAAACCAAGAAACCACTTTCCGACAGCCATGTCAAAAAACCGTTTTTCTCACTCAAAAGCAAGGCGTTACATTGATCGCCTTCCCGCAAATGCTCCACAGCCACCTGATTCAGTTCCTCCCAAATCGAGAACTGCAAGCGATCATCCTCCGACTCGACCACAGTCGCCGTCATAATATCCCCGGGATGAAGAATATCTTTCAAACTATCCAACCTTGCCCGTGTCACCTGACTGACATGTAAAACACCCTGTCCATCATACTGCGGGTCCACAATCGTAACGAAAGCCAGCGTGGGTTTAAAATTATGCACCAGTTTCACCCGTATATTCACGACAGCCCCCACGGGCGGCCGTCTCTTCTGAATCACGCTCTTTCTTAATTCATCCGAAAAGTCAGCGAGAATACTTCTCCACGCTTGGGTTGTCCCCACCAATCCTTCTTCAAAACTCAACTTTTTCTTACTGTACCCGAGTTTCAAAGCGACACCGTCAATCTCCATCAGCGTGTCAAACTTTAATGAAACCGGAGCGGCAAGCGTGATTGCTTTCGTTTCCACTAACAATTGCCCGTGTCCCTCGTACAGACGCCCCTGACAATTTCTAATCGCGTCAACTGTCTTTTCTGCAATAGATTCCATCAGGACAGAAATGGAGAACTTTAACAACTCCTCCCATGTGAACACGGCATTCTTCTGGTTAAACAATAAAGAATTAAACGCATTCTTCCGAATTACTTCATCTTCCTTATCCCGTAACACATACAAGTACCTGAAAAACATGGAACGCAAGCTTGCCAGTTCTTCCTGCACGGAATCCCCCAACAAGATCCGGGCCCCTAGAATCCAAACAGCCTCCTGAATCTGATCCCGGGTATGTCCTTCAAAACACAGCGCATCATCCTGTTCTCTCACAAGAGCTATCCGTTCGTTAAAACGTTCCATCACCCTAGGATTAGGTTTATTCAACGTGTTATACACCAGTAAAACGAGTCCCCGTGCCGGCAATAAATGCAACTTCGGACTAAACCGAACGATAGTCAGTAATGTTATCCACACGAGCGATTTCTTGTACAGGTAACCCGATACCATCAATTTCTCCAACTTCGAAGTAATATACACCCCTTCTTCCCCTGCATCAATCAACCGGAGCGCCTCCCTGCTGGCAATAGCCTCATCCAGATAACGTTCCACCTGCATTCGGGCATCATTCAGCTTGACCCCTTCAAAACATTTCAAATAATCAGACCCTTCAAGCATCCATTCCAATATACGAATAAAAATATCATTCAGAAGATCATAATCTTCCAAGATCATTTCCTCTCCCCCTAACTCCGCACGCACAACACCCAAGAAAGAAAATATCCACTCCGGCCCTTGTTTTCCAACAACCGTGAAATCATAATCGCAAATATACTCATCAAGAATACTCGCCTCTTCTTTCGTGAGAGGAAGTTCCTCGAACAAGTGTTCAGGAGATACAAAATCCATTATTCTTATTTTTATTTAATGCAAAAAATATTTAAACATACACTTTTTGGTAAAGCGCCGCACCTCATGACAAAAAATCAATGTCTCCATTCCTTCTCCGATGAATCGCAACCATGCAAAAGTAACAACTTTTTTCTGGAAATCAGCACTTCAGGCTATTACAATTTTATTTCTCTCTCTTCCAACATTTATTCTTCCTCATAAAAAAACATTTTCAATCTCGCCCATTTTTGCTACATTCGCTCACATCAACATAAACACAAAAACATACAAAACCATGATCCGCTACTTCCAACAACAAGACGAAGACTCCGTCATCCGGATATGGCTAGAAGCATCTGCTATCGCCCACTCCTTCATTCCTCGTTCCTACTGGGAAAGCAAAGTTCCGGATATGCGTAACGAATATCTGCCACAAAGCCAAACCCTCGTCAATGAAGACGAACACACAAACGAGATCACGGGATTCATCTCCTTAATCGGCAATTACATCGCCGCCCTTTTCGTCTCTCCCGACCGACAAGGCCAAGGAATCGGACATTCTCTTATGACTCGTATCAAGTTACAACACCCCGAATTGGAATTAAATGTTTACGCGGAAAACACGCAAGCCTTGACATTCTACAAACGCCAAGGCTTTACGATCACAAGTGAACAAACCGACAAACAAACCGGCCGGCAAGAGTTCACGATGAAATATCAACTAGACGCTTAAAGCATCCTCGACAATTCCTGCTCCAACATCCCCGATCCCCTCAAATCATTTCTCAACCGTGCATTCCCATCCCGGTCAACAATGACATACGAGGGAATCCCGTCCACGCCGAAATAATCACATATATAATCCCATTGTTTACGATTCAAACGATAATGCTCTCCCTCGATTCCTGCCACCATCTCCAACCATTTGGATTCCGGGGAAGATTCGTTCGTGATATACACGAAAACAACATCCTTATCCTTGAACCTATTCTTCCTGGGTTCAAAAGAAGCAATCGCCCCCCGGCAAGGTCCGCACCACGTGGCCCACAGGTCTACCATCACCACCTTCCCCTTATAACGGGCCATAATTGCATCAAATAACTTTTTCTCGGATACCGAAGGGACCTCCCGGATTCGTTTTTCCGCCTTCACCTTACTTTCCGCAACTTTCGCATCGATCTGCTGCTTCACCTGTTCAAAAGCCTTCGTGTAATAGGGGTCGATAGATGCCAGGTTCCGCCGTTGCTCTTTCGTCAAGGGTTTCATATTCTCCAGTTGATCATAAATACCCTGCAATTTAAAATAATCGATCAAGAACCCTTCCTGGCTTCCCAGTATCTTCTCCAACCGATCCAACGAAGGAATACGGTAACAAACGATATCAAAACAATATGGGAAATCACGAGCATATAACATATCCAGCCGATTCACATCCAACTCTTTCAACACGGCAAAATGCTTATCCGTGAACTCCGGAGCTTTGAAATCGATCTCCCGTTGGTCCCATCCGATATGATTCGCCTCCCTGTAAGCCGTCTCCAAATTAGACTCCCCGGAACAAACCAGCCTCATTACAAAACCTTTTACCCCAAGCTCCCGGTATTTCCGCACTCCATCCGGTAGTGCCTTATCATTCGCCAAACGCTCCATCTCGGCCCGGTAAAGCTTCATCACGTACGCAATATACTCATCAGCATTCATCCCGTTTATATCCTTGTAGAAAGAATACATAGAAAATCCATCCTCGTACTCATCCTGCAACGCGTAATTCAAGGAGACAAACCGGCTCTCCCCAACCACGTAAGCCAAACGATGAGCCTTCATCCGGTCTTTCTGATAGCGGGAAGCCCTCCGGGTAGCCTCTCCCAAATCGACATACACCTCCACGTCATCTCCCGGATCAAGCACAATCATCGTACGGAAGAGCGTGTTACTCAAATAAAGCCATGTCGTGGAATATTGATCAAATTCGAAGGTACAGCTATGATCCTGATCGATCCTCTTCGACAACTCCTTCCCGGGGTTAAACATATCGCTCACGAAAAGCTCGACATCCCGCCCGTCCATCAAATCACGATAACCGCATAAATGCACCTTTACCCTCGTCTTTCCCATTTTCAACTCAGCCGGCGGTAACGTGGTCGCTTCTTTCCAGTCCCGGGCAGACACGTCCGACGGGATAGCCACGGCAGTCATTTCAACATCCGGATTCAAATTCAAACCCCAAATATGCCAGCCCCCCAGGTTCATCCGACTCTCGATCACATCGATCGAATTCACTCCTTTCGGTAGCGGCGGGAAAAACAATTTGAACGAGAGCAATCCGGTATCACGCATCTCAAATTTCTCATTCAACTTCAATCCTTCCGACTTCAAGGCAAAATACTTTTGCCCGTTCGCCAAGATATAGATCCCGGCATCCACCCGAGCCCAGCCACCGGGATATTGTTCGACATCGGCATAAATAACCGTGGCCGTATCGTTTAAAACGATACGGGAGATTTCGAGTGACGCAGAATTTTTAGCCTGAAAGGCCGGGTAATCAATCACCCGTTCCCTCGGTTGGCAAGCAACGAGAATGCCCACGAACAGGAACATCAAGACAATTCGACTTAATTTTATCATATTTGCTATTTTATCAGGTCCACACAAAGGCCTGTTGTTTCCTCGATATAAATATACAAATATTTTAACAAAATACTTACTTTTACGGCGTAAAAACAAATATATGCCACATAATATCACGATATATACAGACGGAGCCGCCAGCGGTAACCCCGGACCGGGAGGTTATGGGGTCGTACTCATGGCCGGTGCCCACCGCAAAGAATTGTCGGAAGGTTTCCGCCGCACCACGAACAACCGCATGGAACTACTCGCGGTTATCATAGGCCTCGCCGCCCTACGTTTCGAAGGAAGCAACGTAACCATCTACTCCGACTCGAAATACGTGGTCGATGCCGTCGAAAAAGGCTGGGTTTTCGGCTGGGAAAAGACCGGGTTCAAAAAGAAAAAGAATCCTGATCTCTGGCGACAATTCCTCGCCCTTTATCGCAAGCATCACGTGAAATTCATCTGGGTAAAAGGACATGCCAACATCCCGGAAAACGAACGTTGCGACCAGCTCGCCGTAGCCGCCTACAAAGCCCCGAACTTGCAGATTGATGAATATTATGAAGCAGAACAGAGTTCTAACGAACAACTTTTTAATGAATAGGCAAAAAAATTGTCAATTGTTAGTCAAGGAGATTCTAAAATAACTATTTTCGCGCTACAATCTAAAACTAGAAAAAGTAACATCATTCATCACAAAAACTTATAGAGATGAAAAAAATATTAATCGTTGGTGCAGGGGGACAAATCGGTTCCGAACTAGTACCCCACTTGAGATCCATTTATGGAAATAGCAATGTAGTGGCAGCTGATATTAGTGCTGAAAAATGTAAAGCATTGGCAGAAGCAGGTCCGTTCGAGGAATTAAACGCTCTTGACGGGGAAGGTTTCAGTGCCATCGTGAAAAAATACAATATTGACACCATCTTTAACTTAGTTGCCTTGTTGTCAGCCACGGGAGAAAAGAACCCGAAACTAGCTTGGGACATCAATATTGGAGCTTTAACCAACTCTCTGTACATCGCCAAGGATAACAACTGCGCCGTGTTCACGCCGAGTTCCATCGGGGCTTTCGGGAACGATACCCCAAAAGATAAAACTCCCCAAGACACGTTGCAACGTTCCAACACCACAATTTACGGGGTGTGCAAGGTAACAGGCGAGCTTTTAAGCGACTACTACTTTCACCGTTTCGGTGTTGACACTCGTAGCGTGCGTTTCCCGGGATTGATTTCATACGTGACCCTTCCCGGTGGAGGAACCACGGACTATGCCGTAGAAATCTACTACGATGCCATCCGTAAAGGTTCATTCACCTGTAACGTAAAAGAAGGGACTTACATGGACATGATGTACATGCCGGACGCCTTGAACGCTGTTGTTCAGTTGATGGAAGCTGATCCCAGTAAATTAAAACACCGGAACAGTTTCAACATCGCATCCATGAGCTTCGAGCCGGAACAAATCGCTGCTGAAATTCGCAAACATATCCCCGACTTCAAGATGGATTACCAGATCGACCCGGTAAAACAAGCCATCGCTAATAGCTGGCCAAACAGCATGGATGACACTTGCGCCCGCGAAGAATGGGGCTGGGCACCGAAATTCGACCTTACCAGCATGACAAACGATATGTTGATCAAGGTAAAAGAAAAATTTGACAAAGGATTGATCAAATAAAAATTACATACAAAGAGCCGCTTTCTACAAAGTGGCTCTTTTTCGATAAACTCACAACTATTTCTTTCTATTGTTTTTCAAATCTCCCCTTCAGGGAGCCGGACTCCCGGAATACCTCGCTCCCATCCCCGTCAACACGTCTCCTCGGGAAAGATGACCTACTTGTATACAATTTACAGAAGTTTGTACCCGAATTACGGAACGTGAAAGTACACCAATTATTTTTCCGATAAAATATCTTATTTTTGTGAGTAGCTAATAACGAAAAACATGGAAGAGATACTGAAAATAAACAGCATGGACGACTATAACAAGCTATTCGGACTGGAAACCCGCCACCCGTTAGTTAGCGTCGTCGACTTATCACAAGCCACCCGATGGCCCACTCAAGCAGTCTTCAATTACGGCATCTACGCCCTTTTCCTGAAAGACACCAAATGCGGCGACATCCGCTACGGACGGCAGCTCTACGACTATCAAGACGGCACTATCGTCAGTTTCGGCCCGGGACAGATCGCCGGAATTAACATGCCTTCCGGAGTTCGCCCCGCGGCCCACGGGCTACTGTTTCATCCCGACCTTATCCGGGGTACGGCACTCGGACAAGAGATTCGCAACTACACGTTTTTCTCCTACGAGGCGAACGAGGCCCTACACCTCTCCGAAGAGGAACGCCAAACCATCATGGATTGCCTGAATAAAATACAAGCCGAACTGGAACACGCCATCGATAAACACAGCCGACGCCTGATCACGGCTAACATTGGTGTATTATTGGATTATTGCCTCCGTTTCTACGATCGACAATTTGTTACCCGCAACCAACAAAACAACGATATCATCGTCCGGTTCGAACGCTTGCTCGATGAATATTTCGATGGCCCGATGCCCCAACAAGAAGGCTTACCCTCGGTCAAATACTTCGCGGACAAGGTCTTTCTCTCCCCGAATTATTTCGGAGACATGATTCGCAAACAAACCGGGAAGACCGCCTCGGAATACATTCAAACCAAGGTCATCGAACGAGCCAAGGAAAATCTACTTTCCTCGGACAAAACGATGAGCGAAATCGCCTACGACCTGGGCTTCCAATACCCCCAGCATTTAAGCCGGATGTTCAAACGGGTGGCTGGATGCACACCCAACGAATTTCGGGCCCAGAATTAAGTTTTAACACCCCTCATCAAGCGTTTCTCCCCATGATATCCCCCTTAAATCCCTTATTTCATAATCACCACGTTAATCCTAACGGATTACTTCCGGATCATTTCCGAATAAAGAATTAAAATCACGCTATTAAAACCCTATTAAAACGCTATTCAGTATAGCGTTTTAATAGGGTTTTAATAGCGTTCTAATAGCGTTTTACACGGAAG
>ERZ825137.1453-NODE-1453-length-30529-cov-9.542889_pt1 | contig 30529 bp, 21 predicted proteins | sample MGYA00519873_ERZ825137 | MGnify/ENA primary metagenome ERZ825137 (study PRJEB31778, sample SAMEA3449190) | human gut metagenome | biome: human gut; feature: human-associated habitat; material: faeces | place: United Kingdom | collected 2010/2012 ...
GGTGCCCTGGCCATTGTGCTACACCCGCGTACGCCCTCCGCTCAAATCGTCAGCTCGATTATATTAGCACATACCACCGGCGTCTGTCAAGAAAAAAATCGAAATTCTGCCGTAAATATCTGCGAATCCCCAGCGCATACCCCGCCGCTCCTCAGCGGTACGAAAAAAGGGCGGCCGCGCCGCCCTTTTTTCCTATCCCGCTCTATATCTGGCCGCTCCGCAGGTAACGGTAGTCCATCCGCATGATGTTGCGGATCAACGGCACGCACAGCACCGCGTCGGCGGCGATCCACGCCATGGGATCGGCGGCACACAGCGCGTAAAACGCCAGCGGAGACGCGGAGGCGCTGACCATGCCGCCTGCCACAGCGGCGGGCAGCAGCAGGCAAACGGCGATCCGGGCCACCAGCTCCGCCGCACCGGCGCCCAGCACAAAGGACGGCCGTCCAATGCCCTGTACGCAGTTGCGGATGAGGAAAACGCCGCCCAAAAACGGGTACATGGCAAAGTCCACATAGAGGAGCGCATTGCCAAAGCGCACCGTCTCCGCCGTCACCTTGTCGGCGCTGAGGAACACATGGAAATAGAGGTCGTTGACGGTCAGCAGCATACCGAGACCCACGCCGCACAGCACGATACCGCCCATGACGATCATGCTCTGGAGCGTACCCTTTTTGATGCGGTCATACCGTCCCGCTCCCAGATTCTGGGCGGTGAAGCTGGTCATAGCCGTACCCAGCGCGTTCATGGGCGTCATCATCAGGTTGGACAGCTTATTGGCCGCGCCGAAGCCGTTCTGGGCAGCGCTGGACACCATGCGTCCATCCAGCATATCGAACTTCACCACCACGCTCTGCATGACGATGATGCCGATAGCCAGCACGGAGAATTGCAGTCCCAGCGGGATGCCCCGGCTCACATGGCGGCGCACATCGTACTTCGTGATGCGCCAGTCCTCCCGCTTCAGGCGGATCTCCGGATAGCGGGCAAAGGCGTAGCAGAAACAGGCCACGGTGCTGATGAGCTGGGCGGATACGGTGGCAGCTGCCGCGCCTGCCACGCCCCAGTGGAATTTCAGGATGAACAGCAGATCCAGCCCCACATTCAGCAGGGTGGAAAACAGCAGGAACAGCAGCGGCGTCACGGAGTCGCCCATGCTGCGCAGGAAGGAGCAGACGAAGTTGTAAAACAGCTGCGCGCCGATGCCCACGAAGATGATAAAGCAGTAGGTATAGGCGGCGCGGTAGACCTCCGCGTCCTTCGGCGTCACGTTGATCCACGCCAGCATGGGATTCAGCAGGAGCAGCGCCAGCGTCGTCAAAATCACCGTCAGTGCGGCGGACAGGACGATCTGGGTGGCAAGGCTGCGGCGGACGCCGGCGTTGTTCTGGGCGCCCACATGGCAGGAGGTCACCACGCAGAAGCCGGCGCTGACGCCAAAGGCAAATTGCAGGAAGATGAACACCAGCGCGTTCGTATCGTTGACGCCCGCCACCTCCTGCGCCGTCAGCGTCTGTCCCACGATGGCCGCATCGCTGATGGAATAGACCTGCTGGAGCAGATAGGACAGGATCACCGGCAGAGAGAAGATCAGGATGGTCTTCCAGCAGGAGCCCTGCGTCAGATCCAGCGGGCGGAAAAGTTGGATATTTGTCTTTTTTTCTGCCACAAAAGGCACCTCCTCTACGATTTTCTTTCCAGAAAGCGTATGTTATCCCCGAATACGCAAAATGTCAATAGGCAGAATACACGATACCTGTCCGCCATCCCCCCTCCCCCCTTGTGCGAAATTCTCGTTCGCTGTATAATGTTTTATCTTTTATGGTATGGTGGAGGGCGCATATGGACGGAAAGACCCGGCGCACGCGGAAAAACACGGCGGTGCTCGTCATATTGGCTGTCGCGGTGGCACTGGCCGCCTTCGCCTGTTTGCTGGTGGGCTCGTCCCACATGAGCGTGGCGGCGTGCTTCGATGCCCTGCTGGGCCGCACCGGCGGCGCGGCGGCGCGGATCATCTGGAACATCCGCATTCCCCGGCTGCTGGCGGCGCTCATCGCCGGGGCGGGGCTGTCCGTGTCGGGTCTCGTCATGCAGACCACGCTGGGCAACGCCATGGCCTCCCCGTCTACGCTGGGTGTGTCCAACGCGGCGGTGTTCGGCGCCAACCTGTCCATCATCGCCTTTTCCGGCGGCTTTCTCTCCACCGGCAACAATCTGTCCAACTACGGGGTGGGCGTCAGCCCCTTCGCCACGTCGCTGCTGGCATTTCTGTTCGCCGCCGCGTCCATCCTGCTGATTCTGGGGCTGTGCCGCTTGCGGTCGTTTTCCCCCAATGTGGTGGTGCTGGCCGGTATCGCCGTGGGCGCCATGTGGACGGCGGCCACCACCGTCCTGCAATTCTACGCCACGGACGTGGGGCTGTCGGCGGCGGTGATCTGGAGCTTCGGCGATCTGGGACGGGCCACCTACCGCACAGACTGGATCATGCTGGCGGTGGTAGCCGCCGGTACGGTCTTCTTCATGCTGCTGGCGTGGCGCTACAACGCGCTGCTCAGCGGCGGCGACACCGCCGGCACGCTGGGCGTCAACGTGGCGCTGCTGCGGTTCGTGTCGCTGCTGACCGCCTCCGTCATGACGGCGGTGTGCGTGTCGTTTCTGGGCATCATCGGCTTTGTGGGCATCATCTGCCCCCATACCGTCAAGCGCCTCATGGGGCAGGATCACCGCTGGTCCATCCCCGCCTCCGCCCTCAGCGGCAGCCTGTTGCTGCTGCTGGCGGATCTGCTGTCCCGCAGTCTGGGCAGCGGCTCGGCACTGCCGGTGGGCGCCATCACCTCCCTGCTGGGCGCGCCGTTTTTCCTGACCATCATCTTCGCCAGAAGGGAGGCGACGCCATGCTGACCGTGGAACATCTGACCTATCGCTATAGTCGCCGCGGCGCTCCGGTGCTGCGGGGCGTGGATCTGACGCTGGAAAGCGGCGAGATCGGTATCCTGCTGGGCTGCAACGGCTCCGGCAAGACCACGCTGTTCAAGAACCTGCTGGGCATCTGCACCCCCGACTCCGGCTCCATCCGCTTCGACGGGCAGGAGCTGACCGCCCTGTCCCACCGCCGCCGGGCACAGTATATCGCCTACGTGCCGCAGGACATCCGCTTCGGGGAGCTGACGGTGTTCGACTCCGTACTGCTGGGGCGGCTGTCCCGCTTCGGCTTACAGGCCGGGCCGGCAGACCGCGCCGCCGCAGCGCGGGTGCTGGCGGATATGGGACTTGCCCCGCTGGCAGCGCGCAGTGTAGCGGAGCTGTCCGGCGGTGAGCGGCAGAAGGTAGCCATCGCCCGGGCGCTGGCGCAGGAGCCGCGGCTGCTGGTGCTGGACGAGCCCACCGGCAATCTGGACGTTTCCAATGAGCATTTGCTGATGCGCGAGGCAAAAAAAGCGGCTCAGGAACGGCACATTGCCGTCCTGAGCTCGCTGCACGACCTGAATCAGGCTCTCGCCTTCGGGGATCGGTTTTTCTTTTTGAAGGATGGCGTCATCCGCTACGCCGTCACCCGGGACGCCGTCACGGAGGATATGCTCTGTGACGTGTTCGGGGCGGCGCTGTGCCTGCGGGAGGTGGACGGCACACGGGTCGTCCTGCACGGCCCCGCCGACTGATATCTCACACCCGCCGCCACAGCATCCGGTTGTCGGCAAACTCCGCCGTCACGCGTCCCGTCTCCTTCAGCCATGTCAGATAGGAGCGCACCGTAGCGCCCACCAGCGCGTACTGCTCAAAGGTCATGGCCATGCCATACCGGTCGAACAGCGCCTTCAGCAACTCCTCAAAGGTCTGCGGCGCGGCGCACAGCGCCGTGATGGCGTCGCCTACCTCCTGCACCGTGTCGATGTTGTACTGGGCCAGCGGCGCGATGTCCTCCGTCACCTCCGCGTGGGCGGGGACGAACGCCTTGGCGGTCATGGCCTTGACCGTCTCCAGCGTGGCGAGGTACGCGCCCACATCGTAGATATAGCCGATGCGGTACTTCTCCAGTGTCTCCCGGCTGGATACGCAGTCCGCCAGATATACCACGTCGTCCGGTGTACGGAAGCCCACCATATCCATACAGTGGCCGGGCAGCGGTAGCAGCCGGAAGCCCGCAGGCAGCACGTCCGCCGTCAGATAGGCCGCGTCGCTCTCCTGCGCCATGAGGAACTTATGGCGCAGCTCCTTGGGCGGGCAGCCGCCGTACAGCATGGACGGCTCCAGCACCGTGTGGCGGGTAACGGCGCACTCCGCGCCGGGGGCGTAGAGCCTGCACCCCGTCTGGCTCTGGAGATACCGGTTCCCGCCGATATGGTCGGCGTGGGAGTGGGTATTGTAGATGGCGGTCAAGTGCCAGCCGTTTTTCTCCATAAGCTGCCGCGCCTTGCGGCCGGCGTCCTTGTCGCTGCCGCTGTCGATGAGGCACACGTCCGTGTCGTTCAGCCGCACAAGACCGATCTTGGCGGGGCTCTGCACATAATAGCTGCTGCCGGATACCTGAATCAACTCGTACATCACAAGACCCTCCTGCCGTATGTTTTCCTTATTATAGAATATCTGCCGCCGCCGCGCAAGTGTGCGGCGGCGAAAAACCAGCCGTTTTGCGGCGTCACCCCAATTTGCGGTGGACTTCCCCCTTTTTCGGTGGTAGGATAGAGACACATTATTATAAATGCGGCTGCGCGGCGTTCCCGCCGGCGCAGCGCGCCCGCAAAGGAGAAGGGCAGTCATGGAAACGGATATCAAACTGACAAAGCTGGCGTCCTGCGCCGGCTGCGGCGCCAAGGTAGGCGCCGGTACACTGGTGCAGCTGCTGGAGGGCTTCCGCACCCACAGCGACCCCCGTCTGCTGGTGGGCTATGACCGCTCCGACGACGCCAGCGTCTACTATCTGGACGAGAACACGGCGCTGGTGCAGACCACCGACTTCTTCCCGCCCATCGTGGACGACCCCTTCCTGTACGGGCAGATCGCCGCCGCCAACGCCATCAGCGACGTGTATGCCATGGGCGGCGAGCCCAAGCTGGCGCTGAACATCCTGTGCCTGCCGGAATCCATGCCCCGGGAAATGGTGCAGGAGCTGCTGCGAGGCGGCTACGACAAGGCGTATGAGGCCGGCGCCATCATCACCGGCGGCCACACCATCCACGGCGCAGAGCCCATCTATGGTCTGGCGGTGTCCGGCTTTGTCCACCCGAAGAAGATCCTGACCAACAGCGGCGCACGCCCCGGCGATGTGCTGCTGCTGACAAAGCCGCTGGGCGTGGGCGTATTGACCACCGCCGCCAAGGCGGGACTGGCGGACGGCGCGGTGATGGACCGCATCTACCGCCAGATGGCCACGCTGAACAAGGCGGCGCGGGACATCATGGTAAAATACCGCGTCCATAGCTGCACGGACGTGACGGGCTTTGCCCTGCTGGGACACAGCTTTGAGATGGCACAGGGCAGCGGCTGCACCGTCCACATCCGGACGGCGGACGTCCCCTATCATCCGGAGGCATGGGAACCGGCGCGCATGGGACTTCTCCCCGCCGGCGCCTACCGCAACCGGGCATATGCCGAAGCGGGCGTCACCGTCCATGGCAGCGTCAGCCGCACCATGCAGGATCTGCTGTATGATCCCCAGACCAGCGGCGGCCTTCTCATGGCCGTGGCGGAGGAGGACGCAGAGGCCTGCCTGCGGGAGCTGCGGGACACCATCCCCGCCGCGGCCGCCGTGGGCTACGTCACGGAGAAGCAGGACAACTGGATCATCTTGGAATAACGGAAAAGACGGACGCAGCTGCGTCCGTCTCTTTTTTCCTATGTGCGCCGGTAGGCCGTGGGCAGCAGGCCGAACTGCTCCTTGAAGGCCGCCGTAAACTTGCTCTGGCTCTCGTAGCCCACCTGTCCGGCGATCTCCGCCACGCTCATGTCCGTCTCCCGCAGCAGCGCCGCCGCCTTTTCCATGCGATGCTCCTTCATGTGAGCCGCCAGCGAGCTGCCGTAGACCTCCTTGAACACGGTTTTCAGCGTGGTGGGGTTGATGAGATACTGCCGGGCCAGCTCCTCGATGGTCACCCGCTGCTCCATATGCTCGGTCAGGTGATCGTGGATCTCCCGGATGATCTTCACCTGCTCCGCCTCCTCCCGCCACTGGGGACACGCCACATCCATCACCTGCTCGATCATCTCGTGGAGCAAGCGGCTCTGGGTCGTGTCGGCGGCGCGGTAGTACACCTCCCGCCCCTCCCGGCGGCTGGACAGCAGGCCGCTGTCCTTCAGCACCCGCAGGTGGTGGGACACGGCGGGGCTGGACATCTCCACCATGTCCGCGATGTTCACCACACACTCCTCACAGTGGCACAGCAGCCAGAAAATGCGGATGCGGCTGGGGTCGCCCAGCTGTCGGAAGATGTCCGCGACGCTCTGGAAATGCGCCTCGCCGCGGAGCAGCTCCCGCATGGCGGCGGTGTGGTTCTGCTCCTCCCCGTGGTCGTGGGGCAGGCCGGTATGTTCCATAGCTGTTCCTCCCTTTCGCCCAAACGGAAATGCTTTTCGCCGCTTTGGGCATCTCTGCGGCGAAGCCGTTGACTTTCCTGTCTGTCCGCATTATACTACGGCCATAATAATTAAACAAGCGCTTAATGATTTATCTATGTGAAAGGAGCATCCCCATGAAAAAGACCTATGCCATTGAAGTGGACTGCGCCAACTGTGCCAACCTGATGGAGGAGGCCGCCGGGAAGACCGAGGGCGTGACCTCCGCCGTGGTGAACTTCATGACCCAGAAGATGGTCGTGGAGTTCGCCGAGGACGCCGACCCCAAGCAGGTCATGAAAAAGGTGCTGAAGGCCTGCAAAAAGGTGGAGCCTGACTGCGAGATCGAGCTGTAAGCCCACCGGCGGACATCCCCCGCGCCTGCGGCGAACGGGGGGTTTTTCCCGGAGGGCGGGCGTCCTACCATGAAAGGAGCGGGTCACACATGACAAAAAAGCAGAAAAAGATGCTGGTACGCATCATCCTCACGGCGGTGATGCTGGCGGCGCTGTACGTGATCCCCGTCACCGGCTGGCTGCGGCTGGCGCTGTATCTGGTGACCTATGTCGTTATCGGCTACGACATTATGAAGAAGGCCGGACAGGGCATCCTCAACGGCAGGGTATTCGACGAGAACTTCCTGATGGCTGTGGCCACTATCGGCGCCTTCGCGCTGGCTATCTACGAAAAAAGCGGCGACTACAACGAAGCCATTGCCGTCATGCTGTTCTACCAGATCGGCGAGCTGTTCCAGAGCTACGCCGTGGGCAAGAGCCGCAAGAACATCAGCGCCCTGATGGACATCCGTCCCGACTACGCCAACATCGAGCAGGACGGGCAGCTGGTGCAGGTGGACCCGGATGAGGTGTCCATCGGCACGGTCATCGTGGTGCAGCCCGGCGAGAAGATCCCCCTTGACGGCATCGTTGTGGAGGGCACCTCTACCCTGAACACCAGCGCCCTCACCGGTGAGAGCCTGCCCCGGGACGCCCACGAGGGCGACGAGGTCATCAGCGGCTGCATCAACATGACCGGCGTTCTGAAGATCCGCACCACCAAGGTGTTTGGGGAGTCCACCGTGTCCAAAATTCTGGAGCTGGTGGAGAACTCCAGCTCCCGCAAGTCCCGCTCCGAGGACTTTATCGCCAAGTTTGCCCGCATCTACACCCCCGTGGTGTGTTACAGTGCGCTGGCGCTGGCGGTGCTGCCGCCGGTGATCCGGCTGGCGGGCGGCATGGACGGCCAGTGGGAGCAGTGGCTCTACCGCGCCCTGACATTCCTCGTCACCAGCTGTCCCTGCGCGCTGGTGGTCAGCATCCCCCTGAGCTTCTTCGCCGGTATCGGCGGCGCCAGCAAGGAGGGCGTGCTCATCAAGGGATCTAACTATCTGGAGACGCTGTCCCAGGTGAAAACAGTGGTGTTCGACAAGACCGGTACGCTGACGAAGGGCGTGTTTGAGGTCACCGCCGTCCACCACAGCGACATGGACGAGAGTAAGCTGCTGGAGTACGCGGCGCTGGCGGAGTGCGCGTCGTCCCATCCCATCAGCAAGAGCTTGCAAAAGGCTTACGGCAAGGCCATCGACCGCAGCCGCGTCACGGATATTCAGGAGATCAGCGGCCACGGCGTCACCGCCTGCGTGGACGGCCATACGGTGGCGGCGGGCAACAGCAAGCTGATGACCCAGCTGAACATCCCGTACCACGACTGCCACAGCGTAGGCACGATCATCCACATGGCGGTGGACGGGCAGTACGCCGGCCACATCGTCATCTCCGATGTGGTGAAGCCCCACGCCAGGGAGGCGCTGGCGCAGCTGCATAAGGCCGGGGTGAACAGGACCGTTATGCTCACCGGCGACGCCAAAAAGGTGGCGGAGGCCGTGGCGGCGGAGCTGGGCGTGGACGAGGTCCACAGCGAGCTGCTGCCCGGCGACAAGGTGGCCCAGGTGGAAGCGCTGCTGGCGCAGCAGAAGGGCCGGGATAAGCTGGCCTTCGTGGGCGACGGCATCAACGATGCGCCGGTGCTGGGCCGGGCTGACATCGGCATCGCCATGGGCGCGATGGGGTCTGACGCCGCCATCGAGGCCGCTGACATCGTGCTGATGGACGACGATCCCGCCAAGATCAGCAAGGCCATCAAAATTTCCCGCAAGTGCATCGGCATCGTGTATCAGAACATCGTGTTCGCGCTGGCGGTGAAGTTCGCGTGCCTGGTGCTGGTGGCGGTGGGCGCGGCGGATATGTGGGCCGCCATCTTCGCCGATGTGGGCGTGATGGTGCTGGCGGTGCTGAACGCCATCCGCGCCCTGCGGGTGCATGATCTGTAATGACAGGAATGAGATGAAGAAGGAAGCCCCGGCCGTCGGCCGGGGCTTCCTTCTTGTAGAGGGGTAGTATGGAAAAGAAATGGTATCGGGGTCAGGCCTGCACACGGTTCTCCCGCGTCCAGGTGGTCATGTCCAGATGGGGATAGCGCTTACGCAGCTCCGGCATCTCGCCCTTCAGGTCGCCCAAAGCGGCGATGCGGTTGATGAGGGCCAGGTCGGCGGCGGACATGGTGTGGGAGCAGTCGCTGCCGCAGGACGCGCAGTGGTAGGTGCGGGCCTCCTCGTTATAGACCACAGAGCTGCTGCCGCAGACGGCGCACCGGTTCATCTTAGAAATCAAAGCCATAAGTAATTACCTCCATTCATTTGCTTCGTTTGACTGTCCTTATATTAGCACAAAGCTATTGAGTTGTAAAACGCATAATTGTACTTGCAAGTATGAGGAAAAGTATGATAAGATAGAGGGCAAGAAGGAGGTGGCATCATGAGCGTGTCCAAATATCAGATGTTCGTCAAGACGGTGGAGTGCGGCAGCTTTTCCAAGGCGGCGGAGGCGCTGAACTTCACCCAGTCCGGCGTGAGCCACGCGGTGCAGGCGCTGGAGGACGAGCTGGGCGTCACGCTGCTGAGCCGCAACCGGGGCGGCGTGGTGCTGACGGCGGACGGCCGCGCCCTGCTGCCCAAGATCGAGCGGCTGTGCGCCGCCCACCGGGCGCTGATGCAGTCGGCGGCGGATCTGAAGGGCATGGACGCGGGCCTTGTGAAGGTAGCCACGTTCTCCAGCGTGTCCGCCCAGTGGCTGCCGTCTATCCTCAAGAGCTTCGGGGAGCTGTATCCCAATATTGAGTTCGAGGTGGTCACCGGCGATTTCTACGGCCAGAGCGAGGAGTGGATCTTGCAGGGCAAGGTGGACTGCGGGTTTCTGCGGCTGCCGTCTGCCAAGCGGCTGCAGACGTACCCCCTGCACCGGGACGAGCTGGTGGTGGTGACGCCCTGCGGCCACCCGCTGGCGGGGAACAACACGTTTCCCCTGCAGGCGCTGGCCAGCGAGCCGTTCATCCGGCTGGAGGAGGGCGATGACTATGAGATCACGGCGGCGCTGGACCGGATGGACGTGCGGCCCAACGTCCGCTATACCGCCCGGGAGGACCGGACCATGCTGGCCATGGTGTCCAAGGGACTGGGCATCAGCCTGCTGCCGGAGCTGATGGTGCGCCACAGCCCGTACCCGGTGGCGGTGTGCCACGCGCCGGAGCGGTTTTACCGCAACATCGGCATCGGCGTGAAGGACAAGGGGGCGCTGTCCGCGTCTACCCGGCGGTTCGTGGACTATGTGCGGCGTTGGGTGGCGGAGAATGGAGAAAAATGACAGTTTGCGATGCCAGCCCCTTTGACAAGGAAAGGCGGGGCGGCTATAATGATTTGCAGTGGGTCGGACGGCCCGGATAAGTGAATAGTGGTCCGAGGATGCTGTGTGGCTGCCGCCGCAACGACCGAGCACGGTCAGGCGGCAGTTTTGAAAGGAACGGGGCGCAAGAACCCCACGCGAACGGCACTGTGGGCGCAAGGATGCACCGAAGCGGCGAGAGCTGTGTGACGAAAGTCAGCCATTGGGACGCAAGTCCTGAGAAGGTAGGCGGCAGACGGGGAGCGAAAGCTCCGTGGCGCGAGGCAGGAGACTTACATGGAGGAGGGCCGACAACAGCGGGCGCTCTCTCCGTGTGTGATATGGACAAGGCAAGGGTACGTGCTGATGTTTCCGGTGACGGAAGCGTCGGTGCTTTATTCTTGCGGCACTCGCTGGTTTTCCGCGCAGGCGGATGACCGGCATTTTTTCGTGTGGAGGGAACGCGCAGCACCCTTATTTTTGCCAAGCCTTGGCGGTCTGAACGGAGACCGTCAGCTTTCCATAAGGGTGGGAGAGGCCAAGCCGGGCCTCTCCCACCTCCTCTTCCTGAAGGGAGACAAGGGCAGCAAGGCCGAAAGGCGTTTATATAACGAGCAGAGAAAATCACAAGGAGGAAACAACAGATGAAGAAACGCATAGTTTCGCTCTTCCTGACACTGGTCATGGCGCTGAGCCTGATCCCCACCACCGTGTGGGCCGAAGTGGCCGAGGGGAGCGAAAGCAGCCTCGGCAGTGTCCACGTCATCGTGGAGAACACCACGTATACCGACGTCCAGTATGATGAGATGAAGGGTACGCTGGTGGACACCGACGTGACCCTGACGGCGAATGCCACCATGATGAGCTGCGTAGACAGCGCGCTGAGTGCGGCGGGCTACACCGCCGTAGGCGCGGACAAGGGTTATATCAGCGAGATCACCAAGGGCGATGCGGCTCTGGGCCAGTTTGACGGCAGCCAGGGCAGCGGCTGGATGGGCACGCTGAACGACTGGTTCACCAACCGCGGCTTTAAAGAATTTACCGTGGCCGACGGCAAATTGGCTGACGGCGATCAGATCCGCGTCATGTTTACCCTCAATGGCGGCGCGGACATCGGCGGCAACTGGACGACGATGAACGACACCAGCCTGACGGCCCTGAGCTTCAGCGCCGGTAAGCTGGCGCCCGAATTCGACAAGGACACCACCAGCTATACCCTGGAGTTGACGGAGGGTGTGGAGCAGGTCACTGTCGCGGCCTCCGCAGCCAACAAGCAGAACCAGGTCTATCTGTCTGTGGGCGAGACCTCCTACCGCCGCACGGCGTCTATCCCCGTGGCGGACGGCACGGTGCTGACCATCCGCTGCGGCGACGCACAGGAGGCCAGCGGCGAGGGCGAGAACGCCACGCCGGCTGTTACCCCCACCACCTATACTGTTACGATGATCGCGCCTCACGCGCCGGTGGTTACCACGGCGGAGGTGACCATCCGCTCTCAGGCGGCGGGCGCATATCTCCACGGCTTCGCGGAGAAGCAGACCGTGGCGTCTGATCTGGCGGAGAAGTACGGCTTTACCGACGAGGTGGACGGCGTGTCCGCACTGGACGTGCTGGTCCGCGCCCATGAGCTGGCCTTCGGTAAGGATTTCACTAAGGAGACGGCGGCGACCTATCTGGTCGTGGGCAGCAGCGGCTGGATCAGCACCATCTTCGGCACGGCGACCGATGCCAGCGGCTTTTATCTGAACCAGGGCTATCCCAATGATGGCACGCCTGCCTCCTACGGCGGCGGCTTTAACGGCACATTCACCACCAACACCAAGGTGAACGATGGCGATGTGCTGGACTTCTACGTCATGGAGGATGACGAAACCTGGTCCGATTACTATACCTGGCTGGAGAATGTTCCCGACAAAATGGTGGACGGCGACAAGGTCACCGTCACCGTGAAGGGCTTCTACGCCATGAGCGGCTATTTCCACAAAACCCCCGCCGACCTGAAGGCCGCGGCCAAGCCCCTGGAGGGCGTGCAGTTGGCCTGGGTCGATCCGGCCACCGGCGCGACAACACCGATTGACGGGGCTGTGACCGATGAAAACGGCAAGGCCACATTTACTGTGGATGGAAAAGCCGCCACCGGTGTGCTGGCGGCTGCCAGCTATGGCGATGCGAATGAGGAGGAGCGGGTCTATGCGCTGATGAACCCGTCTGTTCCCGCCAAGGTCTATGACGGCAGCAGCGGCGAGCTGACCCTCAGCGGTCTCCATGACGCGCAGGTCAAGTATCTCAAGCTGTATACTTATACTAATGGCGTCAAGGGCGACACCGACCTGCTGGCGGATGTGACGATCGCCAATGCCGCCTATACCCTGACGCTGCCCGTGGGCGACTACTGGGTGGAGGGCTATGACGCCAACGACGACTGCAACGGCGGCCTGTCCCTGACGGTCAAGGCCGGCGAGAACGCGGCCAAGATCCAGCGTGTGTATCAGATCTACGCCAGCAACTCCGGTTGGGTGCTGGGCACGGACTACACCGTGGACGTGAAGCTCACCTCCGCTGATAACCAGGTGCGCGGCATTGAGCTGGGCACGGCCAACAGCTGGGGCAAGGTCTATACAAGCTGCATCTTTGTATCCGGCGATACGCTGGAGGTCACCTTTATCCCTGATGCGGAGAAGCACCCCGACGAGAATAAGGCCGTGGTGAAGAAAACAGTTACCGAGACGGCAACGGCAACCGCCAGCTGCAGGACCGGTGCGACCGTGACCCTTACCGTTCCGGCAGGCTCCACTGTCACCATGGGTACGCTGGCCAAGTACTATGTGTACTCCTATATCGAGCCCGTGAGCCGCGATGAGGCGACCAACACCGTCACCTACCGCGTGGATCAGAACACGGACTATTTCTACCGCGTGCAGAACCCCGACGGCGTGACTTACTGGGACTATGCCAGCTGGAAAACCGATACGACCATCACCCTGACGGAGGATGACCTGCACATCGGGGATACGAGCTTCACCAAGGACACGATCTACCGCTTCGAGAAGAACGTGTATGACCGCGCCGACATCTACCTGAACATCAATACTCAGGGCTACAAGAGCATGGCCGTGGGCGAGACGTTCGAGCTGAACTCCTTCCGCAACTGGTTCGCCATCGAGAGCTTTATGAACGCCAAGGTGGCCCTGCCTGATATGCACTATCGGGTCATCGACGTCAACGGCAATCCCAGCGACGTGGTGACCATCACCCCGGACGCCAAGAACAGCAATGTGGCCACCATGATCGCCAACAAGGCCGGTACGGCCATCGTGCTGGTGACCTACGACGCCATGATCCATAAGCAGGGTCAGAGCAGCACCGCCAGCAAGGAGTTCTCCGCCATCTGGCCGGAGTGCACCGGCGTGTTCGTGGTGACGGTGGGCAGCGACGGCACGGGCATCGAGACGAACATGATCCTCGACCGCATGGACGCCGCCATCACCAAGGATGAGCAGCGTATTCTGGACGCGGAGCATGACATCCTGTTCTATCTGGGCGATAAGGGCGCTTCCTACAGCTTCAAGCCCGAAAGCGGCTGCACCGTTACCGTGGCCCGCTCCACCGTGAGCGACACCATGACCTTCAGCGGCTTTACCAGCAGCGGCGTGACTGTGGCGGAGGACGGCACGGTCACCGTTACCGGCCTGACCACGGGCCGCCACATCATCAAGGTGGAGAAGAACGGCGTGGCCAACTATCAGGTCGTCACCGCCCGGGGCGTCAGCTATAAGCTGGTGGACAACGATGGCAAGGAGCTGTCTGAGGCCGCTATGAAAGCCCTCAAGGCCGGCGACACCGTGAACCTGCAGTTCAGCAACCTGGTCAGCCCCAAGGAGAAGCTGTCCGGCGTGTATAACTTCAACTTCTCTCTGTACTATCAGGGTGAGGACGGCACATTCTTCAAGTCCGACCCCGGCAGCAACTTCGGCGTGTACGACTTCAGCGGCAACCCGGACCGCCAGCGCATCAGCATCACCATCCCCAAGTATTGGGACGGCGAGACTTATTCCCTCTCCGGCGCGATCAAGCAGGCCGGGTGGCCGGGCGTGCCCACCCACCGCGGCATCACCTATGCCGCCGGCACGAACCCCGGATTCAACGCACCCAGCACCTCCGGCGTCCTGGCTCGCCTACCCGAGCTGACGCTGGCGCTGGCCAAGACGGACTTCCTCACCGGCAAGCTGAGCTTTGTGGGCAGCGACGGCAAGGCCATCGCCCGCACGGCGCTGACCATCACCCTGAAGGATGCCGCGGGCAACGTGGTCAACGTGGCCGATAACGGCAGCTTCAAGTGCTATGCCGAGGAGTATTTTTACACCATCTCCGGCCAGGGCGTGGAGTACACCACCGGCTCTGTCACCGTCACCGAGGACGGCACGAACCAGTTCTCCGTCACGCTGACGGTCACCTCCGACAGCGCCTGGAACGGCAGCAGCAAGACCGAGCCCCAGAAGAACGAGAGCGGCGTGTATCAGATCGCCACCGGCGCGGAGCTGGCCTGGTTCGTGAACGAGAGCAAGACCGCCGATGTGTCCGGCGTTCTGACTGCCGACATCAAGCTGGGCAAGTACGCCTGGCTGAATATCGACAGCAGCAAGAAGGTCGAGCTGGACGGCGCGGGCCATGAGATCACCGGCCTGAACGCCACCAGCGGCCTGTTCAGGCAGATCGGCGGCGGCTCTCACATTCAGAGCCTGACCCTGCGCGGCACGATGACCTGCGCTTCCTCCACCAGCGGCGGTTCTGTGGTAGGTTATGCCAATGGCAAGAACATCGTTATTGAGAACTGCTTCAGCTACATGACCATCAGCGGCACAGGCAGAAATGTGGGCGGTATCGTGGGCTATGCCAACAGCACCACCATCAGGAACTGCGCCAACCTCGGCGCTGTCACCGGCAACAGCAGCGTGGGCGGCATCATCGGCGGCTTCGTCGGCAGCGGCGCCGTTATCACCGGCTGCTACAACACCGGCGCTGTCACCGCCACCGCCAGCAACGCCGGCGGCATCTTCGGCAACGGCAACTACGGCATTACCGTGACCAACTGCTACAACACCGGCGCGGTCAGCGCCAGCAGCAATGCCGGCGGTATCGGCGGCGTTGCGAAGGGCGAGATGTACTGGAGCGGTGAGCTGGTGGCGACGACCACTGTCTCCGACTGCTACAGTGTGGGCGCTGTCACCGGCGGCAACGGCGCGTTCGGCAGCGTGGACGCAGGCTCTGCCACCGTCACCAACTGCTACGCCCTGGCGGCGGACGCCAACGCCGCCGTGCTGACAGAGGAGCAGATGAAATCCGCCGAGCTGAACGCGGAGGCCTTTGGCCTGACCTGCGGCGGCTATCCCGCTCTGAAGTGGCAGAAGGACGTGACCTTCCACAAGGCCGAGGGCGGCACGGTGGTCCCGCCCACCTGCACGGAGAAGGGCTACACCCTCCGCACCTGCACCCTGTGCCGGGAGTCCTATCGCGACACCTATGTGGCCGCCACCGGCCACACAGAGCGCGCCGGCACGAGGACGGTCTATCCCGCCTATTACACCTATACCTGCGATGTCTGCAATGAGCTCATCACGGTTTGGGCCGATACACGTCTGGAGTATGTGACCCTGCCCGCCACCGGCGTTGTCAGCGCCGCCATGACGGACGAGGGCAAGTATCCCTGGACCTACAACAGCGCCGCTGAGCGCTTCGAGAGCGGCAACGCGGGCGCGAACAGCTCCACCTCTACCACCTCCTTCGTGTTCACGCTGGATCGCCAGCGCGCCATCGCCTTCGACTTCGGCGTTTCCTCCGAGGAGAAGTGCGACAAGGCCACCATCACCCTGAGCAACGGCACGGAGACCAACACCGTTGCCAGCGGCATCAGCGGCACAAAGGCGGATACCTACAACGGCATTCTGACCGCCGGTACATGGACGCTCACCGTGACCTATGTGAAAGACAGCGGCGACAGCAAAGGCGCTGACATGGCCTATGTCAGCGGCCTGACCATCGCCGACACCGCGCCCGCGGCGGCCGCCGAGGGTGCGGAGGCCGGTGTGACGCTCCACGACGAGTACACCATTGACCTGTCCGCTATCTTCACCGACGCGGACGGCGACGAGATGACCTACGCGGTCAGCATCAACGGCGCTGCGCCTGTGGCGGCGGAGGCCTCCTTCCGCTACACCGCCGTTCTCGTGGGCAAGACCACGCTGGCGTTTACCGCCAGCGACGGCGAGAAGACCAGCGCGCCCTATACCGTCACCCTGACGGTGGCCAAGCCCGCCGGTCCGGACGTGCAGGAGGCCTATAAGACCACCGGCGACTATCTGTCCGGCAAGGGCACGCCCATCGTGGGCAGCATCGGCGGCGAGTGGCTGACCATCGGCCTGGCCCGCAGCGGCCGCACCGTGCCGGAGGGCTACTACGACAACGCTGTGGCCTACGTCAAGGCCGAGATCAACACCACCACCAACCGGCTCGACCGCAATAAGTCCACGGACAACGCCCGGCTGATCCTGGCCCTGACGGCCATCGGCAAGGATGTCACCGATGTGGGCGGCTTCGATCTGCTGGCCGGTCTGGACGATATGAAGTACGTCAAGCGGCAGGGCACCAACGGTCCGGTATGGACGCTGATCGCCCTGGACAGCCACGGCTATACCCCCGCAGGCAGCGTGACCCGCGACGCGCTGGTGGAGACCATCCTGTCTCTGCAGAAGGACAGCGGCGCGTGGTACATCAACAGCACCAACACCACGGATGACGTGGACATGACCGCCATGGCCATCCAGGCGCTTGCTCCCTACTACAAGACCAACGAAGCGGTGAAGGCCGCTGTGGACAAGGCGCTGACCTGGCTCAGCACCATGCAGAAGTCCGACGGCTCGTTTGCCGAGATGGCGGGCGTGGCCAGCAGCAGCGAGTCCACCGCCCAGGTACTGGTGGCCCTGTGCGCCCTGGGTATCGATCCCACCGCGGACGCACGCTTCGCCAAGAATTCCTTCCACGTGGTGGACGGCCTGCTGACCTTCTACACGGGCGAGGCCTTTAAGCATCAGCTCGCGGACACCACCGTGGATCAGATGGGCACTGAGCAGTCCTACTATGCCCTGGCGGCGTATATGCGCCTGACCGGAGGCCGGAGCTTCCTGTATGACATGAACGATGTGTGCATCAAGCACGTGTTCGGTGAATGGACCGTTACCAAGGCGGCCACCTGCACCGAGGCCGGCGTTTCCACCCGTACCTGCACCGTGTGCGGCGCGGAGGAGACTCTGACCGTCCTGGCGCTGGGACATAAGTTCGGTGAATGGACCGTTACCAAGGCGGCTACCTGCACCGAGACCGGTGTCTCCACCCGTACCTGCACCGTGTGCGGTGAGGCGAAGGAGACCAAGGACATCCCCGCACTGGGCCACAAGGCCGGTACGGTCTACGCCATGGATAAGGACAGCCACTGGCTCACCTGCACCGTCTGCGGTGCGGTGCTGACCAAGGAGTCCCACACCTACGTACAGGGCGTACAGTGCGTCTGCGGCCTGATGAAGACCAGCGACAGCACTGTGAAGAAGGTGGACGTCAAGGCGGACGTTTCCTCCACCGTGGCGGACAACGAGAAGCTGAACACCCCCGAAAAGGTGAAGAGCACCCTGCAGCTGGAGATCAGCCGGGAGAACAACGCCATCACGGAGAAGAACACTGTGATGATGGAGGTGACCCTGACGGTCACGGAGAACGGCGTGTCACGCCCTGCCACAAAGGATGACCTGACTGGCGGCAGGATCACCGTGCTGCTGCCCTATCCCAGCGAGGTGGCCGGTGACTACAGAAGCTACAGCTTCACGGTGGCCCACCTGGTGACCATGGCCGGCTGCGGCAAGGACGTGGGCACGGTGGAATTCCCCGCCGCCGTTATGACGGCGGACGGCCTGCTGGTCACGCTGACGGGCCTGTCCCCGGTGGCGATAAGCTACACGGAGCGCAGCAGCAGCGGTGGCGGCAGCGGCAGCACCACTGTTGTCAAGCCCACCTCCGCCAACACGGCTGACGACAGCCAGATGACTATCTGGATGGGCAGCGCCATCCTGGCGGCAGCCGCCGTGGTGGTACTGACACAGAAGAAAAAGCGTGCATCCAAGTAACACAACCAAACAGCCGACGCAGAGGCGCGAAAGCGCCTCTGCGTGCGGCGCTTTTAAGAGGAATGGAGAGCATGATGAGAAAACGTAGCTTTTGGCTGGTGGCGCTGGCCCTGGCCATGCTGCTGACCTGCACCGCCTGCGGCAAGAAAAAGGCGGCTGACGGCGACGCAGCGCCCGATACCAAGCAGGAACAGACCGTTGACAGCAATACCGGCGACACGGCCAGGACGGAGGACAAGAAGGACGGCACGGCGGCTGGAGACAAAACCGACGCCAAGACCGATACGACTGACACCAAGACCAATACAAAGACAGACGCGGCGAACGCGGGTCAGACAGCCGCTGACGAGGCCAAAAAGCTGGAGGAGCAGAAGCGGTTAGAAGAACAGAAAAAGCAAGAGGAACAGAAAAAGCAAGAAGAACAGAAAAAGCAAGAGGAACAGAAACGGTTAGAGGAAGAAAAAAAGAAACAAGACGAGCAGAAGAAGCAGCCGGAGCAGGTCATTGATCCTGACACGGGCAAGGACAAGTATGAGACTGACCCCGTTCCCGAGGGAAAGCCCACGCCCTCCGAGCCGCAGGACACCACGGTGGACGAGACCACCAAGTATACCTGCACCATCTCCATCTCCTGCGGCACGATCCTGGCCAACTGGGACGCCTGGGACGAGTGGGACGCAGACACCGCCGCGGCAAAGAAGCCCTTAGTCCCCTCCGACGGCGTGATCCTGCCCAGCACCACCGTTACGTTCAGCGAGGGCGAGAGCGTCTATGACGTACTGCAGCGGGTCTGTCGGGAGAACGGCATCCACATGGAGGCCAGCTGGACGCCCATGTATAACAGCGCCTATGTGGAGGGCATCAACAATCTGTACGAGTTCGATGTAAGCCAGGGCTCGGGCTGGATGTACCGGGTCAACGGCTGGTTTCCCAACTACGGCTGCTCCCGCTACGCGCTGCAGAACGGCGATGTGGTGGAGTGGCTCTACACCTGCGATCTGGGCAATGACGTAGGCGGCGGATATGCCGCCGGATAACGGCATTTACCCCTTGCATCCGTAGGCAAAAAGTGGTATTATCTGGTCGATTTGGGAAATAGGAGGGTGACAGTATGTCGTATGCCCAGCTATACGCCCAGGCCATCTGCCGGATCTGCGTCCAGCGCGGCATCACGCCGGAGCAGCTGGCCGACCTGTGCGGTGTGACACCGCTGACCATGAAGCGTATCCTTTCCGGCACGACACGGCACGCCCGCGTCGGCACGATGCGGCGTATCGCGGCCGCACTGGACATATCTCTGACCGAGCTGCTGGACCTGCCCCGGGAGGAGGAATAGCAAAAGAACCGCCTGTGGGCGGTTCTTTTTTGTGTCCTTATGTCTGCTCTGCCGGTTCGTTCAGCTGCTTCACCTGAAACTCCGTCTGGGCCAGCGTGTCGCCGCTGCGGTCCGTCACGGTGACGACGGCGGTGAAAATGCGCGTCGCTTTATCATAGTCCGTCAGCTCCACCGCGGCCCGCAGCCCGTGGGGATAGGCGTTGTTGGGCAGCAGCTTCTGACCGCCCAGCAGCACCCGGCCGTCGCTGTCGGTGGTGAACCGGGAGTACTTGCTGTCCGCGTTGGCGTGCTCCTGACTGAAAAAGCCCACCACCCTGTCGTTTTCATACTCCAGCGTACCGGCGTAGCGCAGCTCGTCGTTGACGATGGTCTGCAGCGTGGAGCACAGCACCTGGGCCTCGGAATTGGTCACGGAGCGCTCGTAGCTCCGCACCGCCAGCGACACGCCCAACACCATGCCCGCGCTGACCAGCAGCACCACCGCCAGGGCGCACAGAAGCTCCATCAGCGTCATGCCCGCTATTCTCTTTTGCTTCATGTGCGTCACCTGCCTTCCGGGGCGATCACTCCTGGTAGACGTAGTAGCGATAGCCGCCCTCTGTTTCATACACGGACACGCCCTTGCGCACGGCGCTGCCTGTCCCCGTGCCGCCCTGCCGCGTGATGGTCAGCGTCCCCTGGACAGGGACGGCACTGCCGTCATAGTGCAGGGAGGTGTCCGTCTCCCGCACACCGGCGTTGATGCGGGCCGCCGTCACGATGGAGGTGGCCAGGAACGCCATGGTCAGCACCACGATCAGCAGTGCCGCCAGCGTCTCCACCAGCGTGTCGCCCCTTTGGGAGTGCAGTTTTTTCCTCATGCCCAACGCCTCCTATCGCTGTATCACGTTGTACCCGTCCCAGGTCACGGCCCTACGATTGCTGCCGCCGAGGTTGCTGCACAGCAGCAGCGTCATGCTGCATGGGTGCTCGCCCGGCGTGGTCTCCCAGTTCCGCAGCGTTACGGTGAGAATGTAGGTGGGGTATTCCGTGTTCTCGTTCTGCCCGTAGCTCATCTCGAAGTCGGCCCAGACGTCCTCCACGGTGTCGTCGGACAGACGCAGCCTGTACGTCCGCCGGGGCAGCGCGTTCTGGTTTCGGTACAGCTCCGGCACGGCGTAGGACACGAAGTCCCGGAACGCCCCGCCGCTGTCGCTGCTGTACGATGCGCTGCCTGTCCAGTAGTCTGTGGTGATCGTACCGTCCATCTCTTTGCCGAGGAAGGCGTCCCGCACATATTCCGCCGCCGACGATACCGCCAGCGACGACTGCTCCTGGGCCTTGTCGGAGCGCAGGGTGGTGGCGGCGCTGGAGGCCGCGGCGATGACCACCGCGCTGACCATCAGCGCCACCAGCAGCAGGAACAGGGCCATCAGCATGGACGCGCCCCGCTGCTCATGCAATTTTCTGTGGAGTGCGCCCATGGGATGTCACCTGCCTTTCCTTTTACGGTGCGTATGTGTAGTCCTTCAGATACAGCGTATAGACGGTACCGGTCGTGCTGTGGGTCAAGCGGATCTCGCCGCTGATCAGCACCGTGTTCGGGCTGTTGAACAGCACCTCCCGGTACTGTACGCCCTCGGCCGACTGTATGTCGCCCAGCCCGGCGGCGGTCACCGCCGCGGGATCGCCCGCCGCGTCCACGGCGGTCAGCCCGGTAAGATCGACCGTAAAGCCGCCCAGCCCGGTATAGCCGCTGCCGGCGAACAGGTACAGCTTCCCGGCCTCCCGGGGGAACTCCGGCACGGACACGTCCGCCGTGCCCTGCTGGGCGACGTCATTCTCCGCCCGGCGGTACACGCCGCTGGCGACGGTATACACGGAGGTGTCTTCCGCCGCGTCATACACAAGTCCCACCGCGTCGCGGGTGGACTTGGCGGACAGCAGCGACCGCGCCGTCACGGTCTTGAGCTCGTCGCCCTCCGGATAGGTATAGGTACACGCTGCCGTCACGGTGGAGACGCCGCTGGAGAACCCGGAGATGGTGAACTGATACAGCCCACTGGCCGCGTCCACCGCCGTAACGGCGCTGCATTCCACGATGCTCTCGTCGCCGGGATCGTACCCGCAGCCCTGCTTCGTGGCGGTGACCTCCCAGACCAGCCGTTCGCCGCTCTTGACCACGATGGGATTGTTTTTGGAGTCCGTCAGAAGCAGCTGTACGGTCTGCTCTCCACCGCCGTAGGTTACGGTCACACCGGAGGAGGCCTTGTCGTTGGTCAGCCGCAGCGTCTGTGTCACGTCAATAGTCAGCTCGGCGGTATGGCCGCCCAGCGCGGCCCGGGCGACGGCAAGCCCCGTCCGCCCCTTGCCGGTGAACGTGACCTCCCAGCAGCGCTCGGCGCTGTTGTAGACCGGCGCGGTCCAGTCCAGCAGAGTGCTGACCTGCCCGTCGGTGTCGTTCACCAGCGTCAGCGTGGGCGTCCCGCTCAGCGTCGTGCCGTCGGGCTTGAGATACAGCTTCACCGTCAGCGTGGGCGCACCCTGGCCGGTGCGGTCCGCGCACAGGTCCAGCGTGGTTCGCGTCCGCGCCCAGTACAGACCGCTCATAGGCCACCGTCCGTAGTGCACGCTGACGGTCCGGCCCATCACGTCCCGCTGGGTCAGGATGGTGGGGAAGGGGAAATCCAGGCCGTCCAGCATCTCAGCGCCCGCACCGGGAAAGCTGTACTTGCCGGGGATGGGCGCGCCGTTCTCCGTCACGGTGACGGTGTCGAAGCGCAGGGACGAGGCGGATGCTCCGCCGTTGAGCCAGTCCTCCAGCCCCGTCTGCATCTGCTCATAGGTGATGTAGGGGGTGTTGCCGCTGTTGGTGAGATATACGCGGCGGCCTGAATTTGTGTTGCCAGTCAGCTCCACTTGCCCGCTCCAGTCTGCGCTGCTGCCAACTCTAATATAGTCGCTGGTGTTGGCGGCAACATCTGTCAGTGCGTAGCAGTTTTGAATGTATGCATCGGAATTGTATACGCCGTTAAGGGTGAAATTGCTGTTTTGCATCTCGCCATTGGAGGCAAGGGAATAGACAGCCATCACGTGATTTTTATTTGTGTTGGTGTTCAACGGCGGCAGCGCCACAAAGGCATAGGAGTTCTGCACTGTCAGTGGGTTGGTGGTCACTCCCATATAGCTTTCCAAATTACCGTGATCTCGAAGGATAATGCCTCCCACCAGGCCGCCCACCCAAATATTGGTGGAGTGAGCAACACCAACGTGCGACTTTTTCATCGCCGCGGCGGTGATCGAGCCGCCGGCATAGCATTTGTCCAGCGTGGCCCGGCACACACCGGCGATGCCGCCCACACGCAGGTTCTTATACCCAATATCATACGTGGGACTCAGTACAATATCCGTCACGGCGGTGCAGCCGGTGATGTTCATATTGGTCGCGCCTACCAGGCCGCCCACGCAGCCGCCGCCCCAGTCAGGGTTGTTGGCCCGTGTGTCTTGAATGGTATAGCCGGACACGGAGCAGTTGGTAAAGGACGCATTGTTCTTCCCCGCACCGGCAAAGCCCACCAGACCGCCCACGGCGTACCAGCCCGTGCCGTTCTCGTCGTTGACGATCTTGCTGCCCCGGTCGGAATACATGACGATGTCCTTCAGGTTCGCGCCGATGGTATAGCCGAACAGGCCCACGCACTGGGTGGAGGCTTTGATCTGGATGTTCTTGATGGTGTACGCGCCGCCATCGTAGTCCGAGCAGAAGAAGGATACGTAGGGGTTGGCCTTGCCACCACCGTTGTTTTCATCTACCATGTTGCCGATGGGGGTGAACAGGTGGTCAGGGGCGTCATATTCCGCCGCCGCGTCCAGATCGTGGCTCTGTACCCAGTAGCGCCGGGTCTGATTGCCGAACCTGCTCTCGTTCCCGTTTACCGAGTGGCGGTAGCTGCCAAGATAGGGATACTTTGTGATGTTGCCGTCGGTATAGTTGCCGGCCAGAATGGAGTGGGCGGTGCTCCGTGTGTTGTAGTTCCAGTTCAGGTACTGCAGCTGGCTCACGGACCGCACCTGATAGGCGCTGCCCTCCGTCGCGCCGGGCTTGGCGCTGTTGGTGGCCGCGCCGCTGACGCTGTCCAAACTGATGGCATCGGCGAAGAACGGGCACACCGTATACTGGGCACTGTACTGGGCGCTGGCGTCCTGATAGCGCAGCGTCCATGTGCAGTTGGCATCCATGGTGGTCAGGTACATCGAGCCGGTGGTATAGGCCACGAACCGGTAGTCCGGCATCTGTGCCTCCAGCGCGCTGGCCGCCGTGGGGTTGGCCGCGCCCAGGTAGCAGTTGGCGGACACATCGAGCCGCACCGTGTCCGTCAGGCCGCCGGGCTTGAAGAAGTAGCCGTAGCCGTACTCCACCACCACGCCGCTGTCGTTGTGCTGGACGCACAGCGTGCTGCCGGAAAAGGCCACGCCGTTGTCTGTGCCGATGTAGCTCAGGTGGTAGCCGGCGTTGCCGCCCTGCTCCCGCTCCCAGTAGAACACGCCCATCGTGCCGATGTGCTGCTGCACCGGCCATGTGCCGTAGTGTACGGCGCGGCCGATGCGATCCCGCACCACGGCGGGGTAGGGGTACACCGTTTCCGTACCGCTGCCGGTGACTTTGGAAAAGCCGTACAGGCGCTGGCTCTCCAGCCTTTCTCCCGTAATGGGCGACTGGGCCGCGTTGGCGCTGAAGCTGTTGTGGGATACGTTGTAGGCATACAGCGCGTTGTTGTAAGCGTATGTGCCGCCGTCCAGATAGTAGCACTGGGCCGCGCTGCCGCCGGTACGGGTCAGGCCGTATACCTCCGCCTCACCGGCGGCGGTCAGGGCCGTGGCGCTGTAGCAATAGGCCAGTGCGCCGCCGGTGTTTTCACCGGCGAAGCCGCACAGCCGCACCGTACTGCTGCTCACGTCCAGCGCCTTCAGCACACCCAGCGCGTAGCAGGACTGGATGCTGCCGCCGGCGTTGCTGCCGGCAAACCCGCCGGCGTAGATGGAGGCATTGTAGGAGGATACCTGCACCAGGGGGCAGTTGGCCTCGCTGGAGAGGATGCGCCCGCTGTGGGTCTTGTGGTACAGGTTGCCGCCCACCAGGCCGCCCATATAGACTGTGCTGTGCTGATAGGCCAGTATGCCCATGCCGCTGCCGAAGCTGTAGCCGGACACGGCACAGTTGCTGATCGTGCCGTAGTTCCGCCCGGCCAGCACACCCATGTAGACGACGGTGGTGCTGCCCTGGATCAGCCCGCTGCGCTCCACGCGCTCCGTCCCCGAGGACAGCAGCGTCACGTTCCGCACCGTACCCGTGGGCACGACCACGGCAAACATACCCACGTCGTTCCCCGCGCTCACGAAGGACACACCCTCGATGGTGTGGCAGTCGCCGTTGTAGGTGGCCCGGAAGCCGCCGGTATCGCTCACATCCGCCGTGTTTGCCGCGCTGTGGATAGGCTCTTGGCTGGTGACAGTATCGGTGGAACTGGTGTATGTAGTCCACCCATAGGCGGCGTAGTTAATATCCTGCTCCTGCCGGAACGTGGTGTTCACCGTGGCCGCGGCAAGGTCGTCGTAATGGCGGCTTAGCTCGTACAGATGGCGCGCCGTCCGCAGATAGATCGTGCCGGGAACGCTGTCCGCGCCGCTGCCGGTGGTCACTGTCTTGGCAAAGTAGGGGTTGAACTGGTAGCTTCGCTGATTGACGGTCACCGTCCGGTAGAAGCTCCCGCTGTGAGAGGTCTCGGAGGTCAGCGCGCTGACGGGGTACAGATAATAGGAGATGCCCTCATAGCTGTTGGAATAGTACAGGGAGGAGGCATTCAGCACCGTACTCACCGTGCCGCACTGCACCGTGATGGTCTGTGCGCCACTCAGCGGCGCGGACAGTGCCACGGCGTAGCCGTCGCCGACGATAGTCTTGTCATCGGCCAAATTGTCCACGTTGCCGCCGAAGAAGCCCACCGTATCGTCCGCGTACCGCTCGTAGTACACCAGCGCCTCGGCCTCAAACTCCGCCTGCCAGTCGCCGTAGTGGTTCATTCCCGTCAGCAGCGGATAGGAGTAGGTGCTCAGACCCTGGCTCAGCAGGTTGTAGGGCACAGTGGTGTCCGCGCTGGCGGTGGTGAAGGCGGTGCTGTTCAGTGCTGTCAGGAACGATGCGGCGCTCATCTGCGCATAGGGCAGGCCCTGGGTTGTCCCGGTGAGGCTGTGGATGGTTTGCCCGTCCAGGCCGCTGGTCAGGTAGAATACCGAGCTGACATTCGCGGCAGTCCCTTCCGCCGCGGTGGTGTATATGATCTGGGGCGTGCCGGGGAAGGCGCAGGCGCTGTACGCGCTGTGCGCGTTGGCCAGCCGTCCGGCCACAAAGCCTGCTGCCGCATCGGTGGCCACCTGGTATCCGGCGGCGTAGCTATCTCTGAGCGACAGACCGCTAATGCTGCCGGTCGTGCCCACCAGCCCTCCGGTCGTTGGCGCGGTGAGGTAGCTGTCGGCGTAGGACCGGCTGACGCTGACAGCGCCCTGCGCGTGGCCCACCAGGCCGGCGGCGGCGGTGCTGCCTTTAATAATAGTGGAAGCAAAGGAGTTCTGAATAGTTAGCGACTGGTCGGCAATACCGACCAGTCCGCCGACCGTTGTGCCGGTGATGCACGCCGGAACAGCGTCGGCGGAGGCGGCCTTCAGCCCGCTCAATTCTGTCAGATAGACGCGGCAGTTTTCCAGCGTCAGAGCACCGTCAGTCCGGGCGGCCAGCCCGCCGGCAACGCCGCCGGTGATCTGGGAATTGACTAAAATGGCATTGGAAATTTTACCGGAAAAGGTGGAAAACAGCCCGGCGGCGGACGGGGAGGAAACGGTCAGTCCGTTGATGATATGTTGTTCATAACTGCCGCTGGTAAAATGTATTCCGCTGAAAGAAGTCAGATTTTTGTTGTAAATTGGAGAAAATCTTACACCATTTGCGGTGTAAAGGCTGTACCAGTCGGTTTTGTCGGCGGGGTCATCGAAAAACGAAATATCGTCAACCTGGACGGCGGAGGTGATAATGGCAGCGTTGACATGGGATGTGTCGGACAAATTAGCCAAATGTCGTCCATACGCCACCAGAGCCGTGTTCTCACCATAGCCCAAATCGGTCCTGTCATCGAACAGGCCGTTGGTGGTCCGGGTGGTGAAAACCGTGTCAATAGAAGGGTCGGTGGACGATACGGTGAGCTTGATGGTGATGGGGGTGCCGCAGGAAACTTTGCCGAGGGTCTGCGCGAAAAATCGTTTATTCGGGGAGGTGAGATCGTCCAGCACCCACTGGTATTTATAGTTGCGGCTGTCCAGCTGCTGCAGGCCGCCCTGCAGGCCGGTGACGGTGCGGGTATAGCTGCCGCCGAACTGGTCGGAAATGGTAATGGAAAAAGTGAGAGGATGGGCGGAGGTGTCATCGGAGGGGTTGTTGGAATAAAAAGTAACAGTGAGCTTTTCTGCATTTTCTATGCTGATACTGGGGTTAAATTTGCTAATATCCTGTGTTTGTGCAATATCTCCGCCATAATAGCCGACGGAGGCGGTACGGGCGCGGTAGTTGAAGTTCCGATAATTGCCGTTCAGGTCGGTGTGGGAGGGGAGGGGGGATTCGCTGTAAAAAACGGCGTAAATACTGCCAGTTGAGGGGGCATATTCGATGCACCAGCAGCCGTTCCACAGGTCCTTGTCCACCGCGGTGTCGGGGAGGAGGGCGGCGGGCGCACCGGTGCGTTTATCCGAAGCATCGTTGACATAGAGATAGCAAAATTCCACGTCGCGGGAGCTTTCATCCATGTGCGTGCCATCGAAAGCCATGGTGTAGACGCCGTTGTCTCCATCGCTCAAGCCCTTGCTGTATAAGCCCTCGCAGCCCGCGGCACGCAGCTCGGCCATGCGGTTCTGTGCGGCTACGTAGATGATCTCGGCCCTGGCGTCCAGCTCGTGCTGGCGCAGGGAGCGGCGGAGCTTGCTCAACGAAAAAACGGCAATAAGGCCCACCAGGAGGAGGATGGCGATGACTGTGAGAAGCTCGACCATGGTGAAGCCGGAATTTGCCGTTTCATGTTTGCGATATTTCGTTTTGTGGGAGAAAAAAGGGGTCATGAGATGCTCCTGAGAGGTTGAAAAAAACTTGAAATTACCTTATAAAAGCATGAAAGAGGATGGAGATTTTTCTATAAAGGAGGTTGAAAAAAACGGGATAAATTTGAAAAGGGATGGGGGTGTTCCGCGCCTGCGGGCGCGGGGACGGGGGACGCGGATTCCCACGCCAGTGACGTCGGTCACTGGCTCGGAATGACAGGGGGTGTAGACGGGAGGCGGGGACAGGGGAGGACGGATTCCCACGCCAGTGACGTCGGTCACTGGCTCGGAATGACGGGGGGCAGGCGGGGGGTTATTTCTGCAATTCAAAGTAGGTGATGGAGAGGGAGGTCTGAACGGTGCGGCCCTCCAGGTCCATACGGAGGTCGGAGATCAGGTTCACATACTGGCTGTCATGCAGGGCATCCAGCACGGCCCGGGCCGAGGTGTAGCTGCTGACCTCAAAGGTGAGGGTGATGGGGCGGCACATGATGGCGCTGCCGTCCTCCAGCGGGACGGTGTTGCCGAAATTCAGTGTATAGTCCGTGCCGGAGAGAATGGTGTTCAGCTCCACCAGCAGCCGCTCGGAATTGTCATAGTCCGGCAGGGGCTTGGCATCGGGATCGGCCAGCACCGTTTCCAGCTCGGACTTCATGCGGTTGAGCTGGGAGAGTTGGGCGGCGCTTTGGATCATGGCGTCCTGCTCGGAGGCGGTTTTGGACTGGAGATCGGCAATGTCGTCGTTGATGGGGGTGAGGATGAGCTTCCAGTAGCCCACGGCGATGAGCATGATGGCCAGGATCACCAGCAGGATCTTTTCGCGGTTGGTAAAGACGTGCTTCATTGGGCGGCCTCCCTTTCTGCGGCGCTCCGGAGGGTGACGGTGATGGAGAAATCCACCTTGTCGCCGGGATTGACGCTGGGTGTGGCGGCCAGGGTCAGGGTGGCGGCCTTGACGGCGGGCTGGAGCTGAAGCCGCTGGAACATGGCGGAGATCTGCTCCAAATTCATACCGGACATGGTGACGATCATCACATCCTCATCCACCACCAGGGTGTTGACCGTGCCGTAGAGCATCAGGTACTCCTGCACCAGGTCCAGCACCTCCATGCGGTCTACGGGGACGTAGACGGGGGAGTTCTCATCGTGCATCCAGGCGCGCGACCAGGTGCGGTATTGCAGCTCCACCTGGTCGTAGTCCGCCAGCGCCGTCTGCATCTCGGTGTACTGGGAGTGGGCGGTGCTGTACGCCTGCTCGGCATCGCGCTGGCGGTCCAGCTGGCGGAGTACGCCGAAGTTGGCCACGCAGAAGGACAGAAGAAGGATGATGAGCAGACCCAGGGACAGGGTGAGGGTGCTGCGGGAATGGCTCTCCCGCTGGGCCAGGTTGACGGTGCGTTTGGTGGGGTATTTTGGCGCTTTGACACGGGAGGACTCAGCGCCGGATATGGTTTTCATGGCGAGACCTCCTTAGTCTTGCAGGGCGCAGCCGATGGCGCGGGGATAGAGATAGGGCGCGTCGGGGGCGACGCCCTCGGGCAGCAGGGCGGAGATAGGGATGATCTCCAAATCCGTGAGCTGGCGAATGGCGTCGTGTATCTGAGGGATGGCCGCGCCGCCGCCGCAGAGATAGACGCGCTCCAGCGTCTTTTCCCGGTTGTTGTAGTTGTAGAAGTTGACGGCCTTGGTGATCTCGGCGGCCATGCGGTGGTAGATGTCCAGGCTGGCGGGGTCGGTGGTCGCGCCGTCGTAATCGGAGAGCAGGTGGGCCAGGGCGATGTGCTCGTCCACGCCCTGCCGCTGGGAGATGGAGCGGATCAGATCGGCCACGCCCAGGTCGATGGTGCGGCGGGTGATAAAGCGGTCGCCCCGGAGGACATACATACGGATGCCGGTGTGGCCCACGTCCACCAGACAGTGGTCGGCGTCGCTGTCCGGCTGGGTGCTGCCGGCGGCCAGCAGAGCGGCGTAGGCGGCCTCCTCGGGGATGGCGGACACCAGCCTCATGCCCGCACGGGCGAACATATTGCGGTAGTCCTCCACGGTGGACCTGAGGGCGGCGCAGGCGAAGAGCTTCATCTGCTTCACCTGGCCGTTTTCATCGCGGGTCAGCTCCTGCACGGCGTAGTCGAAGTAATACTGGTTCTTCTCATGGGTCAGGTAGTCCTTGAACTCAAAGGGCAGGTTATAGGCCAGCTGGCCGGCGGTCATGGGGGGCAGCTCGGTGACGCGGGTGAAGGTCAGGGCGGCGGGCAGCACCACGGCGGCCTGCGCCCTGCGGGGCAGGCCGTTTTCCTTGGCCAGCTGCCAAAGGAAGTCCGCCATGGCGTCCATGGAGACGATAACGCCGCCGCGGACCAGTCCGTCGGGGACAGGGGCGGAGACGGCCAGCTTATAGGTCTTACCGGCGAACCAAACCAGCTTGAGCTGGGCTGTGCCGATGTCAAAGGCGATGATGTTGGAGGGCATGGGATTACCTCACTTTCGGGGGTGCGTTTGTGGTTTGGGCGGGAGGGGCGGCGCACCCCAAGGGTACTTGCTTCGCGGCGTGGGCATCGCCCCCTGCGGAAGGTCTGTTGAGAGCCAAGGCCCTCTCAGTCACCTGCGGTGACAGCTCTCCCAAAGGGAGAGCCAAGGGG
>ERZ825137.1454-NODE-1454-length-30529-cov-6.883639_pt1 | contig 30529 bp, 33 predicted proteins | sample MGYA00519873_ERZ825137 | MGnify/ENA primary metagenome ERZ825137 (study PRJEB31778, sample SAMEA3449190) | human gut metagenome | biome: human gut; feature: human-associated habitat; material: faeces | place: United Kingdom | collected 2010/2012 ...
ATCTACCTCATTTTAGTTATGCTCTCATGTTTAGTCTATCATACGCTTTTTAATTTTTTATAACCTTGCAGGATTAGCTTATCTTCCTATTGTTTATAATATCATATACCCCCCGGGTGTCAAGTCATAAATAGAAGCGTAAAAAATATAATTAACTATGATTAAATTTAAAAATAACTTACTTATTAAAAATATAATAATCCTTCTTGTTTCTGGTGCGGTTGCAAAGGTTTTAGGAATGATTGGAAAAATAATATATACGAGAATTGCTGGAGTTAATGTTGTATCTTTATACACATTAATCACACCAACATTAATGCTTATTATTAGCATCACCCAATTTAGTTTTCCAATATCAATTAGCAAAATTAGTGCCGAGGGAAAATATGATAATAAAAGTTTATTAAAGAACGCATATTTAATTGGTTTAATTATAAATATAATACTAATATTAATTCTCGTGTTATCTTCTAATTTCATTGCAAAAGCCTTGCATAATAGATCTTTAGCTCCTGCTATTTTAAGCATTAGTGCAATTATTCCATTCGTTTGTGTATCAAGCGTACAAAGAGGTTTTTTACACGGTAAAGAAGATATGTTACCTGCTTCGATTACAAACATAACAGAAGAAATAATTAAAATTCTTTTAATTATTTTTATATTACCAATAACCATATCTAGTGGTAATATAACATCTGTTATATTTTTAATACTATTTAACGTAATAACAGAGACTTCTAACATACTATTTATGCAAAAAGCAATTAATAAAAAATATATAAACCATAGCAAAGGACGTATAAATAAGAATATAATAAAAGAAATACTTTCTATTTCAATACCTACAACCTCAGTTAGATTAATAGCATCAGTGGGATTTTTTTTAGAACCGATTATCCTTACTAACACATTACTTTCTACCGGATACTCTCCTAATTACATAACAATGGAATACGGAATTATTAACTCATACATTGTTCCTCTTTTATCCATCCCAAGTTTCTTTTCCATATCTATTGCATCAGCACTACTTCCAAATATTACGAAAGCATACGCAAATAAAAAATATGATGAATTTAATCGGAAACTTCTTAAATTAATGTTTCTATCAATGCTAGTTGGCGCTATCTGCTTGATTTTTATTTTAATTTTTCCGAATGAAATATTAAAATTAGTATATAATGTTAATTTTGGTATTAATTACATTTACTTAATTGGACCATTCTTTTTAATTCTTTATATGCAACCAACACTATCGGTTGCAATCCAAGCAATGGGAAAAACAAATAAATTATTTTTAACAAGCACCATTTCAGTAATAGTAAAGTATAGTGCCTTATATATTTTAGGAAAAAATGGGTTAGGAATGAATTCTTTGATATTTTCAATGATAATTGGCATTGTAACAACAACCAGTTTAGTAATAATAATTGTTTTAAAAGAACTAAAGAAAAAAACAAATTAGAAGTTTTTATTTCTTCTAGTTTGTTTTTTTATAACAAACAGATAAATCCATATACGGATATCTTTTTATCAATACTCTATTTCCGTCTTGAATCTTATCTTTTGGCATTGTAAGATAATCTAAATAAGCGTCAAATTGTTTAGTGAAATCAGCAATTAATCTCTTTCTATGCAAAATAATATCTTTGTCTTTCTTTCCTTTATAAAGTTTTTGTTTTTCATCCGCTATCGCTTTTAAAATATTATTACGACGGGAGCGTACGCCGATCGGGCAACCAAAAACCGCTTCACCATATATATTTTTCATTTCTGGTATATTTTCGTGATATTCACGAAACATAATTTGTAAATCCATTAATTTTTCTGAATATAATACATCATCGTAAAACACAATATCAACTTTATTATCGTCTTTTATTGATAAATCGTATAGTAGTAATTTTCTTTCGTTTTCACCAATACACGTTGTTAAATCATAATGATTCTGATTATTTTCATAATAATATAATGGCATATTTATGTCAGTATTAAATTCGTAATACGCATCATACAATTTGTACTTACATACAATCATGTTAAACAATAGTTTCACAAAATCATGTGCATGACCTGTACGATCAAATACATCATAATATGACATTATTTCATTTTCATTAAATCCTCCATGAATTGACACCATTGAATTAAACTGAGAATTAAACTGACGCCACTTACTATCAGATAACCACTGTGAAAATTTTCTAATCAATTCATTATATTCACCAACACTATCTTCTACTACTTTTAATCTATCCATTTTTCACACCTCATCTTGTAAAGATAAGGTTATTATACACTATAATCACTTATTTTGCAATGTTTTTAGAGATTTTTCCAATAAGTATCATGGTTATTTTTCACCTTAATAGAAAACGTTAATATGTTACATGCGATTAAGATTACATAAGATATATATGAAACATTTTTTGCTATTTTTATTTGCACAATAAGTAGAATTATAGCGAAAAAATCAACAAATCCCATAGCACATCTTAAAGATTTCATGGATTTTCTTCTTCTTTCTAATTCTTTTTTATCAATCCCACTATTTTTCATATTATTATTCCTCATTATTAGTTATGGAACACTTAAATCCTTTATCTGTGTATGTATCATTTAAGCTATCTATGGTGTCATTAGTTTGTGGTTTTACAAATAATATTGTTTGATTATCTGCAAGTATTAACCCATCAAAACCTTGCTTTTTATAATTAGTTTCTACATTAAAGGTAAATCCTTTACTATTTTTGTCAAAAGTTACTCTGTTACCTTGAACTGCGGCATTATTTATGAAAAAGTTTTCATACTGTGTTTTTAAGTCACTTACAACAGCAGATTCACTATCGGTTAATGATTGTGCAACAAAGTTAAATTCCGATTTACCTACCGTGTTTTTTTCGTAATTAGCAGTATACGTTACTGTTTGTAATTCTGCATCACTTTTAGATTCATAAGAGCAAGTTAATGTGCCTTTAGTATTGTCTATCATATTTTCTCTTGTCGTTGTGGTTGTTTTAGGGGCAACATTCTTAGTTGTTCTTCCTAAATCTGATTTATTATTAACCCAATATAATATTAATAAAGCTAGTATTGCAATTATAATTCCAATTATAGCATAATTTGGCCTTCTATCCTTAGTCATTAAAACCTCATCTTTTGTTATTGGATCTATAACAACAGTATTATTAATAGCCCCATCATATAAATCATCTAAATTTATTTCGCGGGTAACATACTCAGGTTCATCTTTTACCTCTTCATCCAAGTCTAGAAAATCATTTTTTTTAGCTTCGTTTTCTTCTTCTAATTTTGTTTCTTTTTCCATGTTTTCTTCATTTTCTTTCATCGTTACCCTCCTTATATTAATATAATAACATAATATTTTTAATTAAAAAACACTATTTCTTTTTTTCGCCAATTTTTTCTCCATATTTTACATACGTTTCAAGACCATTTAATGAATTGTTTATTATTTCTTCATCTAAAGCAATTTTATTTTTTTCAAATAGTAGCACGATAGTTGACCCACCATACTTAAAGTATCCTTTTTCTAATCCCTTTTTAACCATACCAGACTTTACTTTATTTTCTATTTTACCAACTAAGAGTGCCCCTACTTCTACATATGTAACAAGCCCCATATCATTTGTTTTAATAGAAGTACACTCCCTTGTATTTTCCTTAAATACTTCATAATTTTTATATGCTACCGGATTAACTGAATGAAACGTTCCTTTAATTTCATAATTAGAAGTAATTACTCCATCACATATAAACATATATCTGTGATAATCATCAGGTGATAATCTAAAAATAAGTGCTGCACCATTCCTATATTTTTTTGCTAAAGAATCATTCTTTAATATACTATTTATAGTATACGTACTATTTTTTATATTAAAAGTAGTATTTTTATCAATTTTTAAGTAAGTTAGTTTTGAATCACAAGGAGATAATAAATAATTATTAGATTTAGGTATTGGTCTTTTATTCTTTTTTATTTTTCTTGTAAAAAAATCATTAAAACTATCAAATTTATCTTTTTCATAAATACTTAAATCAATGTTATTTTTCTTAACAAAAGAACTTATCATAATCTTTGATAAAGATGAGTCCATAAACTTTCCAGATAGACGTGATATAAATCTACTTTTTACTAGCGGTTTTAAAATGACTCTGCCAAAATGGGTATTATATAAAAAGGATAACCCAATATTTGGATTACCTTTATAAACTTTCCTCATTATCTCATTGCAGCTGATATGATAGCTATTTCTATTACCGCTAAAATAGAACAGATAACATACCAAATACCAGTAGGCTTTTTAATTTTAATATTAAGTACAAATAGTATTGCCGTCATAAGCATAACAAGTGGATATGCCTTTAAAAATACACTTGGATGCATAAATATATTTAAGTTATACGTAAATGGTAAAATAATTGCAACACTTGTAACTGGAAGCCCAAAATAATATGAAACATTCTCTTTTTTTCTTTTGTTAAACACGGTTTTTTCTTCTGCTAAAACATTAAAGTAAGCAAGTCTTATAACTGCTGCTAGACCATATATAATGTATACTACCGTATTTAACTTACTAGTAAATCCCATACAAATACCAAGAACTATTGGAAAAACACCAAAGGATACGGTATCAACAAGTGAATCTATTTGAATTCCAAATTTCTTTTCTGTTTCACTTCTTTTGCAAGCTCTTGCAACAGTTCCGTCAAACATATCACAAACTCCTGCTAAAATTAAGCACATAACAGCAGCTGGAATATGTCCTAAAAATGCAAGTACCATTCCCGTTACTGAAAATGCAAGCCCTATATAAGTAAGTAAGACTGATGCGCCATAAAATCCTATAAACATAATTAATACTCCTTTACTATTTCATAACATTACATATTGTACCATAAATATATTTTTAAATAAAGAAAAAGAAGAACTAATCTTCTTTTTTCTCATTTGGATTTGCAATTTCTGGTTTCATAAGTGGGAATAATACAACGTCCCTAATAGATGGTTGATTATAAATAATCATCATTAATCTATCTATTCCAAAACCTAAACCTGAAATAGGTGGCATACCTTGTTCCATTGCAAGCATAAAGTTCTCATCTAAATCCATTGTCTCATCGTCACCTTGCGCTTTAGCTTTTAATTGGTCTTCAAAAGTTTTTCTTTGAGTAATTGGATTAACTAACTCAGAGTATGCTTTACAAAGCTCACTGCCGCATGCTACTACTTGGAATACATCAATTATCCTATCATCTTTATCATTTCTTCTAGCAAGAGGAATAAGCATAGATGGATAATTGTACATAATGGTAGGCTGAACAATTCCTTCACGAATTTTCTTTTTGTATACAAAGTCTACTATTTGACTTATTGATTTATATTCTTCTAAATCTTCGTATGTAAATAAACCTTTTTCTACAATCTTATCTTTTAATTCTTTAGGATCTTCTACTTCTAGGAAGTCAAAACCAAAGATCTTTCTCATTTCTTCAACATAGTTTATCTTATCCCAAGAATCTTTACCAAAGTCAAGCGTTACGCCTTGGTATTCTATTTTTGTAGTACCAACTAATTCCATTAATAGTGATTTAATAAACTTTTGATAAAACTTTACGTTATCTTCAAAATTCCAATATGATGCATACCATTCTACCTGAGTAAACTCTTGTAAGTGCTGAGTGTCCATTCCTTCGTTTCTAAAACATTTAGCAATTTCGTAAACTCTATCATACCCTGCTGCAACACACTGTTTTAGGTATGTTTCTGGTGCAATTCTTAAGTTACAATCAATATCTAATGCGTTATGATGAGTATAAAATGGTTTGGCAGCCGCTCCGCAAACAGCAGTTTGAAGTATTGGTGTTTCAACTTCTAAAAATCCATTTTCTCCTAAGAATTTATGAATGAAAGCATATAGCTTGCTTCTTCCTAAAAATACCTGTCTTGATTCTTCATTAGATATTAAATCAACGTATCTTTGACGATATTTAAGTTCAGTATCATTAAGTCCATGGAACTTATCTGGAAGTGGTCTTAACGCTTTACCTAAAAACTCAAAGCTATTTACTCTTAAAGTCTTTTCTCCAGTTTGAGTTGTGAACATCTCCCCTTCTGCACCAATAAAGTCTCCGGTGTCTATTTCCTTTTTAAAGAAAGCATAATTATCTTCACCAACAATATCTATTCTAAGTTCTAACTGTATTGAACCTTCTAAATCTCTTATACGGATAAAACTTAATTTACCCATCTTTCTCATAAATACTATTCTACCTGCTAATCTAACGTTTTTTTCTCCGTCTTCTAAATTTTTAGCATCTTTAAGTGAATGAGTTTTTTCATATCTGTCTGGATAAGGATTACATACCTTTTTAATTTCTTCTAATTTTTCTCTTCTAACTATTTCTTGTTCTGTTAATTCTCTCAAGTTAACTTCCTCCCTTGCTCTTGATATTATATCATACTTTTTAACTTTTTTATAATTATCTTGTAGGCACACATTTATAGCCTTGATTTTGTAATTCTTTTATCAAAGTTTCATACTTCATATTATTTGTTATTTCAAAGTAACTAATAGGCATTAAACTTTGATCAATATTGTTTATTTTTTTATAGTCGAACTGTGAAAAATCCAAATAACTATTTATTTTGAAAGATTTATCACTTACCTCATACGTATAAGTAAAGCCTTTCATTCCGTTAGAATTAAGTAACACGTGCATCTTTTCATTTTTAATAACGTCTATTTGATCCTTATAATCATTATCTAATACGTTATATATATATTCTCCTTCTACGTATACTATATCATCATGTTTGTATGTTATCTTATATTCATCACTATATTTATAACCATAATCTGATGCTGATGATGAACAATTTGTAACTTTTTCCTTATAAAATACGTTATCGATTACAATGAAAATAACTAAGACTCCTAGCAAAAATCCTATTATGATTGAGATTATTAGTATCTTATTAAAGCTTGTTTTTTTAGTTTCATTTTGTCCATCTTTTTTATCTTTATTTTCATTTATGTCATCATTTATTTTATTAGAATAATTAATAACAGCTTTATCATTTTCTTCTAACTTAGGAGTTTGAATGATATCATTCAAAGTTTCTGTACTTAGAATTTCTTCCTTTTTTTCATCTTTATTTTCTTTTTTTACATCTATTTCAATAAAATCATCACCAAAAATTTCATCAAGTGCTTTCTTTATATCTTGATTATTGTCATCCATAAACAACACTCCCTTTTATCTTAATATAGTATACCATAACGCAACTAAATTAACAAACATATCTGTTACTTTTTCATGGCAAATAATTCTTGGGATTCATCTAAATATTTTATCCTTTTTTCTAACTTCTTAGGATTATGTGCTAAAGCGTCACAGTGTTGTATTAAATATAATTCATAACTTAGATCATAATTAGAACTCACATCATAAAAAGTTATATGTGAATCATGCATTTTTATTAGATAACATATTTTTTCTATAAACTCATCATCATATGATAATCTTTTTAATATTTTTCTTGCTATTACCGAAGAGAAATATGGATGATTTTTAAAATGCCTTACGTTTTTGTATTCCGTAAAACTAAAAGGCTTTCCTATATCATGTAGTAACAAAGACAATCTAACACTAAAATTCTTTTCTGATAAACTTAGTGCAAGTATTGTATGAGAATAAACATCTAAATAATGATGCTTATGCTCAAATCCCTTTATGTACATAAGCTCTGGTATTATTTCAAATAGTTTATCTTCATGCTTTAAAATTGAAAGTGAAACGTCATCACTCATTAAAATATCGTATAGCATTTGTGAATCTTCTTGATGTTTTTTCATATTAATGCCTCCTTAAATATATTATATTATAATTTATTAAGTTTCTAATTTCAAGAATAAACTCTAAAGTAATGTTTCACTTGCACCTAAATCTGTTTTAAATTTTTATATTATACGTAAAAAAGCAATAATTTCTATTGCTCTTCATCCTTTCTAATTATGTATAATTCACCATTTTTAGTAAAAGCATAAAAGACATCGTTTGCGCTTATGTTCTTTTCTATTAGGGTGTTAAGAAGCCATGTTTTTGTTTTACCAATAGCATATAAATTATCAAATTCTACTTTCCCGTCTAATATTATTGGAAGTGGGTATGTTTTTTTATCTTTATCATCTTTTTTAAATACAGATAGTTTTCCGTTTGTTTCTAATATTGCATAATCTACCTCATCTAAACTTCTTACGTCTTTTTCTCTTAATTGCAGCAAAAGATCATCTAAAGTGTATCTTTGTTCTACCATGTTTTTAAAATTAACGATTCCATTTTTTATTATAATAACAGGCTTTCCATCAACAAAATTTCTAAATTTTACGCTTTTTAAAGACATTTTTGAAATTACTATTTGAAGTAAGACAAGAATAATAACAGGAACTAAGTTGATTAAAAATCCATCTTTATGTTCTAGAGCAAGTGCTACTAATTCCGCTATTAAAATAAACACAACAAGATCAAAAGTACCTAACTGTCCTACTTCCCTTTTTCCCATTACTCTAAATATTATTGCTACTAAAACATATATAAAAAGAGTTTTAAATACAACAATCATTAAGTTCATAATATCACCATTAGTATTATGTTTTAAATCATATTTTTATATACAAATAATATAATTAATTAGAGGTGGAATATGAAAAATAAGATATTTCCTTTTATTTATGGTATAGGAATTATATTAATAGGAGCTCTTTTAACTAGCATTTTATATTATTTTAACGTAACAACAGACAAGTTAAACTCTATATTTTTATACGCGGTTAGCATATTATCATTTTTTGTAGGCTCCTTAAATTTAGGTAAAGAACTAAAACAAAAAGGTATTATAACTGGGCTTATATACTTTGCTATTTTATTTATCATTATGGTATTTTTATCAAACATTATATTTAAGGAAAGTTTTTCTATAAAAAACGTAATTTATTACTTAGTATTACTTATATTTAGCATATTAGGAGGAATTATTGGTAAAAATATGAAAGAAGAAATAGACGCTTAAATAAACGTCTATTTTTGTTTTTTATACTTACTTATAAATTCTTCTTTATACTCATCAAAACAGTCATTTCTAATAGCTTCTCTTATCTCTTCCATTTCCTTAATTAAAAATCTGATATTATGAATTGATAAAAGTCTTCCTCCATTTACTTCACCAGACGTTATTAAATGTCTAACATAAGCCTTTGTAAAATTCTTACATGTATAACAATCACAAGTATCTTCAATAGGAGTAAAATCCTCTTTATATTTAGCATTTTTAATATTAATACGACCATTTCTTGTAAAGCAATTTCCATGTCTTGCAAGACGGGTTGGAAGTACACAATCAAACATATCAATACCACGGGATACTCCCTCAAGTAAATCTATTGGTTCACCAACACCCATTAAGTACCTAGGTTTATCTTTCGGTAAATAAAGTGTTGCATCAGAAATCATTTTATACATAACATCTTTAGGCTCTCCAACAGATGTTCCTCCTATAGAATATCCATCAAAGTCCATCTCAGCCGTTTTGGTAGCACTTTTTTTTCTTTGGTCCTCAAACTCACCACCTTGAACGATACCAAATAAAGATTGATTAGGATTTTTAAAAACCTCTTTACCTCTTTTAGCCCAACGAAGTGTTCTTTCTACTGATTTTTCAACATAACTTCTAGTTGCTGGATAAGGTATGCATTCATCAAAACTCATCGCTATATCAGAGTCTAATTTATTTTGAATTTGAATTGATTTTTCCGGAGTTAAAAATAAGTTTTTACCATCTATATGACTTTTAAACTTAACTCCCTCTTCGGATATATCTTTAGGTTTTGCAAGTGAAAACACCTGAAATCCACCTGAATCAGTAAGGGTTGGTCCATCATAATTCATAAACTTATTAAGGCCTCCTGCTTTTTTTACGATATCTTCACCAGGTCTTAGCCATAAATGATATGTATTAGAAAGAACAACCGCAGAACCACAAGCCTTTAACTCTTCCGGCATCAACGTTTTTACGTTTGCAAGCGTTCCAACAGGCATAAATAGTGGAGTTTCATAATCGCCATGATTAGTATGTAATATGCCCAATCTTACGTTTTCATCATCCTTATTATTTTTTATTAATTCATATTTAATTTTTCCCATAAAATCACCATTTGAAATTATAACATAATAAAAAATATTTAGCAAAAGAACTAAATATTTTTCTTATAATTTCTTTTTAAAGTTTTTGATGCACCATTTGTTACTGCCTTAAACGTCTTACAAGTAGCATAGATTGCCGCACTACAAACTCTTGATGCTATACCCATATAGTAATTTTGACTATCTTTACTAGTTATGTCTTTATAGCTTAATGTGTTTTCTTTCTTATTCTTTTGAATATTTTCTTCTATGTTTAAAGTTTCTGTTAAAGTATCTAAAAAACTTATTAAATCATCTATTTTAAAGTTTTCTATTTTTTCTTTAGCTTCTAACTCTTTCATTCTTATCTTAAGTGCAATAACGTCATTCATATATTTAGCTTTCATAAAACCATCAGATAATAATTCCTTTAAAAGTGATGTGTTTTTATATAATGAAAGTAATACTTCATTTTTGTTTTCACATGAATTTTCTTCAAGCTCATGCATTGCAAAATTAGCCATTCTTAAAGCTGATTCTATTTGATCCTTATCATTATAATCAAGACCAGTTTCACCTCTTAAATCGCATAACGTTTTTTTGTTCAACATAATTACCCTCCATTTAATTTTATATAATTATTTTTATTTTATGAACATACAGTCTCCAAACGAGAAGAATCTGTATTTTTCTTTTACTGCGTGTTTGTATGCGTTAAGTACGTTTTCTTTACCTGCTAAAGCACTAATTAACATAATAAGTGTTGACTTTGGCAAATGAAAATTAGTTAAAAGAGCATCTATGCCATGAAATTTATATCCAGGATAAATAAATATCTTGGTATTTCCACTTTGCATTTTAAAGTGACCATTACTATCCGCTACCGTCTCAAGTACCCTAGTTGATGTTGTACCTACCGCAACTATTCTTTTACCAGCATCTCTTGTTTTATTAAGTAAATCTGCAACTTCACTACTTAATATGTAATACTCAGAATGCATATCATGCTTTGTAACATCTTCAACAACTACTGGTCTAAAAGTTCCAAGCCCAACGTGTAATGTTACGTAAGCTATATTTACGCCTTTTTGCTTTACCTTTTCTAGGTATTCCTTAGTAAAATGAAGTCCTGCTGTTGGTGCTGCTGCTGATCCAGGATTTTTAGCATAAACTGTTTGATATCTATTTTTATCATCTAATTTCTCAGTAATATATGGTGGAAGTGGCATTTCTCCTAATCTATCTAATATTTCTAAAAATATTCCATCATAAATGAATTTATAATGTCTTATACCATCATCACCTACAAACGTACACTTACAAGATAACTCATCTGAAAACTTAACAATGGTTCCTTCTTTTATTCTCTTAGCAGGCTTTGTTAAACACTCCCACTCATCATCCCCTAAATCCTTTAACATTAATACTTCTATTACTGCTCCTGTATCAGGTTTATGTCCTATAAGTCTAGCTGGTATTACTTTTGTATCATTAAGAACCAAAGTATCACCAGGATTTAGATAGTCTATTAAGTCAGTAAAATGTTTGTCAGCATACTCTCCAGTTTCTTTATCAAGCACCATCATACGTGATGCATTTCTGTTTTTTAAAGGAGTTTGTGCAATTAACTCTTTTGGTAAATCATAGTCAAAATCTTCTGTTTTCATGAATTTCCCTCCTAAATAAAAAAATAATAAATACTAAACAAGTACTTATTATAATCTTTTTTTATTAAAATATCAATTACTTACCTTCTTTTGATATATTTAAATGCTTATATGCTAAGTCAGTTACTATCCTACCTCTTGGAGTTCTTTTTAAATAACCTATCTGCAGAAGATAAGGTTCACAAACATCCTCTATCGTTGATACTTCTTCACCAATTGATGCTGCAACCGCTTCAACCCCAACAGGACCACCATTAAATTTATAAATTATTGTTTTTAATAGTTCATAGTCTACTTCATCTAAACCTAACTTATCAACTTTTAAAGAATCAAGAGCATACTTAGTAATATCAAGTGTTATTGTACCATCTCCCTTAACTAAAGCAAAATCACTAACGCGTTTAAGTAGTCTATTTGCAATTCTAGGAGTTCTTCTGCATCTATTAGCAAGTTCACGGGCCGCATCTTCTTCAATTGTTAAATCAAGAACCCTAGCACTTCTTTTAATAATTTCTGTTATTTCATCTTCCGTATAATAATTAAGTTTTGAAACTATTCCAAATCTATCTCTTAAAGGGGCTGATAAATCTCCTGCGCGAGTAGTTGCTCCAATTAAAGTAAAATGTGGTAAATCAATTCTTATATTACGATTAGAGCCTTCTCCCCCTACTATAATGTCAAGCGTAAAATCTTCCATTGCTGAGTATAAAATCTCTTCAACAAATCTTGGAATTCTATGTATTTCATCAATAAACAGTACGTCCCCTTCTTCTAGTGAAGATAAAATAGCAGCTAAATCGCCTGATTTTTCAATAGCAGGTCCTGATGCTGTTTTAATGGATGCACCCATCTCATTTGCTATTACGTAAGATAACGTTGTTTTACCAAGTCCTGGAGGGCCATATAACAATACGTGATCTAATGCTTCGCCCCTCATTTTAGCAGCAGACATAAATATTTTTATATTCTCTTTTATATCTTTTTGTCCAATATATTCATCAATAGTTTGCGGTCTAATACTAGACTCAAACCCATCTTCCTTTAATTTATCTCCTGTAACTAATCTATTATCCATAATTTAGTCCTTTCTTATTTTAATAATAATTTAAGTGCCTCTTTAACTTGTTTTTCCAAAGAAAGAGATGCATCTAATTTAGGCAATACTTTCTTAATATCATTAGGCTTATATCCAAGTGACTTAAGCGTTTCAGTAAGTTCTTCAAAATTATTTAAACTATCTTTTTTATCATCACTAGCAAGTTTACCTTTTAAGTCAAGAATTATTTGCCTTGCAACCTTATCACCAATCTTAGGAAACTTCTTTAAGTAACTTACGTTTCCTGTATCTATCGCATCTAAAATAGCATCTTTATTATCACCTGAAAGCATTGGAAGAGCCATTTTACAACCAAGACCTTTAACACTTATGAGTTTTAAGAATAAGTCTTTATCATCCTTAGTTTTAAAACCATACAAAGTATTTTCATCTTCTCTTATCTGCTGATATAAATATATAATAACCTCTTCATTTTCTTTATATGAATATGGATTTGCAACATATATCATATATCCAATTCCGTTATTTTCTAACACAACATAACTTGTATCAATAATTGTTATAATACCTTTTATATAAGAATACATATTATTTATTCCTTTCTTACTTTTTACTTCTATTTAATTTTATCACGAACAAATGTTTTTGTAAATATTTAAAAGAAAAAATAGTCAAAAGACCATTTAAATTTATTTTAACTTATTTTTGATGTAAGGATTTTCTTTACTAAATATTTCTTCATCATTACTAAAACCACAATTCCAAGCCATCTTCATACTACTTAGATTGTCATGATGAATTCTAGCTTTTATATAATGCACCATAGAATAATTACTAAATATGTAATCCGTTATTTCATTTAAAATAAGAGTTCCATATCTTTTTTCTTTATTTCCTCTGTATTCCTTAAAAATTGCTTGCCTTATATATACAGCTTTTTCTTCTTCATTAAAATTACTTAAATCGATATAACCAATTAAGTTACCCTCGTCTTTAACAAAAAATCCCTTATTAAAAAAATTACTATTTTTATTATTCAAATGCCATAAAAAGCCATTAAACCTTGATGTTATATCAGAATCCTTAGCAAGTTTTTTTAGTGTCATAAGATGCGTTTTATCATTAGAATTAAAATTAACAAGCGTAAGTTCACCAATAACAATATCTTCCATTTTATTACCTCCTAAAAGTATTATTAATAATTATAATTGTTCATCTAAAACCATTTCAGCACAATCCCATTTTTCATTATGAAATAAAAATGCATCTTTTATAATGTTAGTAACCTTAAATCCGACTGCTTTATAGCATTCATAAGCACCTAAATTATTTGTAAAAACACCTAGATTAATTTCTTTTGCGCCAATGTTTTCTTTAGCATATCTAATTGCTTCTTTAATTAGCTTCTTACCGTATCCTTTTTTTCTGATACTATCATCAATTATTATAAAACCTAACCTAACAACAGATTTATCCTCACCCGGGTTTCTTAATATTAGATGTCCTACAACATTTTCATTATCCTCTAAAGTTAAAGCATAAAAAGAAGATGTTTTCATACAATTTAAATAATTATCATTTATATCAGATGGTTGACACGGATAATTCTTATATCTATCTGCACTCCATAATCTAAACTCTCTTTCATCTTTTATCCAACTTAATATTTTAGCTGCATCTTCTTTCTTATATGGTCTAAGATTCATGTTTTCTCTCCTTTTATATAATCTTATCTAAGATTATACTACTATTTATTAAATCAATCTATATATTAAACTTAAATATAAGAAAAAGTAGATACCTTTTTATCTATGTACCTACCTTTATCATTTTGTAATAATAAATTCTTATCTTTTATCTTTTTTAGTATGAATCGTTTTAACTAATTGAGAGGCCTGCTTTTCATGCAAAACTTCTTCAGTTTCTACAGGACTTATTTCATCTTCAAAAACATTATGCACTTCTAATGGCTCAGAATTCATTTTTATAGCATCATCAATACGAGATTTTTTAATCTCTTGAATAATGTTTTCAACTTGTGGATATCCTTTTAAATCAAAATAAGAATAAACCGTAAATGTCTTATTTTGAGCTTCATCCTTGTTCAACTCCGTATATGGTTCCCTAATTAAAATAGAATCTTTAAACGAAATATATTTGATATGATTTTTAAATACATCACTCGGAATACCAATTATTGCAATATTTTTATCACTTGTTTGTCCTACCATATATGTTGATTCACTACATGCTTCATTTAACTTTTCTATCTCATTTAATGAATAATCTAATGGTGTTAATTCGAATTCTAAAGTTATTTCATCATCATTTTCTAAACTAACTATACCTCCAAATAATAATTTTTCAAAATTACTTTCTGAAGAATTATAAAAATCTTTTTCTGATTCATTCATAGGAATAGCCCATTCATTTTCTATGGCTTCCTGTACCCAAGTATTTGCGATTTTTGAACTTTTCGCCTTCGAGTATATCAAATTTATAACAGGCAATAAAAGACAAATAAATTTAAACGGTGCAACACTAATTGATTCAGCTAGTAAGTTTTTAGCCTCGCTTGACATTTTGTTTTTTACTTCATCACTATTAGGTGCATCTTCAACATTTTTTTGTATTCTTCCAAGTTTATCAAGATATTCTCTACTTATTTTATAACCTTTGCCTGAAAGTTTTTTGTATGTAGTAAAAATTGTCGATCCTTGAATAACAAGAGATCCTATAACAGTTGCAGTCTCAACAACAATTCCACCAATAATCCATAAAGCTATGCTCATTTTTTTCCTCCTTACATTAGAATCATAACATACCCCCCCCGGATGTCAAACAGAAAGCACATAAATATGTAAAATTGATAATTTACCTAATATGCTACAGTAATCAAAAAATCAAACACTTTTACTGATTCTGATTAATATGCCAAATCCTTTGCATTTTAATCTCATAATAGATTAACAATTTTTATGCATATAATAATTTCTTGCTTGCCTTAATTTTAATATATATTCTAAGATAAATCAATCTAACGATTCTGTCTATTCCACACAAAAGCGAAAGTCCTAATAATCCAAACCCAAGCTTTCTAAATAAAAGTGTTAATGGTATTCTAACACATAAACCACCAATTAATGCCACATTTCTAATTGCTTTTGTATCTTTATTTGCTGATAAATACGCCCTATAATTACTAGAGACCACCTCCATGATAAATTCAATACTATAAAACCATATGGATTGCAGTCATTCCAAGAAACTGTTTTTGCTAAAAATAGCCAAGATGGATACATCATAACTATTAAAAAGATAATTGAAAATAAAGTTCCATACCCCCCCTATTAAATCCACCTTTTTTAATAAACCTTTATTTTCGCTTTCTATATCATTAGAGTAGTTTATAAGTAACCCGCTATAATATCCACTAATAATCTCACTTAATGTATCTGATACAGTTATACAAGCACAATGTATTGTATAAACTGTTGTTCCAAGACCATATTTTGATATTTGAAATATTAACATTTAGCTTTCCATTTTTCCATTTTAATCTTCTTTTGTTTTAAAATATCTAAATGTTTTTTCTCTAAAAATCTTTTATTAATAACTATTCTATGAACATATGTGTCTACCCAATCATCAGTAGCTACATAATATCCTTGATTTCCATACTTACTACCCCAACTATTTTCAATTTTCCATCTATCAATTTTGTCATCAATAATATTTACACCAGTTATTAACATACAATGGCAATCTGTTAAGCCATTTGTTTTTAAAATGGAATTCCTATCTAAATATAGATCAATATCAAAAACATCTCCATATCTTTTAAGCAAATCCGTCCATACTCCTTCTATTCTCTTTGCTGATGTGGAGCAATAAAAATATACTGGCTCTTTATTTTCCAATTGTTTAATAATAAGACTTCGAAATTCTTCAGGTGGAATATCCAAAAATAAGTTATCTTCTTTACCACTTATTTTTGAAGTTTCTTCAAGCTCATAGATATTATTATATTTAAACTCTTCATCTTGATAACTAACTATCTCCACGTAATCGCTTTTTAAGTCAATGCCAATATATTTATCATAAAATTCCTTGGGAGTGAGTTCTTTATCAATGTGATAGTCACCGTTTTTATCAGTATATTCAAAATTAAATTTTTCTGGTGGTATACCATAAAAATCAGCGATAACAAAATATGTATTTTCCAAATACTTATTTTTTAATTGATCTTCATCACATTCACAATTTTCTAACTCCAAATAAAATTTTCTTAATAATCTTGATAGTATTTGGTTTATTTCATACGTATTAGATGATGAAAAAGACTCCGGAAAATCATCCTTAGGTACTACACCATATTTACTGATTAAGTTAGATAAACTTGTGAAGAAACCACCATCAAACATTCCATCTTTAAGCAAAGAAGACACATATCTATCATATAGGTTTTTCCCTTCTTTTTTGTATGATATTAGTCTTTCCATTAGCATATTAAATCTTTCTAACTTATCATAAAACGCAATATAGCTACCAGATAATTCAAAATTTTCTAAATCACATTTTTCTATTACTTTTTCTCTCAAAATATTTAGTCCCGCAAAAGACCAACATCTTCCAGAATGTTCTTGATCGGTTACATTATGAGTTTTAATATTTATACTAAAACTTTGTTTTAAATTAGTATCATTATCTTGAATCAGATCAACTAACTTAACCTTATTTAACATTCTATGTCTAATTTTATTAGTTTTATCATTTTCATATTTAGTTTTGAAATTATTAATATCTTTTTTTTTAATCATTTCTTATTACCTCCATAGTTAGATATAACTCATAGTTCTAGTGAACATTTTATCACAAAATCAAGTATTTTAAAACTCGAACCTTTATGTCCGAGTTTTCTACTAATTATGTTTATCTAAATTTTTAACTATTTTTCTCCAGCTAAATTTTCAAAGGTCGTAAATTCGTGACCTTTAAAATTTTCATTATTTAATTTTTTTCCATAAACATAGATAAGCAATAACATCTTTATCTCTCATCCATGTTTGTATCGGTATTTTGGGTTCCTCGGGATTTGCATATCTTGATAAATCTGTTAGGGATATAAATTCTTTATTATCTATAGTTATTACTTTAATTATATTATCATTAACTTCTAATTCTGATTTTATTATTTCTTTTTTTCATTAAAAATTCCTGACATAATTTTAAGATTCATTTTTTTACAACTATTTTATCATATTTCAAAGTATATTAAAACTCGAACTAATCAAAAAAATTGAAAAGTTCGAGCTTGGTATCAATCTGGTGCCTCCTGTAAGAATCGAACTTACAATTCAGCCTTACCATGGCTGCGTTATACCACTTAACTAAGGAGGCATTTCAAATACATTCTATCATATTATATTTAATAGTACAATAAAATGTATTTATTTTTTATTTCTTTCTTAAAATTCTCGTAGTGTTTAAAATAGTAAGTAAAGTAACGCCAGTATCAGCGAAAACAGCCTGCCACATATTAGCTACTCCAATAGCGCCTAAAACTAATACTAATACCTTTACTCCTATAGCAAATATAAGATTTTGTTCAATTATTTTTTTAGTAAATTTTGATATTTTAATAGCTTCTGGTATTTTGCTTAAACTATCATTCATAATAACTACGTCCGAAGCTTCAATCGCAGATGCACTTCCTCTCATTCCCATTGAAATTCCAACATCAGAAAGTGCAAGCGATGGAGCATCATTTATTCCATCTCCCACAAACGCCGTTTTCTTATCATTTTCTTTTATTATCTTATCAAGCTTTTTATATTTATCATCTGGAAGCATCTCATAAAAAACTTCATCTACGCCAGTTTTTTTAGCTACAGCCTTTGCTGATTTCTTTTTATCTCCAGTAAACATAAACGTTTTAATATTTTGCTTTTTAAGCGCTAAAATAGCAGATATAGAGTCTTTCTTTATATCATCTATTAATTTTAGTTTAGCTGCTACTTTCCCATCAATTTTTAAATAAATATAACTATCTTTATCACTTGCATTAACAAATGAAGATGAACCTATCTTAATTTTTTTACCATCTATTTCGTAAGAAATTCCCTTACCAGCCGTTTCCTTATAATTTAAAACATCTTTTGTACTTACCTTTTTACTAAACACGTTAAGTACTGATTTTGCAAGTGGATGATTTGATAAAGCCTCACCCTTTACATAATAGTTAATTATATCTTTTTCTTTGTATTTATCATCTAATATTTCTAACTTATAATCATTTGATATACCAGTTGTTATGGTTCCTGTTTTATCAAATACGATTTTATTTACTGATGAAAGTAATTCTAAATAATCACTTCCCTTAACCAAGATTCCTTCTTTAGATGCTTTTCCTATTCCAGAAAAGTATCCAAGTGGTACACTTATTGCAATTGCACAAGGACAAGATACTACTAAAAATACTAAAGCTCTATAAATAGACACTTTAAAACTTAAACCAAATAATGGAAGAATAAACGCTATTAAAAGTGCAAGTATCATAATAATTGGGGTATAAACCTTTGCTGCCTTAGATACAAAGTTTTCGCATTTAGCTTTTCTATCACTTGCGTTTTCAGTTAATTCTAATATTTTGGATACCGTGCTATCTTCATATAAGCTTTCTACTTTTATCTCGATAACAGAAAGTGTATTAATAGAACCAGATAACACTTTATCTCCTTTATTAACACTTTTTAAATCAGACTCACCAGTTAATGCTGCCGTATTTAATTTAGAACTTCCTTTTATAATAATACCATCAAGAGGTATTTCATCACCTTTTTTAACTATTATTACATCCCCTATTTTTACATCTTTTGGATCTACCGTTAATATTTCATCACCCTTTTTTAAGTTAGCAACCTCTGGCTTTATATCCATTAAATCACTTATTGAGCGTCTAGAATTATTAACTGCTACCTCTTCTAGTATTTTACCTATTTCGTACAAAATAATAACCATTAATCCTTCGTGAGTATTACCAGTTAAATAAGCCCCAACACAAGATATTGTAACAAGCATATTTTCGTTTACCGTTTTAGATTTAAATAGTAATTTTATAGCATTAGTAAACGTTCTATATAAAAGAGTTACATAACTAAGTACTATAAAGACATTTGAAAGTATGCCTTTTTGGCACATACCTATTATCATAAAAATAATTCCAACTAAAAGTCTTATTATGTGAAATTTAAACTTACCTTTATTTTCATATGATTCATTTAAATCCATTACCTTACTTTCTGGTTCTACCTTTTTTACAATATCAGAAACTAATTTTTTAGGATTTTGCGTCTTTGTTGTAACCGTTATCATAAGTTTAGAAAAATTGACGCTTGCATAATCTATCTCATCATTTTCATTTAGTTTTTTTTCAATTTCTAAAGCACATCCAGCACAATCTAAAGAGCTTAATTTAAATTTATATTTCATTTATATGTTCACATCCCATCAAAAATATTTTTTCTACATGATCATCTGCTAGAAAATAGTATGTTAAATTTCCTTCTTTTCTATACTTAACAAGCTTTGAATCCTTAAGTATTCTAAGTTGGTGAGATACCGCAGACTGACTTACCTTTATTTTTTCTGATATATCATTAACACACATTTCTCCGTTTATTAAAACGTTCATTATCTTAACCCTTGTTGAGTCACCAAACATTTTAAATAATTCAGATAAATCTATTATTTTATCATCGTCTAATAACTTCATAATAATCTTCTTTCTATTTTTACTTTTTCATTATATGAATATATGTTCATATTGTCAATATCTATTTAATAAAAAAACTTTCGTTTTCACGAAGTTCCTTATTTTTAACCTTTAATTTTGAAATATAAAATTATCTATATGAAACTCACAGAATCCATCCCCGTTAACGATTACGTAATCTTTATTTATATTATCAAGTTCCATTTTTAGTTCATAAATAAATACATCCAAATTAGAAACTAAAATTTTTTTAAGCTTCAAAAATCACTCCTCTATGTTGTTATCACTATCAAATTTAACATCTATTACTTTGCGGCTTGCTAAGTAATCACACATATGAACAAATCTTTGAAATTTAGACTCTGGTTTAGGAAGTACTATATTACTATAATTATTGGTATTCCAAGGTCCCATATGTGATGATATAACGTGACACATAAACTCTATTTCCTTATCAGTAAAGGTTAGTTTATCTTTGTTTTCTTTTATATAGTCACACACTAAAAGTGGGTGTTCAAACTTTGTATATTGAGATTTTTCAAGACCAGATTTTAATCCATCATGCATAATTAAAGATATTATCATTAAATCTTTTTCGTTTTTAGAATAAGCACCTGTTATACTTTCGTCGTTAAACATTTCGTAAGCAAATCTAACCGCTACTTTTGTATGTCTAACAAGGCCACCACTTCCTAATGCAAAACTAGGATGATACTTTCCTGTTGAAGATGCCGGAACTTCAAAAAAGTAGTCAGGAAGCAAACTAATTAGTTTTTGGGCTCCCTCTTTATATCTTGGATTATTTATGTAACTTAGTTCTTTTTCAAATACTTTCGTTTTTTCTTCGTTCATTTTTTCACCTCAAAATTTAATATTTATATTAAATAATCTTGCAATAGCGCAAATACCTGTTAAATCGGTTGTAACACCTTTTATACTTTCTAAATCAGCGTTTATACCATTTAATACCGAGTTAGATAAGTCCATATTATTTAACTTAGTTTTATATATTTCTGCATCAGTAAGATTACACTTATCTATTATAACATTATTAAATTCATTTTCAAATAATCTTGCCCCAGTCATATTAGAGTTCGTAAACGAAACGTTTTTTAATTTAGAAGACATATTCATATAAGAAATGTTAGAATTATAAAATGAAACGTCTTTCAAATTAGATTCTATAACAGAAAAACCTACTAACGATGAATTTATAAACTCACATCTAGAAATAAGCTTTTCACATATATCCATATTAGGTAAATTGCAAGATTCAAATGAACAATTAATAAAATCTATGTTTTTAAGCCTGCAATCACTAAAATCGATATTTTTAAATAAGCAGCCATTAAACTCTATGTCTTTTATATCATTTAAAGATTTTTCATCACTAAAGGATAGATCACATATAATGTCACTACCTTTTATTTCGTTTAAATATCCTTTATCCAAATTCTTTTTTAGACGTGGCTTTTTAATATTATTCATATCTTACCTTTCTATTGTTTTAATGTATAAAGCACATAAAAATGCATTTGGAAACATTATTGCTAAATCATTTATTAATCTTTTATTTTCTTTTCCTATTTCATTATGTATGTAGCAGATTAGTTCTTTGGACACAAATGCTTTTTTTAAACTATTATTTTTAATGGCTTTTTTAATAGTATTAAACTTTTTAATTTCACACTTTAAAAATTCTTTTTTAATTAATACATTTGCAAAAGACGCTCTATATATTTTAGATTCATCTATGTTAAATGCTTTTAGCGTATTTTCTAATACATCATTAAAGTATTTAGTATTATCACTTGATGTTACCTTCTTAAACTTTAGTTTAGCAACCTTATTTAAGTATAAATCCATGTAATAATTAAATTTATCATGCATTCTTTTATAATTCCTATCAAGGCTTACTTTTTTAAATGTATATATGTTACCATCAAGCATTTTATATACTTTCATAGTATCATTATAACCAAAACTAATGGCTTTCCTTGAGTAATCTTTTTCAAAAGCAAGGAAACTACCTAAATCATTTTTTGGTGTTACATAAGTTATTTTAATGTTTTTATCCTTAACTTCTCTTACCATCCCAACTGCTTTTAAATCTACTGCAATTACTTCATCTGCTCCCATACTAATCGCAAAATTAATCGGCATATTATCATAATATCCACCATCAATATAAAAATTTTTGCCTATTTTAGTAGGTTTAAATGCTGGAAAACAAGAAGCAGAAGCTAACATATAATTTTTTGCATCATCTTCTGTAAGATCATCTTTTTTTACTAATTTAGGCCTTAATGAAGGAAAATGAGTAGTAACAAGGCCATAATTAATGTTTGATTTAAAAAATTTATCCTTGTCAAGTACTTTATCTATAACCTGGCTTAGTCCGGAAAGTTCAAGTCCTCCTTTTAAAGCACCTTTTGCATACTTTCCTAATATTTCTTCTTTCCCTTTTTTGCTTGTATACTTATTTTTTATCTCAATATCAATTACCTTACTATAATCCATATAATACCACAATTTAAGTGCTTTAAAATAATCTTTTTGAACCATTAATACCCCATTTAATGCCCCAACTGATGTACCACATACTATATCATAATTAATAGAAAGTCTTCTAAGTGCTTTCCAAACCCCTATTTCGTAAGCTCCTTTAGCTCCGCCACCTGATAAGACAATTGCTCTTTTCATGTTAAAACCTCTCTAATATAGATATATTATACCACATCTTTAATTTTTGTGTTATAATGTATTTGCACGTCCTCGTAGCTCAGCTGGATAGAGCACTCGCCTCCTAAGCGAGGGGTCGCGCGTTCGAATCGCGCCGGGGACGCCACTTTATTTTAAAAAAAATAAAAATACATAAACATCTTTAGGTTATGTATTTTTTATTATCTTATAAAATTAACTAGAAATAACATCCAAACACCTATTTGTGCTTTAGCACGTGCTACTCCTTCAAAAGCTGCAACTATCTTATCCGATAAGGACACCATCCAAGCTTCTTTAGATTTAGGAGCAATATTTGAAATTGGAAACATATGTGATTCTATTATATTCTGTTCTTTTTCATTTACTCCAAAATATTTAATTGCATTTTCTTTTGCCATTTTTGGATGATCAATTAACATTTTTGTTGATGTCATAATATTTTTATCATCTCTAACCAAGAAGAAATCATGCAAAGCACCAGCTCTAATAACCGCATTTGTATCAAAACCTAACATTTTAGATAATTTAAATGCTGTATAAGAAACTCTAACAGAATGATTATATCTAGTATTACCATGATGTACAATTGACTTGGTTTTTAAAAATTCCTTATGACTTAGAATTGGAGATGCAACACTCATAAATTCTTTATCTTTATATATTTTATTCATTAAATTCAATTAAATCAACCTCTTTATCCGATTATATTATATTCAAAATAAATATAACTAATCATTTAAATGTCATATTTTAAACTGACCTATTAAGAATACCACAAATGCTTAACATTGTAAAGATACAAATGTTTGATATACAAAAAAAGAAATAGTAAAAACTATTTTTTGTAATCGCAAGAATTGCACTTTACTATTCCTTCTTTATCAGTAACTAAAAGACTATGGCATTCAGGACATAACTCGCCGGTAGGTTTATCCCAAACAGCAACTTTACATTTTGGAAAATTACCACATCCATAAAATACTTTTCCTCTTTTAGTTTTTCTTTCAACTATCATGCCACCACATTTAGGACAAGCGCAAACTTCAACTTCGGGTGCTTTTTCCTTTGGTTTAATATATTTACATTCAGGATATCCAGAGCAAGCTTCAAACTTACCATATCGTCCGTTTTTTATAACCATAGGTTTACCACAGTTAGGACATACTTCTCCGGTTTCTTCGTCTTCTTTTTTCTCCATCTTATCAAATGCGTTTTCAACTTCTGGTTCAAATTCCTTATAAAATGATTCTAGAATCTTATACCATACTTTCTTACCTTCTGCTACCTTGTCTAAATCCTCTTCCATCTTAGCTGTATATTTAACGTTTATTAAATCACTAAAGAATTCTTGTAATTTATCCGTCGTTGTAATTCCAACTTCAGTAGGATTAAGTTTTTTTTCTATTATTTTAACATATCCTCTTTGCGTTAAAGTACTAATCGTTGATGCATAAGTAGAAGGACGCCCTATTCCTAATTCTTCCATTGCTTTAATAAGCTTAGCCTCGGTATATCTTGCTGGAGGTTTAGTAAAATGTTGATCCTTTACTATTTCGTCTGCTATAAGTTCATCATTTACTTTTAATTTAGGAAGAACCTTATCTTCTGATGACTCAAACTTACCATAAACTTTTAAGTAACCTTCAAATATAAGTACACTTCCTGTTGTTTTAAACGTTGTGTTATTATTATCCAAAGTGATTGTTGTTTGATTTAACTTAGCATCTGCCATTAGGGAAGCAAGTGCTCTCGCATAAATCATTTCATATAGTTTAAATTCATCTTTTGTTAGATATTTTTTTATAGAATCAGGCGTTCTATTTATACTAGATGGACGAATTGCCTCATGTGCATCTTGAACGTTTTCACGTTTTTTTGATTTCTTTACATAACCAATATATTCTTCACCATAATTTTCTTTAATAAAAGCATAGCTTGTTTTAATAAACTCATCAGATAATCTTACAGAATCAGTTCTCATGTAAGTTATTAAACCAATAGTATCATTTTCTATATCTATACCTTCATATAATTTTTGAGCTACCTGCATAGTTTTCTTAGCAGAAAAACCTAATTTTGAAATTGCTTCTTGCTGCATAGTTGACGTAATAAAAGGATATTTAGAAGCTTTTTTCTTAGGCTTTGTTTCGTAGTTTGATATTATAAATTTGCTATCTAAACCATCTATTACCTTATCAGTTTCTTCTTCTGTTTTTAAATCAGCCTTTTTGCCATCCACAGTATCTAAGGATGCCTCCATATCAGCAAATTTAGCAGTTACGGTCCAGTATTCTTCTTCTTTAAAACTTTCTATTTCTCTTTCACGGTCTACTATTAGTTTAAGTGCAACAGACTGAACTCTACCTGCTGATTTACCACCTGTTTTATACTGCATTAATTTGCTTAACCTAAAGCCTATTATTCTATCTAATATTCTTCTGGTTTCCTGACTATGAACTAAATCATCATCTATTTTTCTAGTATGATTAAATGCATCTTTTACAACGTTTTTTGTAATTTCGTTAAAAACAACTCTTTCATACTCTTCATCTTTAAGTTGTAATGCATCTTTTAAATGCCAAGAAATAGCCTCTCCCTCGCGGTCAGGGTCGGTTGCAAGATAAACCATTTTAGCCTTTTCTGCATCTTTTTTTAGAGCTGTAATATCTTTTTTCTTACCCTTTATTGCAACATAATTAGGTTCAAAATGATTTTCTAAGTCAACACCAAATCCAAACTTACCTGATGTTGCAAGATCTCTTATGTGACCTTTACTAGATACTACTTTATAATCACTGCCTAAATATTTTTCTATTGCTTTAGTCTTAGTAGGAGATTCCACTATTACTAAGTTTTTACTCATAATTTATGCCTCCTTATTTGTTTTATGTTCCTCAATGTATTTTTTAACAGGTCCATATGTACGCCTATATCCGTCAATTATACCATACTTTTCTATTAGTTCAAGGTGTTTTTTTGTCGGATAACCCTTATGTTTTTTAAATTCGTATTCGGGATGTACTTTATCTATTTCATACATTATTCTATCACGAGTTACTTTTGCTATTACTGATGCTGCCGCAATCGTTATACTTTTAGCATCACCTTTTATTATGGCCTCATGTGGCACACTTGTAAATCCATCAAGTGGCATAGCGTCCGTTATTATGTAATCAGGCTTTACTTTTAAAGAATTAGTCGCTCTTAACATTCCTTGTCTTGATGCTTCATATATGTTTATTTTATCTATTTCATCTGCTTCTACTACGGAAACAGAAACTGCAAGTGCTTTTTCCATTATGATAGGATAGTATTTTTCTCTTTTCTTCTCGGATAGCTTTTTAGAATCATTTAAACCTTCTAAGACAAAATCATGTGGAAGTATTACTGATGCTGCAACAACAGGTCCAAAAAGTGGCCCACGGCCTGCCTCATCACAGCCAGCAATATTTTCATAACCTAAGTTCCATAACTTTTTTTCATTTTCATATAAGTCGGTCATTATTTATGAGCTCCCATATTCTTTTTACTGTTTAAGTATTTATTATAAAATAAGCTTGATAGTATTTTGATATAATCATCAACTGAGTAACGTTTATCGCCTATAATCAGTTTTCCATCTAAAGCTTCTTCTAATTCTTCATCAGAATCACAGGACTGTTTAAGTGATTGGAAACACACTAAAGATAAATTATATTTAGTTCCATATGCACTATAATCAGGTTCTGTTAACACAATATTACCATATACATTTTTTTTACCACTTGCTTCTAAAACCAAGTTTCTAATAAAAATACGTTTATAATTTACAAGACCTTTTGAAAACGTCTTTTTCTCAATTATATCATTATTAAAATTAATATTTTCCAACACTGCTGCTAATTTACATAACTCACTGTTAGAAAAGTCTAATATTGATAAGTTATTATATATAATTTTTTCTATTTCTTTGTTTGTTAATTTTGCAAATCCGAGTAATTCATATATTTTTTTTAACCTATCATCTAAATCTATATCATTATTGTCTAAAGAATCATATCTTAATATTTTTGCTATTGTTTCATCATTCATCCCTAAACTTTTAATATAACTAAGTTTTTCATCCATTTTTACACCTCATCAAAAGTTACTTTGCCTAACTTTCCCTCTCTTAAATCCTTTATTATTATGCTAGATACTTTATCATAATCAATATCTCCACCTGATACTATGCATCCTCTTTTTTTACCAATCGCCTCATATGCCAAGATGACATCATCATTATCATAGTTTATGTTTCCATATCTTTTAAATAAATTATCTGGGTATTTTTTATCCATCTTATCAAGAATATAACAAGCAACCTTACCAAGTGGCAGGATTTCTTCTTTTATTGCAGAAAATGACGCTAAGTTATAAGCTTGATTTTCATCATCTATTTTAGGCCACAATATACCAGGAGAATCTAAAAGTTCTAAATCTTTATTTATTCTAATCCAAGAAAGCTTTTTAGTAACACCAGGTTTATCTCCTGTTACGGCAGCTTTTTTACCAACTAATCTGTTTATTAACGTAGACTTCCCAACGTTTGGTATTCCAATTATTAAGGCTCTATAGGCACGTTTTTTAAGTCCTTTTGCTTCTCTTTTGTCATCTAAACTTTTTAGTAAAAGACTAGTTGCACTATATATATCAGATAATCCTTTGTTATTAATTAAATCTACCATTACAACTTTATAACCTTCTTTTTCATACATTTTAGCACACATACTAGTTTTATTTATGTCACATAAATCAGTTTTAGTCATAATCATAATCTTAGGTTTATCTTTTATTAAGTCATCTACATCCTTTATCTTAGATGAAAAAGGTATCCTTGCGTCTACTACTTCATAGATAATGTCCACCATGTTAATGTTTTCTTTTATAAGCCTTCTTGTTTTAGCCATATGGCCTGGATACCAGTTGATATTCGTAGATGGTAAACTTTTTGTATCTTCATTCATTTTTTTATTTTTTCTCATTTCTCTTTTTTGATACATATCCATTATTTATCACTTCCATTCTCTATCATTTAAAAAAATACTTAAAAGTATTTGTTTTTCGTTTTTAAGTTGAAAGTATTATATCATATTTTTGTTTATTTATAAAGTCAAGAGCCTCAAAATATTTATCTTCATATTTGAATATTACTTTTATATTACCATCTTCACTAACAACAATATCTTCAATTAACTCATCTATCAATAATCTATTTAGTTCATTTATTTTTTCTTTCTTTTTAAATATATTCATCCAATCAGTATCGTTATTTTTTATTGTTTCTTTTTCCTCCTCATATAATTGTATATCTTCTTTTATTTTTTTAATTTTATCACTATACTCTTTATTATATTGCCAGTATTCTTCTTCCGATATAAAGTTCTCTTTTAAATCTTCTTTAATTGAATTCCTTAACTTTTATAATCCTTTCGTACTGCTTAATCAATTATAAATTTCATATTTTTATTTAACTACATTGACATTATAGCCTCCAAAAGCCAATCGATATCAGCGTATAATTTCAACCGATTTCTGCTAGAATTTTTGTAGTGTTAAGGAGGTTTTTAAAATGTTATTTAAAGAAGCAATTACTTTAAGAATACTTGAATTATGTAACAAATATAATTACACTCCAAATAAACTTGCTGAATTATCTGCTATTGCACCATCAACATTAAGAGCATTACTGGCAAACAATGTAGATAATCCAAGTTCTACAATTATCTTTAAAATATGTAAAACTTTAAAAATAGAACTTAAAGATTTTTATGACTCTCCATTATTTGATATGGAGAAATTGGAGTATTAAAATAAGAGGCTTGTAATAGCCTCTTTTATCGTTTTATCAGATATATTATTTTTCCTTAATTATATTTTTACTGCAAATATAAGTTACTAAGAAGTATCCTCCATAAATTGCAACAATAAATATTGCAACACCAATTATTGATGATACTAAATTAGCGGCTCCAAAAGCACTTAACAAATAATTACAAAATTTAATTCCAAATATAGAATGTATAATTGCAACTAATAACGGAAACATAAAAAATACACCAATTTGTCTAAACAATGCTTTATTAATCATTTTTTCATCTACGCCTATTTTTCTTAGCATATTAAACTTTTCTACATTATCACTTGATTCCGATAATTCTTTAAGTGCTAGAATTGCAGCACAAGAAATTAAGAATATAATACCTAAGTATAATCCTATAAAGGTAACCATTGCACCTAGTCCAATACTATTTTCTTTAATTGTCATTTTAGAATCAAAATCAATAACAGTATTATTAGAATTTTCTTTGCAAATTTCACTTAACTCTTTTTCCGAAAGATTTTTTTCATTTATATCTGTAACATTATAATTAGCAGTTAAATATTCATATTTTTTCATTGAATCATTTACTGCATTATCAGGAACAACAAAAACTCCCATATTTGAATATGTTGAATTCATTGCAATAAAACCTTCTACACAACTATCATATTTTGGTTTTAATTTCTTTTCATTTATATTAAGTATTGTATATGCCTTAAGTCCCTCATTCCTGAATTTTACATATTCTGAATAATTAGCAACAATAAAATATTCATCATCATTTAATGTATATTCTTTTAGTCCAAACAATTTTGCAATTTTGTTGTAATCACTTATCTTTACAATACTTTCCTTCTTATTGTATGGCATTAAAGGATATTTATCCTTTGCAATATCATAGTAAGAGCCAATACTGGTTTTTAAGTCAATATTATCAAAGTTATAAACATCAAGTTTTACTATATCTTTAAGTTTGTTATCTACATCATAGCCTAATTTTTCAAGTGTATCATATATTGAAATTTTTGAATCTTCTATTTGTTTTTCAGAATAATACTCATAATCAGTTACATTTATAAACTTACCAATTTGAACATCTGCTGGAGCCAATTTTTTCAAATTATTTGTCATAGATATTTTCATAGACATTGCACTCGATAGCACGCAAATCGTTATAAATAACATCAAACATATTATTGTCATCGAAAAAGTCATAGTATTTATTTTACTTGAAAACTGTCTAAGGGTGAAACTATTTA
>ERZ825137.1455-NODE-1455-length-30504-cov-3.970245_pt1 | contig 30504 bp, 27 predicted proteins | sample MGYA00519873_ERZ825137 | MGnify/ENA primary metagenome ERZ825137 (study PRJEB31778, sample SAMEA3449190) | human gut metagenome | biome: human gut; feature: human-associated habitat; material: faeces | place: United Kingdom | collected 2010/2012 ...
GGGAAATTGTTGGATGTCCGATTATAAAGGACTCCATACCAGGACCACTTCACATATGGATGTCTGGTGAGAATGCAGAAGGATATATACAATGTGAAAAGCTTGCGTTACTGGATTTATCTATTCGAGGATATAAAAAATTAGACAGATTGCCGCTTCCTGATCTCATGAATGTAACAGATGCAATCCAAAGTATTTTTGAATATATTTAGTCTGCCAGGCAGAACAAAACAAAGGCAAGGTGCTTGACATAAGGAAGATGGATAGCATATAATAAACATTGCTCAGGGCTAGTAAAGGTTTCGACGGGGGATCTGCAGCTGGAGAAGCGAGTCGTATGGTAATGCGTCAAATGGCCAAATTAAAATTAAACGCTGAAGATAATTTAGCATACGCTGCCTAGTGGCAGCAGTCGGCTCTAGGGCACTCACACCTTAGAATCCCGGCTTCGACTATGTGAGAAACGACACTGTCAAAGCTTTGAGGCAGTGGGCGTATTATGAAGCTACTGAAACGTTCAGGGTGTTTGTTTTCGGAACGCAGAGGGAATGTCAAAGAACAAACTACACTCGTAGAAGGACAGGGAATTTTCCTTCGGACACGAGTTCGACTCTCGTCTAGTCCATCGAATTCAAAATAACGGTATTGTATATTGCTGAAGTGATGTACAGTGCCGTTATTTTTATGGTATGATGCTAATAAATTTAATAGTAACTTCAAAAGCACTCACCTTCGGACAATAATGTAAAAAATTAGCTTGAAGGTGATTTTATATGATAGAAGAAAAAGATAATGATTGATTTGTGTTATGATACAGAAATGGAATATGAGTTTTCTCTTCATGTGTGTTGCTATAGCTATAGGTAGTATTGGGGGTACCAATAGAAGATAATGGAGGCATTATGGAAATTTCAGAAACCATAAAAGAAGCCAGAATTAAAAAGGGAATGACGCAGCAGCAACTGGCTATCTGACTTACCAGTGTTATATGCTTAGTTTGGGAAGCGAACAGTAAAGGAACCAAAGAAACTTAGGTAGAAAATTCAGAGAAATGCAAATGGGAAAGAAATTGTAATCGCAATGTTAATATGATTTGTATGGAAATAGAAAATGTTGAATTTGGTTGACAAGTTGGCATACATATGATAATGTTTATCAAGTAACTTAATATTCCATGAGGGAGTAGTTAGCGCGAAAGTGTGATTTGTCAACATTCTGATTATATGGAAATGTATAATCTGGCAAATCTTAAATAATGAGACTCATGTATATCGATTTACAGCTTTACATATTGGCTGATGGTTGATATACGTGAGTCTTTTTCATATCATAGAAAATTGTATTTTCTATTGCATAAAAACCTACGGTGGGAGTTTCGGCTGACGGTACTGGTGTGGAGAAACGAAAAGGAGGAAAATATGGAAAAATTCATTAACAATGCCCCATTTGCTCTTGTACTTCTATTTCTTATAATAGGGTTTGTGTTGCTTATTAAAGGTGCGGATTTTTTCGTGGAAGGAAGCTCAAGTGTAGCAAAGAGACTGCATGTTCCATCTATTATTATCGGACTGACCATTGTTGCAATGGGAACATCACTTCCGGAGACAGCGGTCAGTGTATCAGCTTCACTTGCAGGGAACAATGAACTTGCGGTCAGCAATGTAGTCGGTTCTAATATTTTTAACTTGATGGTTGTTATCGGTGTGTGTGCAGTATTATCCACTGTAAATGTTGCAAAGGATACCATAAAGAGGGATATTCCCTTTTCGCTTATATGCGCAGGGGTTTTAATGCTCTTAGGAATTGTGGGAATTGGCGACAAATCCGGTATGACATTGGGACATCTTGATGGTGCCATATTTCTTGTGCTCTTTGCTGGTTACATTTTCTGCATGATTAAGATTGCACTAAAGGCAAACCGGGAGGGTAGGATGGTTGAAATTGAGGGCGGTTCTGACGAAGAGATTAAGCTTCTTTCTGTTCCTATGAGTATATTGTTTATCGTGGGTGGTGCAATTGCAATTGCGATTGGCGGAGATATGACCGTAGATGCTGCTTCAAGAATAGCAAGCGAACTTGGAATGAGTCAGACCCTTATCGGGCTTACCATTGTTTCCATAGGAACCTCACTTCCAGAACTTGTGACTTCCATTGTTGCGGCAAGAAAGAATGAAGTTGATATGGCTCTTGGAAATGCGATCGGTTCCAATGTATTTAACATACTTATGGTCCTTGGTGTTGCATCGGCAATCAGTCCAATCAGTATCATTACTGAAAATATTATTGATTTGTGCGTGCTTATCGTGTTTACAGTGTGCGTATGGATATTTGCCGGAATCAAAAAGAAAATCGGAAAAATCGAAGGAGTCTGTATGGTTGCACTTTATGCAGCGTATGCGGTTTACATCATCATAAGATAAAGGGGATAGCAGACAAATGATATTGTTTTTTAAAGTGTTTTTTACGGAATTCATAGCGGAGATGGGAGATAAAACGCAGCTTATGCTTATCGCGCTTACTTCTAAATACAAGTTAAGAGACATTATATTAGGAACAGGTGCAGCAATTCTTTTACTGAATGGACTTGCTGTTCTTGCAGGCGGACTTGTCAGTGCATTTATTCCTGAATGGCTCATTAAAACCATTGCGGCACTTGCATTTCTTTATTTTGCTGCAACAACCATTGCCGGTGATGATGACGATGAGGAGGAAGAAGATGGTAAAACAAAGATGGAATTTGCACCGCTTGCAGTGTTCTGCACATTTTTCGTAGCAGAACTTGGGGATAAGACACAGCTTACAGCGATTGCATTTGGCGCAAATGAAGGAATGGGTTCAGCGCTCATTGTATGGCTTGGATGTTCCTTCGGACTTTTTGCAGCGGATATTCTTGGAATGTTAGTTGGATATCTTTTAAAGAGCAAAACTCCGGAAGGATTGCTTAATACATTGGCATTCGTAATATTTGCTATCTTTGGCGTATACACACTTTATCAGGGACTGAATCTTATAAGCGCAAGCGTCTGTCCAATCCCGGTATGGCCGGTACTGATAGGGGCAACTGCTGTATTTGCTGTTTTATGTGTCTGTCTTTTTGTAAAAAAGGAGAGAAACATTTTGAAGAAAGGTATAAAATCGGAGAATAAAACTTTGAAGAAAAGTACATTTTGATTTACGCGAAGTGTGTTTTTTTATAGTTGAGAGTAAAGGTGGAGTTAAAGGATGAAGGATAGATTTCGAAGGTGTGAGGAGAAAGAAGTGGCATATTACCATCTTCCTGGGTTATTTGAGTTTTATGAACTGTACCGCGAGTTTTTGCCATTATTTTGCACACACAGGGAATATTTTTACGATTGGTGCGAGATTGGTTCCATTTATGGCGCACCTGAAGATTGTTTGTGGGGTGGCGGTCGTGTGGAAGCAGGGGAAGAAAATCCACAGGAAGTCTTGGCTCTCATGGAGGACTATGGGATTTCAGCCCGCCTGACATTTAGCAATTCTTTACTCAGAGAAGAACATCTTTCGGATAAGAAATGCAATGCTCTTTGCAAGTTGTTTGAGAAAAGCGGAAAAGAGCAAAATGGTGTGATTATACATTCAGATTTACTGTTGGACTATTTGAAAAAAGAATATCCCGGACTTTATTTTGTATCATCCACCACGAAAGTTTTAACCGAGTTTCAAGAATGCCTGAACGAAATACAGAGAGAAGATTTCCGGTATGTAGTGCCGGATTTTCGATTGAATAAAATGTTTGATAAATGGAATACGCTATCCGAATCGCAAAAAGATAAAGTTGAATTTCTGTGTAATGAATGTTGCTGGTTTGGCTGCAAAGACAGAAAACGTTGTTATGAAGATGTGAGCCGCAAAAATCTTGGGGAAGATAGTCTGGAACACAGATGTACTGCTCCCCATGCAGATGAAGGATATCGTTTTTCAAACGCAATGACAAATCCCGGCTTTATCAGTATAGATGATATACAAAACATTTATTTGCCAATGGGATTTACCAATTTCAAAATCGAAGGACGGGGTCTGGGCAGTGCGCTGGTTTTAGAATTTCTGCTCTATTACATGACAAAACCGGAATATCAGATACATGTCAGAGAAGCACTGTATCTGGATAATATGTTGGATTTGTTTTAAGTATACTTTTATAAAAGGATGAATGAAGGATGATATACCCAAATCCAATATTAATAGCAGGAGGAAAAATAAGTGGATAACAATATGGTATATACATATCACTACCATTCCCCGCTCGGTAAGATTACCATGGCAAGTGAGGGAACAGCACTTATCGGTTTATGGTTTGATGGACAGAAATATTTTGCTGATTCTATCAAAGGCAAATATACAGAAACAACACTTCCTGTATTTGAGGAAACGGCAAGGTGGCTTGATATTTATTTCAGTGGAAAAGAACCGGATTTTACACCACCTTTGTTGATGCAAACGACACCATTTCGTAAAGCGGTATGGGAAGTTATGCTGAAGATTCCCTATGGGAAAACGATGACTTACGGAGAAATTGCGGATGTAATTGCTGAGAAAAAAGGGATTGCAAAAATGTCTGCCCAGGCGGTAGGCGGTGCAGTCGGACATAATTCTATTTCGCTTATCATTCCATGCCACCGTGTAGTTGGTACAAATGGAAGCCTGACAGGATATGCAGGAGGAATCGATAAAAAAGTACAGTTATTGAAACTGGAGAAAACAGATATGACAGGGTTATTTGTGCCAAAGAAGAATAGCCAGCTATAATGAACATAGCCCTCGTTTTTCGCTCTTTATTCTTGACATATACTTATTATTACCTATAATTTAATTATGAATAAGTGTGATAGGCATATTTCTTATATATATTATACATACTGAAAATGTATTATGAGGAAGAACGGATACTTCATCCGGAAAAGGCACAGATTCTTTTCCGGACATTAGAAACGGTTAGAAAAGAGCGTGATATTACTCTGAAAAAGAAGACTTTTCTTGAAAATCTGGTGTGGGATATTCAGAGGATAAGAACATCGGCTAATCAGACAATGGATTACTATGAAGCAATATGGAAAGGACTCATAGAGGAATGAAAGAGAAACAAATCATATTGAAAGTACCTGCAATAGACAGAGAATATGAAGTATTTATTCCGGTGGGGATTACGGTAAACAGGCTTCATCATTTATTAGTGGAGTCTGTTGAAGAAATTACAAACGGACAATTTATTGCTTCCGGAACAGAAGCCTTGTGCCTGAAAGGACAAAATATACAGCTTTCAGATGAAAAAAAAGTATCTGATTATGGAATCCAAAATGGAGATACCTTATTTCTGATTTAGTTGGATAGAGGAAAAATATATTTTTAATGAATATCCCTTTGATCAAAGAACTATTCTTTGGTCAGGGGGGTGTTTTTGTTAGTATAAAATAAAAATATTCAAATGGAACAAAAAGTCTTTATTAGATCGGATATGAAATGTTATTATTGGTGTAACAAGGTTGAACAGGAATTGGAGGATACAGTTTCATGAATCATAAATTTGACAGATTAGCGGATTTTGCCCGGACTCATGCAGCATTAGAAAATATGCGTGAGAACATGGATAGGAAAGATATGGCGAAAGAAAAAAGAATGTTCAAAATTTATTAGAAAATCTACCATTGCAGAAAATAGTACGGTATCAGTGTATGACAAAAGTTCAGTGGACTTTTTGATGGAGAATGTGTACATGAAATTAAGAAATATTTTGATAGTAGTAAAGAATATCGAGAAATCCAAACATTTTTATCATGATTTGTTTGGCCTGGATGTGATACTGGATAACGATGGAAATGTAATCTTGACAGAGGGGCTTGTACTTCAGGATGAAGAAGTATGGAAAACTTCTTTGGGAAAAGAGATTATTTCCGAAAATAATTCCTGCGAACTGTATTTTGAAGAAAAAGATATCGAAGCATTTGCAGCAAAACTGGAGAAATTATATCCGTCCATCCGGTATGTGAACAAATTGATGACACATAGCTGGGGACAAAAAGTCATTCGATTTTATGATTTGGATGGAAATTTGATTGAAGTGGGAACACCCATGTAAATGGATGGAGGCTGTGATAAAAAGCAATGTCATATATGAATAAGATTATTGGGAAAGTCAGTATAACATTTTATATCTTTCTGTTATATGAAGGATGGCATTTATGTCAATATGGCGGTGTGCAAAGTCATTTTTTTCAAATAGCAGTTGGGATGGTTGGATTTATTGTCACATTTATTTTGTGGATATTTACCAGAAAACACCAGAAACCATCGGAAGAAGAACTGATTGAGAAGAAAGAATTGCATATAGAAATCGCTGTCGTTCTCATTGCAACATTTTTCATCGGTGGAGGGATTGTTTATTCAGCGATGCCTTATCATGGAGCGTTGTCGTGGAAAATAGACGAATGGAGACATAGAAAAGAAATTTCATTAGAGCATACCAATATTTTTGAATCTGGCGTAGAAGGAATTTTGTCTGATTTGAATCAAGAGTTAAAATTGCCGGAGCAGCTTTATATAGCAAATGAATTTCGGATAACCTTTGATGACAATGGAAAAATTCAAAGTATTTATACCTTTTTGTATGGAAAGAATGAGAAGGGCAAAGAAAAAACATATCTTATCGATTATGATGCAAAGCATGGTGATTCTATGACTGTCTGGACAGACGGTTATACAAATGGCAATTATGAATCAGAGATGTGTCTGACACCAATGCTTGAAATACTGAAGAAGGCTGACTGGATTCAGCAGGTCCAGACATGGTCAGAAAGCTTTACAGAGCCACAGACATACGAAATTTTGTATTATGGAAGCAGAGGATTTCTGTCAGATGAAGGCTTGAAATATATTCCGGGAGATGCGGATGGAGATGGAGTCGAAACCGGAAACAGACCGATGGCGCAGATAAAAAATGGTGGGAAAATTATCGGATTTGAAGTATCTTTGCACATTCCTGAAGATGAGAGTGTCACACCAATCCGTTATATTATGGAACCCGAATATATTAGTCTGGAAGAATTGAAGCAGGAGAATACGGAACAACAGATAGAGGAAGCAAGGAATACGGAACGTTGGACAGTGGATACAAATGGCGGAATGATGTATTTCTTTCTTGATGACCAGAATGGATGGCGCTTAGTGATTGCGGATGCGGCAGCAGGAAGCAGATATTATAGGATGGAAAAGACTACCGATGGTGGAGGGACCTGGAGTCGGATTAACGATGACCCGTTTCTTGGAGAAATGGGTGTTGCGGAAGGAATGCTGTTTTTCGATGAAAATATTGGCATAATAGGATTAACGGGAGCATCCCAGTCTGCTTCAGGATTGTACCTCACCCGAGATGGCGGCGCAACTTTTGAAGAAATAGTATTTCCAATGAGTTCGGTTACAGAATTACCAAAACTGGCGGAAGAATGCGGACTTACGATAGATGATTATGATTATTGCTATATGCCGGAACAAGAAGGTGGTACACTGACGGTAATAGTTACCACAGAGGCGGGCGAAAAGGATGGAATAGAATTCCAGTCTAAAGACAATGGTCTTACATGGGAGTACAGTGGCGTAATAGAAGAATAAAAAATTGTTTTATCCAGCGCATCTTTTGATTATTGGATGGATTCAATTTATGAGATAGTATATAATAGAAATATGAAAGGGTGGTGAGCTATATGATGAATTTGATTCAGGATGAACTGGGAGAGTTTTTGACAGATGTTAGAAGTTTATTTGGCGAGAAATTAAAAAGTGTAATTGTGTATGGGTCATACGCAAGAGGAGATTATAATGAACATTCGGATATAGATGTAATGATTCTTGTATCGCTTGCCGATGGAGAAATAAAGAAAATAGAAAATAGTGTTTTTGATATGGCTTTTGAGTTGGAATTAAAATATGGGAAGGTGTTATCTCCGATTATTAAAAATCAGGACTTTTTTGATTATTGGTCAGATACATTACCGTTTTATAGAAATATTGTAAAAGAAGGAGTAAAAGTGGCATGACAGATAAACAGAAAGATTTGTGTTTATACCGAATAGCACAAGCTAAAGAAACGATACAGAGCGCAGAACTTTGCTTGGATAATCATTTTTTTAAAGATACCATTAATCGTTCTTATTATGCTTCTTTTTATGCAGTTAAAGCGGTACTGGCTACAGACGGGGTAGATTTCAAAAGGCATAAAGATGTTGTGGCATATTTTAATCAAAATTATGTGGCAAAGGAAACAGTGACTAAAACAATGGGACGGATGTTGTCGAGATTGCAGAAAAAGAGAGAGAGTAGTGATTATGATGATTTTTACATTGCCTCTTTTGATGAAGCAAGAGAGCAATTGGAATCAGCGAAGCAGATAGTGAATGAGATAGAAAAATATATAGATAAATTGAATATACGGTAGAAAAATGTAATTTCTATCAAGATATATATTAGGAGCAATAATGAAATTATTATGATGAATAATTCAATAAAATTATACAAGTAGGAGGAACCAAGATGAAACAGTCAACATGTAGCTGCATTACAGCCACCGACAAGAATGTAATTTACCCAGTCTATGAGGAAGACGCTATTTGTGGCGGAGTAACGGAAACTTTTGGTTGTGATATGGACAAGCTTGTGGATAAGGAGTTTGAAAAAATCACACCTGTATACACACTTGGAAAATACCCGTTTGAGAAGATGTATTTTCTGGGACTTGGAAAACGAAGTGAGATAACTACGATGAAGCTGCGGAAGGCTTTTGCTGCTATTTCGAAAGAACGGAAAGAACCGGTTCTGCTTGTGGCAGGAAAGGCAGTGACGGAAGAAATTGATATACAGAAAGTGGCAGGTTTATTTGCAGAGACTTATTTGCTGACAAAATACAAAGAACAAGTTGCAGGACATGCGGTAGAAGAAATACCGGAAGCAGAGGTCTTTGCACCGGATGCAGATGTGCAGGAGGCAATACATAGAGCAGAGATTTACGCAGAGGGAATCAATCATGCAAGAAAGCTGGCGGACACACCGTCTAACTTTATGACCCCGGAGGATTTTGCAGCAGATGCAAAACAGGTGGCTGAAAAGTATGGTATGGAGTGTGAGATTCTGGATAAGGCTGCACTGGAAGAAATGGGCGCAGGCGGTATTCTGGCTGTCAATCAGGGAAGCCATGTGCCGGCACGGATGGTCTGCCTGAAGTATACAGGCGCAGGAGATGCACCGTATAAGGCAGTGGTAGGAAAAGGTCTTACCTTTGATTCTGGTGGATATAATATCAAGAGTAACAGTCTGGGAATGAAATACGATATGTGCGGTGGCGCAGATGTAGTAGGTATTATGCAGATTCTTGCAGCACTGAAAGCAAAGGTAAATGTGTATGGTATCGTGCCGCTTACCGAGAATCTGGTTAGCGGCAAGGCATATAAACCGCAGGATGTCGTAAAGACATTGTCAGGAAAGACCGTAGAAATCGTAAATACAGATGCGGAAGGCCGTATGATTTTATGTGACGGACTGACTTATGCCCAGAAGCTTGGTGCAACCCATGTGATTGACCTTGCAACCCTGACCGGAGCATGCGTGCGTGCACTGGGAATGAGCTATACGGGTGTGTTTGCAAATGATGAAACATTTTATCATGAATTTACAGAGGCATTAAAAGAGAGTGACGAAAAGGGCTGGAGACTTCCGATTGATGAAGAGTATTTTGAACTACTGAAGTCCAATAGCGCAGATATGACAAACAGCTCCGGAAGCGGTCTTGCAGGAGCCAGTGTGGCTGCAAGCTTTTTGAATGCATTTGTAGAGAAACCGACCAAATGGATTCATCTGGATATTGCGGGAACAGCGGATAATGATGGAAAAGCTGCCACCGGCGCAATGATTCGAAGCGTGGTCAATGTATTACAAAAATAAACGCAGGTAAAAATAAACGCAGATAAAAAATAAATGAGATGAGAGGAAAAACCTCTCATCTTTTCACATAGCTTACACATTTTCATGCTAGACTTAGGCAAAAGAAATGAGAAAGGAGTTTATTTGTGATGGAGAAACTGAAAATCCTTGTAGTAGATGATGAGAGCAGAATGCGGAAATTAGTGCGGGACTTTCTGGAACGGGAAGGTTTTGCTGTAATAGAGGCAGGAGACGGACAGGAAGCAGTGGAAATCTTTTATGAAAATAAAGATATTGCGTTGATTATTCTGGATGTGATGATGCCACATATGGATGGATGGGAGACTTGCAGAGAGATTCGCAAGGACTCCAAAGTACCGATTATTATGCTGACAGCCCGGAGTGAGGAACGGGATGAGCTTCAGGGCTTCGAACTTGGTGTGGACGAATACATTTCCAAACCATTCAGTCCGAAGATTCTGGTGGCAAGAGTGGAAGCTATTCTGCGCAGAACCAATGCAATCTCTCAAGATAAGCTTTTGCAGGTAAACGGAATTGAGATTGACAAGTCAGCTCATATTGTGCGGATTGACGGTAAAGAAATTGAACTGAGCTTTAAAGAATTTGAGCTTCTTACCTATTTTCTGGAGAATCAGGGAATTGCCCTTTCCAGAGAGAAGATTTTAAATAATGTATGGAACTATGATTATTTTGGTGATGCCCGTACCATTGACACTCATGTAAAGAAACTGAGAAGTAAGATGGGCGAAAAAGGTGACTGCATCAAGACAATCTGGGGAATCGGTTATAAGTTCGAGGTGTAAAGCAGGATGTTTCGGTCAATTAAGCAACAAATGATGGTGGCTTTTTCAGGAATCGTCGTTTTGATGATAGTGCTGTTTCTGATTATCAACGGCGGATTTCTGGAGAGGTATTATATCAGTACAAAGCAGGCTGATTTTGTACGTTTTTACGAGCTGTTGGAAAAGGATGTAAAAGATGGCACGCTGGAGGATGAGACCCCGCAGGGTGAACTGGGAAAGAAGGCAGAGAAGAGTAATATTGCCATTCTGGTAGTGAATCGGGATTATGATCCGATTTATCTGAATGCCCGTGATATGCAGGTGATGGTTAATCAGTTGTTCGGCTATCTTTATAATAAGAACAACCAGGATGTTTTAAAAGAGGAAGACAATTACGTTATCAGTAAGAGTACCGATGTGCGGAGTAATACAGAATACATTGAAATGTGGGGAAGCCTAAGTGACGGCAGTATTTTCATGATGCGAAGTCCCTTAGAGAGTATCCGTAATGCTATCGATATTTTCAATCGTTTTTTGTGGTTCGTAGGTGGAACCTTATGTGTGTTTAGTTTGGTATTTGCCTGGTATTTTTCAAAACGTCTTTCGGAACCGATTCTGGAGCTGGCGGAGCTCTCGAAGAAGATGGCAGATTTGGATTTCGAAGCAAAGTACAGTGGAGGCGGAAGTGCGGAACTGGAAGTCCTTGGACAGAATTATAATGCCATGTCTGAGAAACTGGAGCAGACCATTTCCAATCTGAAGAAGGCAAATAATGAACTGACGAAGGACATTGAACAGAAGGAAAAAATAGATTCCATGCGAACGGAGTTTCTGGCAAATGTTTCCCATGAGTTAAAGACTCCGATTGCCTTGATTCAGGGATATGCGGAAGGCCTGAAAGAAGGGATAAATGAGGATCAGGAAAGCAGGGATTTCTACTGCGATGTCATTATGGATGAGGCCGGTAAGATGAATAAGCTTGTGCGTAATCTGTTGGATTTGAATCAGTTGGAATTTGGCAAGGACAACCTGCGGTTTGAGCGGTTTGATATCCGGGAACTGATTGGTGGTGTGTTGCAGAGCAGTGAGATTATGATTGAGCAGAAGGAAGCGAAGGTTATTTTCAATCAGGAAGAATCTGTGTATGTATGGGGCGATGAATTTAAGGTAGAACAGGTTGTACGAAACTATTTTACCAATGCGTTGAATCATATTGAAGGGGATAAGATTATTGAAATGAAGTTAAAAAAGCACGACGATAAGGTGCGTGTTAGTGTATTTAATACAGGAAAACCAATTCCTGAGGAAGATTTGGCTCAGATTTGGGACAAGTTCTATAAGGTAGATAAGGCAAGAACCAGAGAGTATGGTGGCAATGGTATCGGACTTTCTATTGTCAAGGCAATTATGAACTCGCTTCAGCAGGAATATGGTGTACAGAATTATGAAAATGGAGTCGAGTTTTGGTTTGAACTGGATAGCAAGTAAAAACAGTTGCCCGACAGATGAAAAACGCTTATAATGTATCACAAGATGATATGTTATAGGCGTTTTCTTCATTGGAAAATTACATTTCTAGTAAAGAAAACATTCCGTGGGGATGCGCACTGCGTTGTATAAGCCAGATGTCGCAAACGACCACCGCAGACGCAGGAATGTGCCAAGACACATTCTATGTTATTTAGACGAGGAGAAGGATTATGGCAGCAATTCAGAATGACTGGCTGGACGCTCTGCAGGGAGAGTTCCGCAAGCCTTATTATAAAGAATTATTTGAGACTGTGAAAAAGGAGTATCACACGCACAAGATTTATCCACCGTCCGATGATATTTTCAACGCTTTTCATCTGACACCGCTCCATGAGGTCAAGGTTGTGATTCTGGGACAGGACCCTTATCACGGGGATGGACAGGCACATGGATTATGCTTTTCAGTAAAGCCGGAGGTGGAGATTCCACCGTCACTGGTAAATATTTATAAGGAACTGCATGACGATTTGGGATGTACGATACCGAGTCATGGCTATCTGGTAAAATGGGCGAAGCAGGGTGTGCTTATGCTGAACACTGTGCTTACTGTAAGAGCACATCAGGCAAATTCACATCGCGGAATCGGTTGGGAAGAATTTACGGACGCAGCGATTAAAGCCTTGAATGAGCAGGACAGACCGCTCGTGTTTATCTTGTGGGGGAAACCGGCACAGATGAAGAAGCATATGCTGAATAATCCAAAGCATCTGATATTGGAAGCACCGCATCCAAGCCCACTTTCCGCATATCGTGGATTCTTTGGAAGCAGACCATTCAGTCAGACAAATGCGTTTTTGGAAAAAAATGGAATTGAGCCGATAGACTGGCAGATTGATGAAATATAAAGGGGATTGAACATGAAAAAAAGATGGCTTAGTATACTGATACTCTGCTGCCTCTTACTTGCAGGCTGTGGAAATGCAGTGAAAGAGGGAACCGCATTATTGGAAGAAGGAAAGATGGACGAAGCACAGGAGAAATTCGAAACATCCATAGAGAAAGAAAAAGATTTGGGCGAAGCGTATCGTGGACTTGGTATTTGTTACTGGGAAAAGTCAGATTATACGAAGGCTATGGCTGCATTTGAAAAGGCACTTGATAACGGAGCAGAGCAAATGGCGACACTCTATAATATGCTTGGAATCTGCGCATTAAAAACAAACAATGCAGAGAAGGCGGTTTCTTATTTTGCAAAAGGGCAGGAGCAGTCTGATGCAGAAGGCGAATTGCTACAGGAAATGGCGTTCAATGAGATTGCAGGATATGAGCAGCTTGGCAAGTACAGTGAGGCAAAACAGAAGCTGGAACTTTATGTGAGTGCTTACCCGGATGATGAGACAGCCGCAAAGGAACTGGAATTCTTAAATACCCAAGTAAAGGAAAACTAGGAATAGGAGCAGATAGATGGCACTTTATGATTTGAAGGAAGAACAGGAGAGGGTCATTCTGGTAGGAGTCAGTACAGGAGACCATGATGATACCGAACAGTCTCTGGATGAACTTGGAGATTTGGTAAAGACTGCGGGAGCATTGGCTGTGGGAAAGGTCATTCAGAACCGGGAAGCCATGCATCCGGGGACTTATGTAGGAAAAGGAAAAATAGACGAAATCAAAGAGCTTTTGTGGGAAGTGGATGCGACCGGTATTGTGTGTGATGATGAACTTTCGCCGGCACAGATGAATAATCTGACGGAAATGTTAGAGACCAAAGTTATGGACAGAACCTTGGTGATTCTTGACATTTTTGCAGGAAGAGCGTCTACCAGTGAAGGGAAGATTCAGGTAGAACTGGCACAGCTCCGTTATCGACAGTCCCAGCTTACCGGGGCAGGAAAGGCACTTTCCAGGCTGGGAGGCGGAATTGGAACCCGTGGACCCGGAGAGAAGAAGCTGGAGATAGACCGTCGTCTGATTAAGGACCGGATTGCACAACTTAATCGAGAGTTGAAGGACGTGAAGCGGCACAGGGAACTGACAAGAGAGCAAAGAAAGCGTAATCATGTTCCGGTGGTGGCAATCGTAGGTTATACAAATGCAGGAAAATCTACTCTGCTAAATACGTTGACCGATGCGGGGATATTGGAGGAAGACCAGTTATTTGCGACGTTGGACCCAACTACGCGGAATCTGAAGCTGCCGAGTGGACAGGAAATTCTGCTTACGGATACGGTTGGATTTATCCGTAAATTGCCTCATCATTTAATTGAAGCTTTCCGGAGTACGCTGGAAGAAGCTAAGTATGCAGATATTATTTTACATGTAGTAGACGCATCCAATCTGCAGATGGATGAGCAGATGTTTGTGGTGTATGAGACACTGCAGAGATTGGAAGTTATGAATAAACCGGTGATTACGGCATTTAATAAAATGGACCGTGTGGGCGAAGCAATTACCGTACGTGATTTTCAGGCAGATAAGATTGTGCAGATTTCGGCTAAATCAGGAGAGAATCTGGGGCAGCTTTTTGATGCCATTGAAGAGATACTTCGGGAAGAAAAGATTCATATTGAACGAGTATTCCCTTACAGTGAGTCTGGGAAAGTGCAGTTGATTCGAAAGTATGGAGAACTGTTGAAGGAAGAATTTGAAGAAGATGGGGTGCATGTGGAAGCCTATGTGCCACAGGAAATTTATGGCCGCCTGTAATGGGCGGCTCTCCCTTACTTAGGGGAAACTTTCAGGGGAAATGTAAGCGGCTGATATTGATTTCAGGAAAGGGTTAAGAGGAATGTCATTACAGTTTATTTTTGGGAATTCCGGTTCGGGGAAATCCCATTATTTATATGAACAGATTATAGAAGAATCGATAAAGCACCCGGAGCAGAATTATCTGGTGCTGGTTCCGGAACAGTTTACCATGCAGACGCAGAAAGAGTTTGTCATGCGCCATCCAAGACATGGCATTATGAATATTGATGTATTGAGTTTTGAACGTCTTGCCTATCGGATTCTGGAAGAGACTGGAGGCGCAGATAAGATAGTGTTGGATGATGAAGGAAAGAATTTTGTGCTTCGCAAAGTAGCAGCAGGAAAAGTAGAATCCCTTCGGGTATTAGGAGCAAATGTACGTAAACCGGGATATATCAGTGAAGTGAAATCCGTGATTTCGGAACTGGCGCAGTATGATGTGAAGGCAAATGAGATGACCCCTATGTTGGAAGCAGCACCTGAGCATTCTTATCTTTATTATAAACTGATGGACATTCAGACCTTATATCAGGCATTTGAAGACTATCTGGAGGAAAAGTATATTACCAGAGAAGAATTGTTGGAACGGTTGTGCAGCCAGATGGGGAAATCTCGTATTCTGAAAAATGCAGTGGTAGCAATGGACGGATTTACCGGGTTTACGCCGATACAGAACAAGGTACTGGGAGAATTGCTGGCATGCTGTGAAACCGTGTATGTCACCGTAACTATTGATTTGAAGGAAGACCCTTATCAGTATGGAGATAAATATCAGCTATTTGCCTTAAGCAAGCAGATGGTACATGCACTTATGGAAATATGCCGGGAGCGGAAGATAGAAGTTAGGGAGGTGCGTATGCCAAATAACCCGGTGTATCGATTCTGCGAAAGACCGGTTTTGGGCTGGATGGAAAAATATTTATTTCGTTATCCGATGCGCCAGTACAAAGAAAAGCAGGATAACATCCGGATTTATGTATCCAGAAGTCCAAAAGAAGAGGTGGATATGGCTGCTCAGAGAATTCGTTCCATGGTTCGAAAAAAAGGGTATCACTATCAGGATATAGCAGTTATTGTCAGTGATTTGAATTTGTATGGGGATATTATAGAACGAATCTTTCCAAGGTATGAGATTCCGGTATTTATGGATTATAAGCGGAATGTGCTGCTGAATTCTTTCGTGGAATATGTGCGGAGTCTGCTTGCAATGGTGGAAAAGAATTTTACCTATGAGAGTGTGTTCCGGTTCTTAAGAAGCGGCTTTTCTGGATTCGAAGAGGACGAAGTAGATTTACTGGAAAATTATGTCAGAGCGCTTGGAATCCGTGGCTATAAGAAATGGACAGAAAAATGGATTCGCAGAACGGGTTCTATGACAGAAGAGAATCTTGAGGTCGCAAACCGGCTGCGTGAGCAGTTGATAAAAAAAGTGGATGTATTTGTGGAAGTATTGAAGCGAAGACATAAGACGATTTATGATGTGACACTTGCCCTGTATCAGTTTTTGGAGCGGGAAGAACTGCAAAAACAGGTTGCAAAGATGGATCAGCAGTTCCAGGAGGCTGGCGAGCTGACCCTTGCAAAGGAATATGAGCAGGTCTATCGTGTGATGATGGAATTGTTTGATAAATTTGTTTCCCTCCTAGGAGAGGAGAAAATTTCCCTGAAAGAGTACTGCGATTTGCTGGATGCAGGAATGGAGGAAGCAAGGATTGGTGTGATTCCACCGAGCATGGATGAAGTCATGATAGGAGATATTGAGCGTACCCGTCTGAGAAACATAAAGGCACTGTTGATTCTTGGCGTAAATGACAACCTGATGGCGGCCGGAGCTTCCAAAGGGGGCTTACTTACAGAACGGGACAGAGAGCAGTTTGAAACAGGGGGCATATCTTTGGCACCGGGAATAAAGGAACAGACTTTTATTCAGAAGTATTATCTGTATCTGCATTTGACAAAACCTACGGAAGAATTGGATATTAGTTACAGTAGAGTGTCTCAGGATGGAAAGGCAGTGAGACCTGCGTATTTAATCGGAGAATTGAAAAAATTATTTTCTCATTTGCCGGTTTTTGATATGGAAGCATATGGAATGGTGTATCGGGAACTGGTGACGGAAACGGGACTGGACTATGTGATTCAGGGACTCCGGGACCAGGAACGGCTTCAGATACAGGATGAATACTGGCAGGAATTATACCGTTGGTATTTCTCAAAGGAGCAGTGGCGTGATACTCTGCTGCGTCTGCAAAGTGCAAGTCTGTATCAAAAGCCGGTGGATGCCCTTACGAGAAAGACGGCAGAACAGTTATATGGGACATGGACCCCAAGTATTTCCAGAATGGAGAAATTTGTTTCCTGCGCCTGTGCACATTTTCTGACTTACGGGCTCCGCCTAAAAGAGCGGGAAGAATATGAATTTGCTGCACTGGATTTTGGAAATGTCATCCACAAAGCTTTGGAACATTATGCGGACAAAGTAGAAAAAAGCGGAAAGAAATGGGGAGAACTGGAAGAACATGTGCGGGAACAGTATGTGGACGAAAGTGTAGAGGAGAGCATTGTGGATTACAGTAACACGGTACTTTATAGTTCTGCGCGCAATGCTTACATGATTCCGCGTATGAAGCGGATGATGCGTCGGACTGTGTGGGCGCTGACAAGACAGCTTCAGCAGGGAGATTTTGCACCGGAAAGTTATGAGACCAGATTTGGAAGCGGCAAGATTGACCGAATCGATGTATGCGAGACAGAAAATGAAGTGTTGGTAAAAGTAGTGGATTATAAGACCGGCTCTAAGAAGTTTGATATGACTGCATTTTATCATGGCCTTCAGATGCAGCTTGTGGTGTATATGAGTGAGGCTCTGAAGGTGGAAGAAAAGAAGCATCCCGGGAAAAAGGCTGTTCCAGCAGGGATTTTCTATTATCAGATGAAAGACCCTGTGGTTGCAAAAGACATGGATATGGATAAGGTAGAGCAGGCTATTTTAAGAGAACTCCGGGTAGACGGTCTGGTAAATGCGGAAGAAGCCGTGATTCAGAGACTGGACAGGGAGTTTTCGGGAAGCTCGGATGTGATTCCGGTTGCCAAAACCAAAACAGGGTATTCCAAACAGTCCAAGATGATTTCGGGAGAAGATTTTGAGGCACTTCTGAGTTATGCAGATAAGAAGACTACGGAACTTCAAAACCGGATGTGGAATGGAGAGACAGAGGCAAGCCCTTATGAAATGGGACAGATGACTGGGTGTGATTATTGTGAATTTCACAATATCTGTGGATTTGATGCTTCTGTTCCGGGCTACCAGTACCGACGGTTCCGCAAGGCTTCTTCCGAAGAAGTAATGGCGAAGATTCGTATGGATGTTCAGGGAGAATCTGAGTTCATAGAGGAAGAAGAACAGGAGTCGGGCATGGCACCGAAAAAGGCAGGAGAGGAGGACGTGTAATGAGTGTGCGGTGGACAAAAGAACAGCAGAAGGTCATTGATTTGCGTAATAGTAATATACTGGTTTCGGCTGCTGCCGGGTCCGGAAAGACAGCGGTACTGGTTGAACGGATTATTACCAGGCTGACGAAGGATGCTTCCCCTCTGGATGTAGACCGTTTATTAATCGTGACATTTACCGAGGCGGCAGCCGCGGAAATGAAAGAACGAATCGGAGCAGCACTTGAAAAAGCATTGGAGCAGGAACCGGAAAATCTACATTTGCAGAAGCAGGCAACCCTGATTCATACAGCGAAGATTATGACAATTCACAGCTTTTGTCTGTCTGTTATCCGGGATTATTTTCATACCATTGACTTAGACCCGGGTTTCCGTATTGCAGAAGAGGGAGAGTTAAAGTTGCTGCGTCAGGATGTGGTAAAAGAAGTTCTGGAGCGGCATTATGAGGTCGGAGAAGAAGATTTCCTGACATTTGTGGAAAATTTTGCAGTAGGGCGGGAGGACAGCAGTCTGGAAGGGCTGATTATGCAGCTCTATGATTTTTCACGGAGTTACCCGGAGCCGGAGGTGTGGCTGGAGGAATGTGTGGCTGCTTATCACGAAGGAATCTGTGAGAATTCTTTGTTTATGCAGAAACTGAAAAGATATGTGGATGATTGTCTGGACGGAATAAAAGCCGATATGAATCAGGCGAGGGCAGTCTGCCTTGCGAACGGAGGACCTTATATGTATGAAGGCACCATTGATGCAGACTGGGAGCAGATAGCACCGGTTTATGAGGCAAAGACCTTTGCAGAGCGGTATGAGGCATTCCAGAAGATGGGAAAATGGGCACGGATGAGTGCCAACCGGGACAAATCAGTTGATGAATATCTGGCTGAATATGTGAAGAATCTGCGGAAGAAATGGAAGGCAGAGCTGGAGCGTATACAGACAGAGTATTTCTTTCAGCCGCTGGAGGAAATGCAGACCGATTTCAGCCGTTGTATTCCGGTGGTGGACACTTTGGTAAAACTGGTAAAAGAATTTGCGGATGCATTCCGGGAAAAGAAAACGGACAGCAATCTGTTGGATTTTGATGATATGGAACATCTGGCAGTGGAAATCCTGACACGGAAAGAAGATGGAAAGCTTGTGCCGTCTGAAGTGGCAAAAGAACTTCAGGAACAGTTTGAAGAAGTGATGATAGATGAATATCAGGACAGCAATCTGATTCAGGAGACAATTCTGCGGAGTGTGTCCAGAGAGAGCCGAGGCAAGTATAATCTGTTCATGGTAGGGGATGTGAAGCAGAGTATTTATCGTTTCCGCCTGTCAAGACCAGAACTTTTTATGGAGAAATATGATACTTATACGGTGGACGGAGAGGGAAGCTGTCAAAGAATTGATTTGCATAAGAATTTCCGAAGCAGGGCAGAAGTCCTTGATTTTGCCAATGCCATTTTCAAAAAGACTATGATAAAAGCAGTGGGCAATGTGGAATATGATGAGGATGCGGCTCTCTACAAAGGCGCAGAATATCCGGAGAGCAGGGAATGTACACCGGAAATTCTGATTGTAGACACGAATGTGGAGGAAGACGAGCAGACAGACGGGAAGATGCTTACTGCCAGAGAAATGGAAGCGAGAGCAGTAGCAGAGCGGATTCATGTACTTATGGAAGAACAACAGGTGTACGACAAGGGACTGGGAGAAATGCGCCCTGTACGGTACGGAGATATTGTGATTCTTACCCGGAGTCTGAAGGGGTGGTCCAACGTATTCGTGCGTGTGTTGAAAGAGGAAGGGATCCCGGCATATGCAGATGCAAGAGAAGGATATTTTGGTACATTGGAAATTGGGTGGATGATGGATTATCTGCGGGTGCTGGACAATTATCGTCAGGATCTTCCGCTGACGGCGGTATTAAAATCACCCTTTGGGAAATTTACTAATGAAGAGCTGGCAAGTATCCGGAATCTGTATCCGGAACTATCATTCCATGAGGCAGTGCTGTTAGCTTCTGACTGTAATCTGAGTCTGCCATATAAGAAGAAAAAAGTGCCGGAGGTACTGGCAGAAAAATTGCAGAGGGTGTTCCGGCATCTGGAGCATTTCCGTGCACAGGTTTCTTATATGGCAATTCACAATCTGCTGTGGAACATCATGCGGGAAACCGGATTCTGGGAAGAAATTGCCGCCATGCCGGGAGGAGAACAGAGAACGGCCAATCTGGAAATGCTGGTTAATAAGGCGAAAGCTTTCGAGTCCACGAGTTATAAAGGATTGTTTCACTTCGTACGTTATGTGGAACAGCTGAAAGAATACAACATTGATTATGGGGAAGCAGATATTTTCAATGAAAATACAGATGCGGTCCGGGTAATGAGTATTCATAAGAGCAAAGGACTGGAATTCCCGGTGGTAATTGCAGCAGGCATGGGAAAGAAGATGAATATGCAGGATATCATGGGAAATATGGTCATTCATCCGGAACTGGGAGTGGGTATGCTATCCGTTGATCTGGAAAAGAGAACGGCAAGTTCTACTCTGCTAAGGAATATGATTCGTTCCAGTATCGGACTGGAGAATCTGGGGGAAGAACTGCGTGTGCTGTATGTGGCACTTACCCGTGCGAAAGAAAAACTGATACTGACCGGAACATTGAAAAATGCAGAGGAAAAGTTAAGAGCGTATTCTATGAGAGCACCTTCCGGAGGGGACAGCCTGCCATTTCTGAGGGTTGCCAGAGCCCACAATTATTTTGACTGGCTGATTCCAGCAGTCATAGGAAAAGAGAATAACAGTCTGTTAGAGATGCGGGTAATTCCCTTCGAAGAAATTGTACGAAGTGAGATGGAACGTGAAATGGCAGACCAGATAGAAAAGGAAGCATATCTGGAAGCCATCCAGAACCCGGCAAACCCATGCGCCAAGTGTAATGAAGCTTTTGCAAAACGAATAGAGGAACAATTTTCTTATCGCTACAAGGTGGATGAACAGTTAAAGATGAAATATACAGTGTCGGAACTTAAGAAGCATGCCATGCTTGCCGGCTCAGAGGCTGAGATGGGAGAGCGGCTGCATGAAGAAACAACGGAAGCGATTGTTCCGAAGTTTGTACAGGAAGAACAGAAGCTGACCGGAGCGGCAAGGGGTAGTGTGTATCATAAGATATTGGAGCTTCTGGATTTGACGGAGCATTATGACTATGTTTCATTAAAGAATGCACTGGAAGAACTGTGCAGTCAGGATTATCTGACGCAGGAGATGCTGGATGCTGTGTGGGAAAAAGAGCTGCTGTTATTCCTGGACAGTGACCTTGGAAAACGAATGCAGCAGGCAGCAAAAGAAGGAAGACTCCACCGGGAGCAGCCTTTTGTGTTCGGGGTTCCTGCAAAAGAGGTGAACCCAGAGACCACGTCAGAGGAAGAAATTCTGATTCAGGGAATCATAGATGCATATTTTGAGGAAGCAGATGGTCTGGTAATTGTAGATTATAAGACAGACCGGGCAGAAGCGGCATTGGAACTGGTAAATAAGTATCAGGAACAGCTCTGGTGGTATGAGAGAGCCCTGGAGCAGCTTACCGGGAAAAAAGTAAAAGAAAAATTAATCTATTCCTTTGCACTCCATGCGGAGATTTTACTGGATATGTAGAAATAATCCTAGAAAGCAGGTGTATAAAAACATCCATATAGGAAATACTCCTGAAAAAGGAGTTGATGATGAAATGGAAGAAAAAAAGAAAATCCGACGGAGCGATATTCCGTATCTGGAAGAAAAAGAGCGCAGAAAATACGAAGTGGCAGAAGAACTGGGACTTCTGGATAAAGTGCTGGAAGAAGGATGGCGCTCTTTATCTTCCAAAGAAACAGGCAGAATCGGTGGAATTATTTCCAAGAAGAATAAATAATCCATAGTCAATGATAAAGTTACCATAATGTTAACTAATATAAAATAATATGAATATTTTGTGAGTTCTGTTGAAGAAGCAGATACCTTCTGATATAATTACAAAGCTTAGAAAAGAATGAACGGGTGACGCTATGGACACAAAAATAAATGTGTTGGGGATTGAAGTCAATAATTGTACCGCGAAGGAAGCAATGGAATCGATTGCCGGATATTTGCAGGAAGAACCGATGAGTCTTGTGGAAGTGGTTACGGCTGATTCTGTAATGCGCATGTCGCAAAATGAGACAGTACGTGGGAATCTGGAGCAGATGGATTTGATTATGCCGGGAGATAAGGCGATTCTGGAAGCTGTGGAGGTCAGCGACAAGAAGAAGCTTCAGGAGGCTGACCAGCATACATTTATCAAATTGCTGCTGAGTTATCTGCATAGGAATAATACCAGAGTATTTCTGCTGGCTGATACAGAAGCGGATATGGATGAGCTGAGGTCCCGCCTGGAAAACAGATATAAGAGTATCGAGGTCGTAGGAGCAGCGTTGGTAACGGAACAACAGAATGATACGTATGATATGATTATCAATCAGGTAAATGGCGCAGAAGCACAGTGTATTATAGCCAGTGTTTCTTCGGAAAACCAGGAGGCGTTTGTCTGCAGGTGCAAGAAGGTTCTGAATGTGCGGTTATGGATTGGAATCAGTAGAACCGCAGTTTCGCTTGTAGACAAAGAAAATTTGATTGAACGCATGTTCGTATTTGCAGGAAGTAAGATTCTGAAAAGAAAGGTTATAAAAGAAAAAAAGAAGCGAAATGCATAAAAAGATGCAATTTGCTCTTTTTTTTTTTGTTTATTTGTATTAGAGTATAACTTAGGTATATGTGCAATTAGTCAGGTGGAACATGGAAACATTGTGAAAACTGTATAATAATGGAGGGACGAGCATGATATCGAATCAAATACTACAGAACACGCTGGATGGACTGAAGGCGATTGCCAGAATAGATTTGGGCATTGTGGATATAGAAGGGAAGACATTAGCCGCTACTTTTGCCCAGCCGCGTGATCGTGTAAAGGAAGTAAAGGCATTTGTAGAATCGCCGGCAGAAAGCCAGGTCATTCAGGGCTTTCAGTTTTTTAAGGTATATGACGAACAGCAGTTGGAGTATATTCTGATCGCCAATGGGGGAGGTGATGATGTGTACATGGTCGGAAAGATGGCCGTGTTCCAGATTCAGAACCTTTTAGTGGCATATAAAGAGCGGTTTGACAAAGACAATTTTGTAAAGAACCTGTTGTTAGACAATCTTTTACTGATTGATATTTACAACAGAGCCAAAAAATTACATATTGACACAGAAGCGAAACGTGTTATCTTTATAGTTGAGACTTCTCATGAGCGGGATGTGGCTGCACTCGATAAATTAAGAGGACTGTTTGGTAATAAGACCAAGGACTTCATTACCGCAGTGGATGAGAAGAGCATTATTGTTGTAAAGGAACTTGAAGTGGGAGACGGTTATCCGGAGGTAGACCAGACTGCAAAAGATATTCTGGAGCTGCTGAAAGAGGAGAACTGTGAGGAAAATGTACGGGTTGCTTACGGAACTATCGTGCATGATATAAAAGAAGTATCCAAATCATATAAGGAAGCTAAACTTGCGCTGGATGTAGGAAAGATTTTCTCAGAGGAAAAAGAAATTGTGGCATATAGCACACTTGGAATAGGCAGACTGATTTATCAGCTTCCGATTCCGCTCTGCAAGATGTTTATTAAGGAAATCTTTGCAGAACGCTCGCCGGATGAATTTGACGAGGAAACGCTGGTTACCATCAATAAGTTTTTTGAGAACAGTCTGAATGTATCTGAGACTTCAAGACAGCTTTATATTCACAGAAATACACTGGTGTATCGTCTTGATAAGCTACAGAAAAGTACCGGACTGGATCTTCGCACATTTGAGGATGCCATTACATTCAAGATTGCATTGATGGTTGTCAAGTATATGAAGTATATGGAGACACAGGAGTATTAACAATCAGGAGGAGCATATGATAGAATTAAAGGACGTTACGAAAGAATATTCCAAGGGAATTTCTGCTTTGAACGGCATTAATTTAAAAATTGAACAAGGGGAATTTGTTTTCATTGTTGGAGACAGTGGATCCGGGAAATCCACATTAATTAAATTGTTATTGAAAGAAATCGACCCGACATCGGGAACGATTATTGTCAACGGACAGAATCTGGGAAGGCTGAAACACCGCCATATTCCACAGTACCGTCGTAGTATCGGGGTTGTATTTCAGGATTTCCGTCTTTTGCGAGACCGGAATATTTATGAAAATATTGCATTTGCACAGAGAGTAACAGAGAAGTCTACCCGTGTGATTAAGAAGAAGGTTCCGGCAGCCCTATCACTGGTGGGACTGGCACAGAAGTATAAAGCATATCCGAAGGAACTTTCCGGTGGAGAACAGCAGAGAGTGGCCATTGCCAGAGCGGTGGTAAATGAACCGGCAATTCTCCTTTGCGATGAACCGACAGGTAACCTTGACCCGACAAATTCATGGGAAATCATGAAATTATTGGAAGAAGCAAATGAACGTGGAACAACCGTTCTGGTTGTCACACATAATCAGGAAATCGTAAATGAAATGCAGAAACGTGTAATTACAATGAAAAAGGGAGTTATTGTAAGCGACGAACGAAAAGGTGGGTATAAATAATGAGAATAAGTACAGTAGGATATTCGGTAAAACAAGGGGTAAAGAATATCGGTAGAAATAAGATGTTTTCACTGGCATCAATTGCAACCATGTCAGCTTGTATTTTTGTGTTTGGACTGTTCTTTGCAATTATTATGAATTTCCAGCATATCGTACATAAGGCAGAAGAGAGTGTGGCAATTACCGTATTCTTTGATGATGATGCAACACAGGGGCAGATTGACAGTATTGGAGAGAAGCTAAAAGAACAGAATGGAGTCCGGGAAGTAAATTATGTTTCGGCTGAAGAAGCATGGGAATCTTTCCAGAAAGAATATTTTGGAGACAATGCAAGTGAGGCAGCGGAAGGATTTAAGGATGATAATCCACTTGCAAATTCTGACAACTATGAAGTGTATTTGGATGATGTGTCTGTACAGTCGGATTTGGTAGCTTATGCAGAATCACTTTCAGGGGTACAAAAGGTTCAGAAGTCAGAAGTAGTGGCGAATACATTGACCAGTGTTAACAGACTGGTATGGTATGCGTCCGTTGCTCTGATAGGAATTCTGCTGGCAATTTCCGTATTCCTGATTAGTAATACGGTTACTATGGGTATTGCAGTCCGCAGGGAAGAGATTGCGATTATGAAATATATCGGGGCAAAGGACAGTTTTGTCCGTATGCCGTTTATCATCGAAGGTGTTACCATTGGATTTATCGGGGCAGTAATTCCGCTTGTTATTTTCTATTTTGTATATAACAAAGCGATTGATTATATTTTATCCAAATTTTCATTGTTAAGAAATATTCTGGATTTCCTCCCGGTTACAGAAGTATACCATACCCTTCTTCCGGCAGGACTTCTTCTCGGAATTGGCATTGGATTATTAGGAAGCGTATTTACAATCAGAAAACATCTGAGAGTGTAATAAGAGGGCAGTGTTACAGAAATAAGGGGATAAATATGAAGAAAAGAAACAAAGCAGTTAGTCTTCTGCTGGCGGGTATTTTATGTTTCTCGTCTATCATTACGGTACAGGCAGATGATTTGTCTGATGCAAAAAAGCAGCAACAAGAACTGGAAGATCAGAAAAAAGCTGCGGAAAACGAGAAACAGGAGTTGGTAAGCCGTCTGGAGACGATTACATCAGAAGTGGAAGATACGGAGACACAGCTGGAGGCAAAGGAGCTGGAAATCAGCGAGACGCAGGATAAGCTGGACCTGGCGAAGATTGACGAGTCGGAGCAGTATGCAAGCATGAAAGTCCGTATCAAGTATATGTACGAAAACGGCGATTCCCAGATGCTTCAGGTGCTTTTTGAGGCAAAATCTATCGGAGATTTTTTAAATAAGGCAGAATACATACAGCAGGTAACCGATTATGACAGACAGAAGCTGGAAGAATTTCAGGCTACGGTCAAGGAGATAGAAGATACGGAAGCAAAGCTGAAAGAGGAAGAAACAGAACTGACAGCACTCAGAGATGATTTGATCAACAAAAAGAGTGAAGTGGAAAGCCTGGTTGCTGAGATTACAGATAAAGTATCGGATTTGGACAGTCAGCTTACGGAAAGTACCAAGAAGGTCAATGAACTGATTGCAGCGGCAGAAGCGAGAAAGAAACAGCAGCAGGCTGCAGCAAGTTCGGGAACAGCAGGACCGTCCCAGATTATTGGAAATGGTGTACTGGCATGGCCGACTACAAGTACCAGAGTAACCAGTACCTATGGATGGAGAACCGCTCCGGTTGCAGGAGCAACGTCACTGCACGATGCCATTGATATCGGGGCACCGATTGGAAGTCCGGTTTATGCAGCGGCAGCCGGAACCGTAATTACAGCGAAAACAGGTTATAATGGAGGACGTGGCAATTATATAATGATTGACCATGGAAATGGACTGGTAACCCGTTATCAACATTTGAACAGTTTCTATGTATCGGTAGGCCAGACGGTAACGAAGGGACAGAATATTGCGGAAGTGGGAAATACCGGTGCAAGTTCTGGACCACATCTGGATTTTGCAATCTATGTGAATGGAAAGACAGTAGACCCGCTTACATATTATTAAAATTAAAGTTTATAAGAAAATTCGTGAAGTGTTTTATTACGAATGAAAATCATGGCAGCATAAAATTTATTTGTGAAGGCAGGATATATGGAAGAGAATAAGAACACAAATCATTTTTGGAAAGGGGCGCTTTGTGGCGCCCTTGCTATGTTTGCAGTTGCTTCAATTATCTGGGGCGCGGGAAAAGCGTCCGGTGCACTGGTAAAATCAAAAATGAACACTGCAACAGAAGAAGATACAACCAGTGGAATAGAAATAGATGAGGATACAACCAGTGCCAAACTGAAATATTTGCAGCAACTGGTAGATGAATATTATTTGTATTCTGATGATGTGGATGGCAGCGCCTTACAGGAGGGTATTTACGCGGGATACATCGATGCGCTTGGCGATCCGTATTCCGTTTATTATGACGAAGAAGAAACGAAAGCGTTGTTTGAATCCACTTCAGGAGAATACTCTGGAATCGGAGTTGTGTTTTCGCAGAATGCCAATACGAAAATCAGTACTGCAGTTCAGGTTTATCCGGGAAGTCCGGCAGAAGAAGCCGGGGTAAAAGCAGGCGATATTCTGTATAAGGTAGATGGAGAAGATGTGACTTCAGAGGATTTGTCAGAAGTAGTTGCAAAGATCCGCGGAGAAGAAGGAACCCAGGTAACACTTACCGTTCTCAGAGGCGATAGTCAACAGGAAGTTGTTTTGGATATTACAAGAGGTGTGGTACAGGTTCAGACGGTAACTTATACCATGAAGGACAATCAGATTGGATATATCCGTATTACAGAGTTTGATAAAGTTACATATGAGCAGTTTGAAAATGCGTTGAATGATTTGAATGAACAGGGAATGGAAGGACTGGTAGTGGACCTTCGTGCTAACCCGGGGGGCAATCTGGATACAGTTTCCAATATTCTGGACTTGCTGCTCCCAGAAGGAACCGTTGTTTATACGGAAGATAAGAATGGCAAGCGTCAGGAATGGACTTCCGATGAGGAACATCAGTTTACGAAACCACTTGCAGTACTTGTCGATAGCAACAGTGCAAGTGCATCAGAAATCTTTGCAGGTGCCATTCAGGATTATGGAATCGGAACTCTTGTAGGAACGACAACCTTCGGAAAGGGTATCGTACAGCAGCTGATTCAGCTTCCGGATGATACTTGTGTGAAGTTGACGATTTCTGAGTATTTTACGCCGAAGGGCAGAAATATTCACAAAAAGGGAATTGACCCGGATGTGGAAGTAGAGTATGTGTCAGATGAAGCAAATCCAGATGCAGACAATCAGCTGGATGTTGCACTGAAAGAAGTAATGAAAAAATTAAATCAGTAAAGAGAGATGGGAATGTCAAAAATGGCATTCCTTTTTCCGTATCTGTATGATAAAATAAAAGGTGTATGCGCATCAGTGCTATGCACAGGATACATACATAGAAAAAGTCGGACAAATTAGGAGGCGAAAGTATGAGTTTGCTGATTAAGAACGGGCATGTAATTGACCCGGAGATTAAGCTGGATATGGTAAGAGATGTACTGGTTCAGGGCGACAGAATTGTAAGAGTGGATGAGGATATCTCTGAGGCGGTAGATGAAGTGATTGACGCAAACGGAATGTACGTGATGCCTGGATTTATAGATTTGCATGTACACTTAAGAGATCCGGGACTGACTTACAAGGAGACACTGGCAACTGGTGGTGCGGCAGCTGCAAGAGGCGGCATTACGACCATTTGCGCCATGCCGAATACCAAACCGGTCATTGATACCAAAGAATTAGTGGAAGAAGTACATGAGAGAGCAAAAAAGGAATCCCCTGTTCATGTGATTCAGATTGGAGCAGTTACCAAAGGACAGGAAGGAAAAGAACTCGCAGATATTAAGGGCATGGGCGAAGCAGGCTGTCATGCCATCAGTGAGGATGGAAAGTCGGTAATGAATGCGTCTTTATATCGCAAGGGTATGAAGATTGCGAAGGAAAATGGGATTTCTGTTTTTGCGCACTGTGAGGATATCACTATGGTAGAAGGTGGAGTGATGAACGCAGATGCTAAAGCAGAAGAACTGGGATTGAAGGGAATTACAAATTCTGTGGAAGATGTGATTGTGGCAAGAGATATTCTGTTGGCAAAAGAAACCGGAGTACGGCTTCATTTATGCCATTGTTCTACCAAAGACAGTGTAGAGATGATTCGTCTTGCGAAAGAAGAAGGACTTCCGGTTACCGGAGAGGTGTGCCCACACCATTTTACCCTTTGCACAGATGATATTAAGGAAAATGATGGGAATTATAAGATGAATCCACCGCTCCGAAGTAGGAAAGATGTGGAAGCTCTAAAGGCTGGACTTGCGGCAGACATTATGGATGTGATTTCTACGGATCATGCACCGCATTCCGAAGAAGAGAAGAATCAGTCGATGGAGAAAGCACCGTTTGGAATCGTAGGTCTGGAGACCAGTGCCTCATTAACTTACACAGAGCTTGTAAAACCGGGCATTATTTCTATGATGCAGATGGCCGAGAAGATGAGCTATAATCCGGCACAAATTCTCGGATTGACAGAGAAAGGTTCTGTATCGGAAGGCAAGATTGCTGATTTGGTAATCTTTGATGCAGAAAAAGAATATCAGATTGATACTGCAGTTTTCGCATCCAAAGGAAGGAATACACCATTTCAGGGATATCCGGTAAGTGGTGAAGTGGCATGCACGATTGTGGATGGTAAGGTAGTTTATCGCAGATAGTGATAAGAAAATGGTTGTCATGATAGCTGCATAGCAGCAGGAAGCGCCGAAGGTGCGAATCATGATATAAGATATATAATAAATATAAGGTAAAACAGAAAATGGCAGAAACAGGGAGGAAGAAAGATGATTAACAAATTAGTTGCCAACATCAGAAAAACAGGAGCTCCAATCGTAGTAGGACTGGATCCGATGCTGAACTATGTACCAGAACATATCCAGCAGAAAGCATTTGCGGAATATGGGGAAACCTTAGAGGGAGCCGCTGAAGCAATCTGGCAGTTTAACAAAGAAATCGTGGATAAAACCTACGATTTGATTCCGGCAGTAAAACCACAGATTGCTATGTATGAGCAGTTTGGAATCCCTGGACTTCAGGCATTTAAAAAGACGGTCGATTACTGCAAATCCAAAGGGCTGGTTGTAATCGGTGATATCAAACGTGGTGATATCGGTTCTACGTCTGCAGCTTATGCAGTAGGACATGTGGGGAAAGTACAGGTCGGAAGCAAGACCTATGCACCATTTGATGAGGATTTTGTCACAGTGAATCCGTATCTGGGCTCAGATGGAGTGAATCCATTTATCAAGGTTTGCCAGGAAGAAAAGAAAGGGATGTTCATTCTGGTTAAGACATCCAATCCATCCAGTGGAGAATTCCAGGATCGTCTGGTAGACGGACGCCCATTATAT
>ERZ825137.1457-NODE-1457-length-30474-cov-4.271902_pt1 | contig 30474 bp, 19 predicted proteins | sample MGYA00519873_ERZ825137 | MGnify/ENA primary metagenome ERZ825137 (study PRJEB31778, sample SAMEA3449190) | human gut metagenome | biome: human gut; feature: human-associated habitat; material: faeces | place: United Kingdom | collected 2010/2012 ...
AAAATGATGTTACGTTTGATATTCATAATTGGGTGCGTTTGAAATTTACACCCAAATTTACACCCAAAAATTGAGATAGCAAAATATATTCAGAAGGATTTAGATTTACTCTACACTTTTGATTGTGTATGATTATCAGTGATTTGCAATTTTATGATACTTTTTGAAAGTGTAGGTTCGAGAGCCTGTCTCTCCGCAGAACCTACTGGACAAAACAGGACAGTAAGAGGACAAAAACCTACAAATCACTGATTTGTAGGTTTTTTTATTGCCTATAAGTCTTGTTTCCAAGACAGCAAAAGGACTTGAAAGACAGAGTTTCGTTACTAAATCGTTACTCTTTTTGTCTGGTGGAAATAGGTAACGATTTATCTACAAATGACTGCAGGAAGTCGGTGTCCAGTTTTCAATATTTTATATTTAAACAATTCTTCTGCTAACTCATATGTGCAATATAAAGTCAATTTTCAGACTATTATTATATATAATTGTATCCTTCACGGACTTTACCGATCTATACATTTCTCTTTCTACTTTAGCTAGCAAAGCATATCTGCGGAATATTTAGAGGTCAGCTTTTCTTGTATGTCTGTGTAAATAAGAAAGTTTACTTTTTTATTTTGTGCAAAATGATTCCAAGTAAAGTATAAATTACATGAATGTCTCGAAACAAAGATCTGTATGGGTTGTTTTCTACCTGTGATATCAATTAATTATTTATTCACTTAACAATTTACAGATTATGGCAATTAATTCACCTGATGAAGGAAAAATCACAAAAGCGGTGGAGAAGCAGACTGCCAAAGTCCCTTCTATCATCTATTTAGCAGCGGCTGTGACGTCCATGGCCGGTTCCTTAGCACTCAAGCTTATGAAAAAGAAGAGTACAGCATTATTTATTGGTCAGTGGGCCGCTCCGTTTCTGATTTTAGGTATTTACAACAAAATCGTAAAGACGGAAGGACATGATTAAATCCTTTTACGGGCTGTACCATGAAAGTATATTAATTTGAGGTGCAGCCTGTTTTTTGCTTTGTGTATTTCCTAGAAATGATAAATGAAAATGTCAGATAAAATCTGGACAGACAAACTAAACGGGTAAGTACGGACTTTATTGATATTGCAGAATGCTTGTTACAAAAATAATGTCGTTTTGTAAGAGTATTATCGGCTATTATAATTCTCCTTAACAATTCTTATTTTTCTTTTTGCTTCGACACGAGAGTATCAATGAAAAAGATTTTTGTTATCATTTATAGAAGAAACTCAGTGCTTGCGATGAATTCCAAACGATATGAATTGAATAGGAATCATACCTGATGAGGGAACTTTACATACAGATACACTGTCGAATTTGAATATCAAAAAACAGAATGTTCAGGGGATAAACACAATTCTTTTTACGATGTGGTGGCTCGTGGGTAGAATCCAGGTCAACTGCTACAAAAGGTGATGAGCTGAGACTAAACTAGTCATTGACATTTTGGGGTAAGATGCTTGATTTGCATGAGCTGTCTGTGAACTGTGCATAGCTGATATACTTACCTTTATTTATTTTATATTTTTCAAATACATTCTTCATGTGGAGTTTCTCGTTTACCACAGGAAACCTGCCACCTCTAACCTTTTCTGCTCCATATTCATTGAAATACCTCTCTACAATAGGATCCAATTCGTCAATAATCTCCAGACGATCTTTGGGACATATTATGGGAATAACCTCCAATAACTTAACAGGCGTATGGAGTTTGCACCATTCGCTACATTTTCCTTTTTCATATTTTAGCATAAGTGCGTTCAAATCACTACTATAACTTATTTGATAGTAACCACCCTCCAATGCCAAGACATAAACAACCATTATTCGTTCATTCTCTTTAAGTGGCAAGTCATAATCTATTACGTGGTTGTTTTCCTCAAATTCTTCTATGAATTTACTTCGTTTTCTAGAATTATGGATAGTTTTGTTCTGTAAGAATGATTGTATGTTTTTCATATGAAGTTCCGGTTCTACCGAAGTAAAATATCCTCCACGGATATTCTCATAACCGTGTTCTGCGCCGCATTGAAGTACCCATTCATTGACCATGTCTACATTAGGAATACCGTTTTCAAATACCACTTTTTGATATTTTAGTAACCGTATAGGTTTATGAATATGCGTCCAATTGGAGGCTTTTCCTTTTTCATGTTTTTTAAGGGCTGAGAGTAGGTTACGGGAATGGCCGGCATAATATTTATTATTCTCTAATTCCAGAAGATAAATATAATGTTCTCTTTTACTAAATGAAACATCTTCAATATTTACATCTGAAAAATATCCGTAATGTTGTAAGTGTTTTATGGTTTCGATTTCACCTATACTGCACCAATATCCACCTCTAACCATTTGCCAGCCTTTGGCTTTCATCATCTTTATAGTTTGGTGGTTTTCCCAACGATCCTCTTCCTCGGTCGAAGAGACCAGAAAAGATTCTTTTTCAATTATATTAAGAGGAGGATGCAATTTGGTCCATAGAGCTCCTTTCTCATTAAAGTGTTCGTTGAATCTTCTGTCAGGGTCAGTGGTCTTTCCTACATAATAAAAGCCATCTTTCAATGCTAAAGTATAAATATATATTTGATAACTCATTGGCTCTAAGTATAGTCATTAGTTTCACATTTATTGTATCTTTCTCTTCATAAACGGAAATATCGGAATACATATTAATTGCAAATATAAGCAAAGGATTAACACAACCTTCTTATTTGACATTGAAAATTCTAAGGGAGAGGACATTGTGTGGCTCATATATTGGTAAACTTTGTATAGGTGGTTAATAATATTTTTTCAATTTTGTGACATAGTGAAAAGAAATGAAATCTGTCGAGAGTGAGCGATTTTTGAACAATCAGGACTTATGCGAATTCTTCAATAGGAACAAACGTTCTATTTAGCGTTATGGAGGTTTGTGCACTCTGAAATACGATATGCTATGACTAAAGTTTGTTACAAAAAATCGAACTTGCAGGAGTCTTGTTGGAGAAAATAGACATAAAAATATGAGACTTGCAGTTAGAATATTTAGGTTCTTGTATTGTGTTACAAAATAAAAGAGTTCATATAATAACGCTTTAAATGAGAAAAATAGTTGAAATGTTTTTTTGTAGGACAGGAATTGCTTATTTATTTATGCATATTAGGATTTTTTTATTTACATTTGCTAGATTATAAACTTAAAATGTAATAGTATGCAATTTTTTGTCAGAACTTTTGTATGCTTTGTTTTTATTCTATTCTTCTTCCCTTTTGTAGAAAACAACCTCGTTTTTGCTATGAAGGAAAAAGAAAAATCTTCGTTTCTTCAAAAAAAGAAGATTTTAGTAAATGGGCGAGTTGTGGATGCAAGAGGTGAAGGATTGATAGGTGCTACAGTCATGGAAAAAGATAAATCCAATGGAACAGCAACTGGAGCGAATGGTGAATTTGTTTTATCCGTAGCTCCTGATGCTACGTTGCAAATCTCTTTTATAGGGTATTTCACATCCGAGATAATATTACAAGGACAGACGGAGCTTGAGGTTGTACTCAAAGAAAATAATATATTGTTAGACCCTTTAGTGGTAACAGCTTTGGGGCTAGAAAAGAAAGAATCGTCTTTAGTTTATTCTGTAGTACGCTTGGATGGGGAGGAGTTGAATAGAGTAAAGGATCCGAATATGATTCTTTCGTTGAGTGGTAAAGCGGCAGGTGTTCAGATTAATAAGAATGCTTCAGGAATAGGGGCTTCGTCAAAAGTAAGTATACGAGGTATACGTTCGGTCGTGAGCGATAATCAACCTTTATATGTAATAGATGGTGTTCCAATGTTGAATTCTTCTTCGGAGCAGGCTTATTCGGCTATCGGTGGAACAGCTAATGCCGGGAATCGGGATGGAGGCGATGGCATATCAAATTTAAATCCGGAGGATGTAAAAAGCATTAGTATCCTGAAAGGAGCACCCGCTGCAGCTCTATACGGTAGTCAGGCTGCCAATGGAGTCATTCTGATTACTACCAAAAAAGGAAATGAGGGGCGGTGTAAAATATCCTTTTCTACTAGTTTGACTTTTGAAGATGCATTCTCTCTTCCGAAAATGCAGAACCGCTATGGTGTGAGTGACGGAGTGGATAGTTGGGGTGAAAAAGCGGATTTGTGTAAAGTGGATAACTTGAGTGATTTTTTCCGTACGGGGACTACTTCCATCACATCAGTATCGGTAAGTCATGGCAATGAAAAACTCCAGAATTATTTTTCATATGCTAATACTACAGGAAAAGGGTTAATTGATAAAAATAATCTTTCGAAGCATAATTTGAATTTTCGCGAAACCTCAACTATGTTTAACGGATATCTGAAATTGGACGGTAACATGAATATAATGCGTCAAGTCATCAAGAATAAGCCTGTATCCGGAGGCTTTTATATGAATCCTCTTGTCGGATTGTATCGTTTTCCTCGTGGAGAAGATCTGTCGTATTATAAAGAACAATTTGAGGTTTATGATCCGGAAAGAAAACTAAATGTTCAAAATTGGCATTCTTCCTATGAGGATTTTGAGCAGAATCCATATTGGATTACGAACCGGATACAGAGTAAGGATATTCGTTCTCGGGTTATCGTATCTCTCTCTGCGCATGTGAAAATAAACGAGTTTCTAAGTCTCCAGACTCGGGGTAATATAGATTTTATAAGCGATAAGCTTCGACAGAAATTTTATGCTTCCACGGCTCCCGCTTTATGTGGTGTAAATGGGCGATATATAGAAATGGATTATCAGGAATGTTTACTTTATGCAGATCTGATGGCTATGGGTAAAAGAAAATGGGGTGATATATCATTAGATGTCGCATTAGGAGCAAGCATTAATGATAAGATTGTTAATTCTACTCGTTATGATTCCAAAACGGCATCGTTGAAATATCCGAATGTTTTTACTCTAGCGAATATCATAATGGATGGTTCGGCAAGTATCGATCAGAAGATTGATGCGCGCAGGCAATTACAATCATTGTATGCTACAGCGCAGGTAGGTTATAAAGATGGTGTTTTTATAGACTTAACGGCTCGTAATGATTGGACCTCTACTTTAGCATATACTAAATATGAAAAATCAGGTTTCTTTTATGCGTCTGCTGGCGCCTCAATTGTATTAGACAAATTATTAGTTTTGCCAAAGTGGATTTCTTTGGGAAAGATACGCGGGGCATATAGTCGGGTGGGAAATGATATTCCTTTGTTTATTACTAATCCGGTGTCACACGTTACTTCGGGAGGAGAAATTCAAGCAAATGATGCTGCCCCTTTTAAGGAATTGGAACCGGAAATGACTTATTCATTAGAATTTGGAACGGAATGGCGTTTCTTTGATAACCGATGTGGAATTGACCTGACTTATTATAAGACCAACACTCGCAATCAGTTTTTCAAATTACCGGCTTTGTCGGGAGATAAATATGCTTATCGGTATGTCAATGCCGGAGATATCCAAAATGAAGGATGGGAGATCGCATTGGATGCTACTCCTGTAATGAATGAGTCTTTTGCATGGAAAATGTCTGTGAACTTCTCTTCCAATAAAAATAAAATTAAAAAATTGCATGACCAACTAAAAGTCTTTGTTTATGGTCCTACTAGTTTTTCTTCCAGTTATGCTATGAGGTTAGTAAAGGGAGGCTCTATCGGTGATATATATGGAAAAGCTTTTGTACGCGATACAAATGGAAGTATTGTATATGAAACCGAAGGTGAGAATGCTGGTTTGCCTTTGGTTGAGGGAGATGGAAATACTATAAAAGTGGGGAATGCTAATCCTACTTTTCTGTTAGGATGGAACCATAGTTTTTCATATAAAGATTTTCGGTTTTATTTCTTGATAGATTACCGACATGGAGGAGATATTCTTTCACAAACACAGGCTGAAATGGATATGTATGGAGTGTCAAAAAACACGGCGGATGCGAGGGATAAGGGCTATGTAGTATTAGAAGGGCATAAGATTGAAGATGTTAAAGGCTTTTACAAGAATACGGTAGGTGGACGGGCTGGAGTAACTGAATATTATATGTATGATGCTACGAACGTACGGCTTCGCGAGCTTTCATTAAGTTATCGGTTACCTATAAAATGGATAGAAAAATTAAAAGTATTGCAAGAGGTACAACTTTCTTTTGTTGGACGTAATCTTTTCTTTATCTATAAGAAAGCTCCTTTTGATCCGGATTTGGTCCTTTCTACTGGAAATGATAATCAAGGGATAGAAGTTTTTGGAATGCCTACTACGCGTTCCTTAGGTTTTAGTATTCAATGTAAATTCTGAGGTCGATATGACGAAAATGGGAAAAAGGCTAATCATAATAATGGGGATATGTTGCTTGTTTGGAATATCTTGTACATCTCGCTTTAAGGATATCAATATAGACCGGTCTGGCATTACTGATGAAGATTTGAAAGCGGATAATAATGATCACGGAATTCGTTTAGGAATTATTCAGCAAGGTATTTATTTTAATTATGATTACGGAAAAGGAAAGAATTGGCCTTTTCAGATGACGCAGAATTTGAACGCAGATATGTTTAGCGGATATATGCATGATGCCAAACCGCTGAATGGAGGAAGTCATAATTCAGATTATAATTTGCAGGATGGCTGGAACAGTGCCATGTGGAGTCATACTTATGCTTATATATTTCCTCAGATTCATCATTCGGAGGATTCTACACGTACACGGTTCCCGGCATTTTTCGGAATTACTAAAATTCTGAAAGTGGAGGTTATGCATAGAGTTACAGATTATTATGGACCAATTGTGTATACTCATTTTGCTAACCCCGAGAATGGATATTTGCCCGATACACAAGAAAAGGTTTATGACCAATTTTTTCATGAATTAGACACGGCTGTGACAGTACTATCTGAGCATATTACAAAGAATCCCCAAGCTACTGAATTTGCAAAGTTCGATATTTTGCTTGATGGGAGATATTCCTCTTGGATAAAGTTTGCCAACTCTCTGAGAATGAGACTTGCCATACGTATTGCTACTGCCGATCCTGAAAGAGCGCGTTCGGAGTTCTGTAAGGCTTTGGATAATAGCTGGGGTATATTTGAAAAAGAATCGGAAATAGTAGCAGTTTCTACCAAAAAAGGATATTCCAATCCTTTGGGTGAAATTAACCGAGTGTGGAACGAATCGTATATGAGTGCTTCGATGGAATCTATACTCAATGGATATGCAGATCCTAGAAGAGAAGTTTATTTTGAGTCCTGTACGGACAAGCGTTTTGAAGGACAGTTTCGGGGTATCCGACAGGGTACCTGTTTTGCACATAATTACTATAGAGATTTGTCGAAACTAACAGTTTCTCAGTCTACCGATGCGGTATTAATGACTGCGGCGGAAGTGTGGTTCTTGCGTGCTGAAGCGGCTTTACGTGGATGGACGACCGAAAATGCTGGAACTTGTTACGAAAATGGAATTACTACTTCTTTTTATCAACATGGGATATATAAAATTGATGATTATTTGAATAGCAGTGCTATTGCTTCTGATTTTGAAGACACTTATGACTCGGAAAATAACATAGCAGCCCGATGTCGGGTTTCACCGAAATGGATTGAAGAAGATGATAAAGAAGTTAAGTTGGAAAAGATTATTACCCAGAAATGGCTGGCCATCTTTCCAGAAGGATGTGAGGCATGGGCTGAGCAGCGCAGAACTGGATATCCTCGTCTTTTTCCCGTAAGATTTAACAATAGCAGAAATAATTGTATTGATACAGAACTTATGATTCGTCGGTTAAATTTTCCTGGTTTATTGATCGCGGAGAACAAGAAACAGTATGATATGTTGGTTAAAGCATTGGGTGGAGAAGATAATGGAGGTACACGATTGTGGTGGGATACGGGGCGTAACTGGTAATTTGTTTAGAGAGATAAGAGAAAAGCTTCCTTTTTAGTTCTTTTAAACGATTCGTATGGATAGTTAGGATGGAAGTCTTGTTTTTATAGTTGTAGGAATAAAACATAATATAGATGAAAAGAGCTGTTATAATTGGAGCAACCTCAGGTATAGGGCAGGAGATTGCCTCAGTGTTGTTAGCACAAGGTTGGCGAGTTGGAATTGCTGGCAGAAGGTATGAGGCTTTGGAAGCATTTCGTAAATTGCATCCTGATCGGATTGAAGTGCAGGAAATCGATGTCACCAAAGAGGATGCTCCGGAAAAATTATCTCGGCTTATTGAGCAATTGGGTGGGATGGAACTCTTTTTACTTAGTTCAGGTATAGGGCATCAGAATATAGATTTGATACCTGAAATAGAAATCAATACAGTACGCACCAATGTAGAAGGTTTTACACGGATGGTTGATGCGGCTTTCCATTATTTTGCAGAACAAGGAGGCGGTCATCTGGCCGTTATCAGTTCGATCGCCGGAACAAAAGGATTGGGTGTAGCTTCGGCTTATTCTGCAACAAAACGTTTCCAAAATACTTATATTGATGCGCTTGAACAACTGGCTTATATGCAAAAACTAAACCTATGCTTTACAGATATACGTCCCGGATTTGTTGCGACCAATTTGCTGAACGACGGAAAAAACTATCCGATGCTGATGAATCCCCATAAAGTGGCCCGGATAGCCGTAAAAGCATTGAACCGTAAAAAACGGGTGGTAGTAATTGATTGGAGATATCGCATTTTGGTCTTTTTCTGGAAATTGATTCCAGATTGGTTATGGAAACGTTTACCTATCATGACAGCTTCTAGATAAAATGATTCTTTATGATTGTTCTGGATATGAGTAAAGAAGAATAGAGTTTTGATAAAAAATATTTATCTAATAAAAACGTTCTGGCGTTTTGCCAAATATCTTTGTTCAATCTTAAACATACGTATCAGGGTAAATAGTAATATTGTTTTAGTGGATTGGCATACAAGAGATATTCAATAAATATCGGCAAAATATACAAGGGCATGTGCCAATGTTTTTTCTCATTTCAAATTCCATTTTTATATTGATAGCCTTTGCTATTTCTTAGCGATATACAGTAAATAAGCATAAATAGATTCCTAAGAAGTTCTTTCAGAAATAATAATTATTAAAGAAAATAGGTGTAGAGAGTTTGTAATAATTGTATATTATAAATTTCTCTACACCTATTTTGGTTGTTACAGAAACGATATTCTTTCCAACTGGATAAACACTTATGTTATAGAATCCATTTTTCTTTAGGGAATTTTGGATAAACATGAATAGACTTTGGTTCTTTCTCCGGAATGATATCTTTGTATTCCTTTTCTATACCTGCTTCGGACATGATACTCTTGGCTTCCTCGTTAAAATCACAGTTTCTGAATACTTGCGTATCTTCTATTTTAGTTCCTCTGCCGTTGTTTACAAGATAGTTGTCTTTTACAAAGTTACGACGTGCGGTTATATTGTAATTGCGGTCGGAGGCCAGATGATACCATAATTGGAATAAACTGTTAATAACATTTTCTTCAATAAACCATCCTGACGAACCATCATCGGGATAGATACATCGTGGTCCCTCATACAAATAATTGCGTTTGATGACTGATCCCGGTTGTTTACCTAATAAATAAATGATACCGCCATCATTCAATACTAAATGCGTTTTTCCGACACGATTATAATTGATACTGTTGTTCTTAGCCACTTCGGATTCGGGAGTCTTGGCATTACCCCACCACCATCCTAAAGCGATTGCTCCGTAAGGAGTTCCTTCAATGTCGTTATGGTCGTAATGTACATCCTCGACAAAGAATCCCAGCATCGCTTCTACCTGCCTGAAATCCAGGCATACATTGCGTACGTAATTATTAGTTATATAGATATGGTGACATACTCCTTCTACATTTGCCGGATATTTTCCGGTACCGTCTCCAATTTCGTAATGTTGCGGATGACCTACGCTTACAGCGTTGCCTAACAAGTCATTGAAAAAATTGCCGGTAATATCTGTTGCACTGACGTCATTGACAAGATTGATGGCAATGGCTGAGCCTAAATGTATAAATTTATTGCGTATAAAACGGATTCCTGTGGCATTTTGTACTTCAATGCTGCCGGTTGGTACATCACAACTGTTATAATGAGTGGGGTGCCAGTTGCCGTCGGGAATATATTTTACGGCGAGCCCTAAACTTTGGATACCACCGAATCCATGTGAACCTTCAATGTTCATCAGGCTCCATGCATCATGGGAGAATGTGATACCTTCAAAAGAGAGGTTTGTTACACGTGAATTCAGAGATGTTCCTTCTATTCGTAATAACCCTTCGCTGACAGGAGCAATAACTTCCGCTTTTTGCATATCTTCTCCCCGGCTGTAATAGTAGAGGACCTGTGCGGAACGGTCGTAATAAAACTCTCCAGGTTCATCCAAAAGTTCATAAGCGTTACGGAAATAAAACTCCCCGTGATAATTCACTTTACCTGCCCAAGCGAGAGAGTTGAGGATGGCTCCATAAGGTTGTTGAAATTGAGCAACGATAGTATCTCCCCATTTATTAATGTCTCTTAAGCAAAATATCTTTTCAGTCCAAACCTTATTTTGTACCAATTCTACATCTTCCGGATTGTGAAACATGGTTAGTTCTTCATTGGCAAGAAACTTGATACCATCGACAGACTTGCCCGATCCGAAAGCCCACGGTTCATTACCTTTTACTTCTACTATACCTTCACTACCTTGTCCTATAATGCGATGCTTGGCTCCGGCCATACGGGCACGTTCGCCGTTAACAAGTAGTGTGCGTAGTTTCTTATCACTGTGAAACGGGGCCTGATAGAGGTTGCCTGAGATTCGTTTCCAGCCTGTAATTTGTACACCTCCGCTTATGATGGGGGTTTCGCCTTCGGCTGCACGGAAAATAACACGATACCCGTTCCGACCGCTGTAGGTTTCGTTGAGTAGTAGAGGTTTTTGTAATGTATAAGTTCCTCCATGCATTCGGACAATGATATCTTCTTGTTGTTTCTTAACCGCCTTTTTTAGAGTGGCAAGAGCTTTCTCCAACGAACCGGGAGTAGCTTCGATTATTTTCTGAGCAAAGGTTTTTGTCGGGATGGCCAGTGCTATACATAATAGTGCCGTAGAAAGATAATTCCTCTTCATAATTTTATTCATTGTTTAGTCCTTATTATTATATACGAAGGAAGGATTTCATTTACTTAAATTAGAAGAGTTTTATTCTGTTATTTTTCATTTGCTTCATTGTATAGCGTGGATAGGAGTAATTCTAATGAGGAGATTTTACAGATGCTTTATAGGTAATGCATAAGAATAAGTTGGTTGCGGGCATAGTATTCCTATTTCAAAGAAATATAATAGTTTTTACGTGTTTCTATTGGCTTGTTCGTATATTATAATAAAGAATCTAATAATCTAATACGAATGAAGAAAATAAAGATATTGTTGGCTTTACTGAGTTTTAGTGTTACAGTTTGGTCGCAACGGGAAGAAATTCCCTTGAATGAAGAGTGGAGATTTTCTTTGAAACCGCAAACGGAGATTTCCGTTACGGATGATTGGACCACAGTAAATATTCCTCATACATGGAATGCACAGGATGCCCAAAATAATACGGAACACCTATCCGGTTGGCAGGGAAAGAACAAAACCACCTATTATCGGGGTAAAGGCTGGTATGCCAAACGTTTTATGGTTCCTGAAGAATGGAAAGGCAGACGTATATTTGTCCGTTTCGAGGCAGCTTCTATTGTTGCTACAATTTATATAAACGGACAAATTTTGGGCGACCATAAAGGAGCGTTCACAGCCTTTTGTTTTGAATTAACCGATGAGATAGAATGGGGAAAGGAGAATGAACTGCGTGTGGAAGTAGATAATCGATGGAGAGCGGATGTGCCACCTATTTCCGGAGGGTTCGGCATGTTTGGCGGTTTATACCGTCCGGTGAAGTTAATTGTAACAGCTCCGCTTTGTATTACTCCGCTTCATTATACCTCTTCCGGCGTATATATGGATACGCGGAAATTAACTTCAGATACAGCGGAAATAGATGTTCGCTCTGTTTTGCAATATGGAAAATACAGTTATTCCAAACTTGATCCGCGTGTACCCGAAACCGATGCCACGGTGGAAACGGTAGTTAAGAATGCCGAAGGTCGGGAAGTAACCCGTCAGATTCAAAAGTTCCATCTTTATTCGGGAACAAATACAATATGTAAGACTTCTTTGGTCTTGTCTGATCCTATACGGTGGAACGGGCGGAAGAATCCATATCTGTACACAGCAGAGGTGAAGGTTAGAGAGAATGGTATTTTAGTGGATTCCCTATCGCAAACTTTCGGATTGCGTACAGTGGGCATTACTCAGGAAAACGGTTTTGAACTGAATGGAGTGCCGTATCCGGTATATGGAGTTTCTCGGCATCAAGACATGAAAGATAAAGGATGGGCACTTTCGAAAGCGGATGAAGAAGCGGATATGGATTGTATAAAAGACATTGGCGCGACAGCAATTCGTATGGCGCATTATCCGCAAAGTACCTATATCCATGATATTGCAGATAGAGAAGGATTTCTGGTATGGGACGAAGTGTCATTGGTAAACGATACTCGTAACTCACCGGATTTTAATGAAAATACTTGCCGGTTTATGCAAGAAATGGTTCATCAGCTCTATAATCATCCCAGCATAGCTTGGTGGGGAATTTATAATGAGATAGATCATCCTGAAACACCTTATCCGAAGACACTATTTCATGATGTTATGGATATAGCGCGGACAGAGGGCGGGCAACGTATTATTGCTGCGGCAAGCAATAAGGGAAAGCGTTTTTATAATCAATATCCGGATGCACTTTGCTTTAATAATTATCCCGGATGGTATTGGATGCAGCGTTGGCCGGCAGAAGAAAAAAATACAGGCTTAGTTAGTGCTTTCGGGGGCTTTATCGATTATCGTTATGAAGAGTTTGGCAATCGGCGGATAGCTATGAGTGAGTACGGAGCCGGTGGCAATCCCGAACATCATATGGAAGGACCCGTAGGCGAACAGTTGAAAGAGACGATGGGCGGCGCTTTTCATCCGGAGGAGTGGCAGTCTTATGTACATGAAGAGGATTGGCGGGTTCTGAAAGATAACCCGAAAATATGGGGATCATTTATTTGGGCAATGTACGATTTTATTGTGCCCGGTTGGAGTGAGGGAGGTATGTGTAACCTTAATACCAAGGGACTGGTAACTCACGACCGCAGAATAAAGAAGGATGCTTATTTTTTGTACAAAGCTAATTGGAATCCTGAACCGATGGTGTATATTGCTTCCCGACGTTTTACAGAACGTAAACAAGCGGTTACGGACATCCGTGTTTACAGTAATTGTTCGCACACAACTTTATATGTAAATGGAAAGAAAATAGAGACCATTACTCCGGATAAAGTACGGTTGTGTTTATTCAAAGGGATAACGCTTAAACCCGGAAAAAATATAATAGAAGTGCGTGGGGACTCGGGTAAAGTAAAGGTAAAAGATAGATGTGAATGGACATTGGATACAGTTACTCAGAAATAATATACTAATCATGAAAACACTACCTATTATCGGATTAATTGCAGGATTACTTGTTAGTATCGGCAATTTGCAGGCTCAGACGTCCGAAGCTTATTCGCCCGATTGGACTTCTCTTTCTTTGCATCAAGCAGTTCCCGAATGGATGCGCGATGCTAAGTTTGGCATTTATTGCCATTGGGGAGTTTATTCCGTACCGGCTTATGGCAATGAGCAATATTACTATTATATGCATCGTGATTCTGCTTCTGCCGATTTCCTGATGGGCGGACACAATCGCCATGTGGCTTTGTATGGCCCGCTTTCCAAGTTTGGATATCACGATTTTATTCCTATGTTTAAAGGGGAAAAATTTGATGCCGAGGAATGGGCGCAACTCTTTAAGGAGAGTGGAGCGCGATTTGCCGGAACGGTGGCCGAACATCATGACGGATTTTCCATGTGGGATAGCAAATATACCCCCTTTAATGCCAAGAAGATGGGTCCCAAAAAGGATATTATCGGTGAATTGGAAAAAGCTGTTAAAGCAAGAGGCATGAAGTTCTTTACTTCTTTACATCATGAAATTAACTATACGTATGTGAAAGTGAAACCTGAGTGGGCGGCAAATAATCCTAAATATGCCAAACTTTACGGTTGTTTGATGCCTCATCAGGAGTGGTTGCAGATGTGGCTTGATAAATGTAAGGAAGTCGTAGATAAATATAGTCCGGATATTATATATTTCGATGCTTGGATGGATCAGATTCCGGAGAAATATAAACTCGATTTTCTGGCTCATTATTTTAATCATGCTCACAAAACCGGCCAGGAAGTTATCTTTACTTACAAGAACGAAGATTTTCCGCGTTCTATCGGTATGCTCGATCATGAAATGCGTAATCCCGATAAAATCGATTCTATTCCCTGGTTATGCGATTATACCATCAGTTCCGGTTATCATCGTTCATGGGGATATGTAAAAGGTATGCAACTCTCCACTCCAAAAGAGATTATTCAAAAATTGATAGAGGTCGTAAGCAATAACGGACAGTTAATGCTGAATCTTTCGCCCATGGCAGATGGTACGTTTCCGCAGGATCAGAAAGATGTAGTGGCAAACGTCGGTGTGTGGTTATGGTCGTATGGGGAAGCCATCTATGGAACTCGTCCTTATGTCGTATCGGGCGAAGTCACAGCAGATGGTTGCCGAGTTCATTATACTACGAAAGGGAAAACATTATATGCTATCTTTTTGGATTGGCCGGAAACAGGGAAACCGCTTTTGCTTTCGAAAATCACCCCGGAAAACGTGAGAAGTAAGATAAAATCCGCTACATTGTTAAGTGTAAAAAAGAATTTTACTTGTACTTTTGCGGAGGGACAAGACGGATTGATTCTTACCATACCGAAAGGGGCACGTTTACCGTCCGATGCGGCACAGGTGGTACGTTTCGATCTGGAATAGCTTACGATTGAAGATAAAGAAGGTTTGATAGGAATATGAAGATAAAGGAATTATCAGAGTTTCAAATTTAGGAGATAAAGCGAATTTTCGGGTTTATTGAATGATATGAAAGAGTCATTGGTTTTAATTCCTTTCATTCCGGAATGTAAAATAGGAAACATTTAAATAAATGATATAAAATGAAAGAATACATGAAAACAACTGGATGGTGCACGAAAGCTATTTTAATAACTGTATTTGCACTGAACGGAAGCCTGTTTACCACACAGGCACAGGTAAATGTGGTGATTCCTATGGCAGATGAGGTAGGAGCCGCCCGAATGCCGGATGTAATAGCTCCGATTAGTGCTCCGTTTGATATGCCTCAACTTACTAAGCCGACTTTCCCGGATTACATGTTGAGTATTACCAAAAAAGGTGCGAAACAGAAGAAATTGGCGACGGAAGCTATTCAGGCTGCTATTGATGAGGTGAATCAAAAAGGAGGCGGTACCGTAGTGATTCCTAAAGGAGTGTGGAACACGGGGCGCATTATTTTAAAAAGCAATGTAAACCTGCATATAGCAGAGGGTGCCGTTGTGAATTTCAGTGGGGAGATAAAAGATTATCTGCCGGTTGTTTTTACACGAAGTGCCGGAGTCGAAGGTATGTCTATGGGAGCCTGTATTTACGCTAACGGACAGGATAACATAGCGGTCACCGGAAAAGGTAAATTGGTTGGTCCCGGACGTGACTGCCAGTTATGGAAACAGAATATAGGATATGGTTCTTTTGATAAATATATCGCTTATGAGAAGCCGGCTACAGAACGTATTTATGATGGAAGGGACGGTTCCAAAGTATTTTTGCCCACTTTTATTGGCCCTATTAATTGTACGAATGTATATATCGAAGGCGTATCATTGGAAGCTTGTGTTTTCTGGAACATTGTGCCGACTTATTGTGAAAATGTAATTATTCGGGGTGTGACCGTGAATTCAGTAGGCCTTCCCATGGGAGATGGTATGGATATTGAGTCATGTCGTAATGTGTTGATTGAATATTGTACGTTGGCTACCGGAGATGATTGTTTCACGATAAAGTCGGGACGTGGTATCGACGGATTACGGGTGAATAAGCCGACAGAAAATATTGTGTTACGTTATAATCTGACGAAAATCGGTCATGGTGGTATTACTTGCGGAAGCGAAACTGCGGGAATGATTCGGGATGTTTATGCGCATGATTGTGTTTTTGACGGTACTGATGTAGGGATTCGTTTCAAAACACGTCGTCCTCGTGGCGGTGGAGGTGAGAACCTTTATTACGAACGTATCCGGATGAGAACAAAAGCCACAGCTATTCATTTCGATATGTTAGGCTCAAGCATGTATGTGGGTTCGCAAGCAGCTCGTTCGTGGATGAAACCGGATGAGTTTACTCCGGTCTACCGGAATGTGGATATTAAAGATTTAATTGTGGAAGATGCTTCTTATTTTGTTAAGGTTTCAGGTATTCCCGAGTCTCCGGCACGCAATGTGAACATTTCAAATGTACAGTCTAAAAGTCAAAAATTGATATTGGCACAAGATGTAAACGGAATGGTGATTGAGAATGCAATATTAAAGTCGCCGGATAATACGATACGGATAACTGACGGACGGAATATCTTGTTCAAGAATGTCACTTTTGAAGTAAACGGCGGACAAGTTTACGAAAAAGTAGATGGAAAGTTGTCTGAAAACATTTATTTTAAAGATTGTAAGCCTTCTGATATTAAAGTAGAAAAAGAATAATATCGGTTTTTAAAATAGCAATTCCGCCTGGATTTGATTTTACTATTCCTACTACCACTACTCTTACTCTTTTCCCGGAACATCGGCCGACAAGGGTTTTAAAGAGTGGTGGTAGTAGTTTTAATATACAATGTGTTCTGTATTGGATTTAGTTAGTTGTTTCGATTGTTATATTTAAGTTAGCTCATTCAACATTTAATTTTCAATAAGTTCACTTATCCGTTTATCATTACATACGGTGAATAGCGGAATAATGATAAATGCATTCTATGACATTTCTTCTAATTAGATTGAAGCAGAGTTGATTGAGCAGCTGTTTTCTTATTGTTTTTTCAATTCGAATCCTAACATTAATCCATCGTATTGTTCCGAAACGGATGTTAAAGCGGATAAGGCTGTATTGGTGGATCTTTGTGAAATAACTCCGGCTGTGGTTTTTAATAGCGATAGCAACTTATCTGCTTTGAACAGTAAACTCATGGTAGAACCGCTAATATTTACTTGTGCTGTAAAACTGAGTCCCAGCCGTGTTTTCATGGTAATGGTTTTGTCCGTATCGTTAAATACATAAGTTCCGGTAATGTTTCGGTTATTCAAGGCTTGGGTATAAGTGCCGTCGTTATTAAAAGTATAAGAGCATGTTGTGTTCTGAAGACCTATTTTATTACAAATTTCAGTCATTTTGTTTTCTACTTTCCGGGCTGCCAGTTCGCCTCCGGCTTTGGATAAAAGATTATCACTTTCGAATTGGCAATCGGGTGCATAATACTTCCAGTTTCCGATGATGGAGGTTGCAGAGGCATTGTTTCCGGTAACAGCTTTACTAACCCCATTTGCCACATTTGTCAAGATAGATTTCCAGTCTTGTGCTTTAACAGGTGTATATCCCAAACTGATGAATGCAGTCAGGATAAACATCATTGCTTTACTTCTTCTTGTCATTTTCATATCATTTGTTTAAGTTATGTTTGTTTCCGAATCAAGAGTGAAAACAACAGTCATTTCGTTAGGAATTTAAGAGGATAAAGCAAAAAGTTTTGTCCTATCATGCAGTAATGAATAATCGCTTCTTCCCCTAAAGTCGTTATAACCTCTTTTTCTTATTTACTATTGGATACGCGAAACTTAAGTTGTTTTCTGTCTGTTTTTCTTTTGGGGCGCAAACTTACAGAAAAAGCTATTAAAACACAAAGATGTTAGATGAAAAGTCGATAGAATGACAATGGACTTCTCTAGTTTCTCGTCAAACAGGCTTTATAAGATTGTGTGCGGAGCATTCCGAGCATAAGCCTTTTATTACATAATTAATGCTTTGGATGGCAAAGCCATCCGGTAATTGCACTACCGGTACGCGGATGCTTTTCAAGCAGAATGTGCGATGGCAACTTTGGCAGTAAAAATGGGTATGTTGTTCGTCGACGGAGCAATTGCATTCATTACTGCACACGGCATACTTCAATGAACCTGTACCATCGTCCACTCCATGAATTAAATGATGTCCCAGAAAAAGAGTGATAGTACGGAAAATAGTAGATTTGTCTACTGTAACCAGTTCGTTCTCCAAGTCAAGCAAAGAGACGGCACGGTCGAGTTGCATCATGGTCTTTAATATAAGAAGACGCATGGCTGTTGGCTTAATGTTTCTTTTTTCCAACTTTTTGAGATATACCTGTTGATCCATTTTATATTCTACTCTTTTATTTATTACGCATGGCATTGAATATGGCTAATAAAGCTACGCCGACATCGGCGAATACAGCCTCCCATAAAGTAGCGAGACCTCCGGCTCCCAGCAAAAGTACAATGAGTTTCACTCCGAATGCCATAGAGATATTCTGCCATACAATGCGGCGAGTTTGTTTCCCTATTCGGATAGCGGTTATCAGTTTGGATGGACAATCGTCTTGTATCACTATGTCTGCTGTTTCTATGGCAGCATCGCTACCCAAACCGCCCATGGCAATACCTACATCGCTCATGGCCAATACCGGCGCGTCGTTCAGACCGTCTCCTATAAAAGCTACGCGATTATTTCTTTGTTGCTTTAATTCTTCCAGATGTTTCACCTTCCCTTCCGGAAGCAAATTACCGTAAGCTTTCTCAATGCCTAATTGTTTAGCTAAGTTAGTAACAATAGCCTGTTTGTCACCCGATAATATTTGAATATTAGTGATATTTAATTTTTTTAATCCCGCTATAGCTTTCTCTGCGTCTTTTTTGGGTGTATCTGCCAATAACAGGTATCCTTTGTATTTTCCATCTACGGCACAAAGAACTGTCATCTCCGGTATTTTTTGCAATTCCGGCGGATAGGAAATAGAATGGGAAGCGAATAAACGGATATTCCCGACGAGTATTTTGTGGTGGTTGATGATGCCGCTGAGCCCCATGCCTGTTACTTCCGTAACCTCTTCCACTTTATGAAAGGTATAGTGCCGTTTTTCCGCCTCTTCGACAATCGCTTTGGCTATGGGATGATTGCTTTGCCTTTCAAGAGAAGCAATCCATTCCCACAACTCCTTTTCTGTCGTTTCGGATGGGTGGATTTGCTGAACCCGGAATACCCCTTCCGTAAGAGTTCCTGTCTTGTCGAATACTACCGTGTTGATTTGTGTAATCGCATCCAGATAGTTTCCTCCTTTAAATAAAATACCTTGTCGGGACGCGGCTCCAATACCTCCGAAATATCCTAACGGAATGCTTACCACTAAGGCGCATGGACAGGAAATAACCAGAAAAACCAAAGCCCGATAGAGCCAGTCATTGAATATGAAATTGAAATCTTGTGTTATTAAAGAATAAAGATAAGGAATCAATACAATCAGTACAGCCAACGCTGTAACAACCGGTGTATAGATTCGGGCGAATTTGCGTATAAACAGTTCTGCCGGAGCCTTTCTTTCCGCTGCGTTCTGCACTAATTCCAACATGCGTGATAAAGTGCTTTCTGCATAGGGTTTGGTTACTCGCATATGTATGACTTTATCTGTTACGATGACTCCCGCAGGGATGGTTTCCATATAGTTGTAAGTGCGAGGTATACTTTCTCCGGTGAGTGCAGCGGTGTTGAATGTGGCGGAATGGGTTAGCAATAATCCGTCTAAAGGAACTCTTTCACCTGCTTTTACTTCTATCTCTTCTCCCGGAAGCACCGTATCCGGAGCTACTATCGTATATATATTTTGTCTTAGAACCGATGCTTTATCCGGGCGCACATCCAACAAAGAGCTTATATGCGAGCGCGCTTTTCCCACGGCCGCATCCTGAAAACGTTCACCTATGGAATAGAATAACATGACAGCGACTCCTTCCGGATATTCTCCGATATAAAAAGCGCCGAATGCAGCAAGGCTCATAAGAGTATATTCGGTAAAAAATTCTTTTTCGCATAAACATTCTATCGCCTCTTTCAATACCGGGAGTCCTACAGGTAGAAAGGCGCAAAAGTACCAAATGAAAGACAGGGTAGAATTTTGGAACCAACCGATAGACATAACTTCCATAATAATGCCTGAGAATAGGAGCAATATCGAAATAAGTTCCGGACTATATTTTTTCATAACTCAACGTATTTTGTTTCTCGATGACAAAGGTAAGTGAAAATAAATGCAACCAAATTGCAAACAATATTTTCTTTTATTAAATTAGAAGATTGTCTCTTTTTTATTGTATTTTTGGCAAATATTTTTTAGAACTGTAATTAAGTAAAAAGCTCGGATATGATAAGTAACGGTATGGAAAAAAATTATGTAGTAGGCATGGATATCGGTGGAACCAATACAGTATTCGGTATTGTAGATGCACGAGGCAATATTTTATGTCACGACAGTATAAAAACGCAGGCATATCCTGCTATTGAAGAGTATATCGATGCCGTGTGTGAGAAGTTGTTACCCATGATTCAGACGCAGGTTGAGTTTGAGAATCTGAAAGGGCTAGGAATCGGAGTCCCTAATGGAAATTATTATAGCGGCTGTATTGAGCAGGCTGCAAATCTTCCCTGGAAAGGAGTGGTACCCATTGCTTCGATGTTCTCTGAAAAAACAGGTCTTCCTGTTGTTTTGACCAATGATGCGAAAGCGGCGGCTATAGGAGAGATGACTTATGGAGCGGCGCGGGGCATGAAAGATTTTATAATGATTACATTGGGTACTGGTATAGGAAGCGGTATTGTCATCAACGGACAGCCTGTATACGGCTATGATGGTTTTGCAGGAGAATTGGGACATGTGATCGTCCGTCCGGAAGGACGGAGTTGCGGATGCGGGCGATATGGTTGCCTCGAAACTTATTGTTCGGCAACCGGAATCGTACGTACGGCACGTGAGATGTTGGTAGCAAGCACCGAACCTAGTTTGTTACGCCGTATTCCGGTTGAAGAACTGACCTCGAAAGATCTCTATGAAGCTGCGGTAAGAGAGGATAAACTGGCGTTGGATATTTTTTGTTTTACCGGTACGGTTCTAGGTGAAGCTTTGGCTAATTTCGTACTGTTTTCTCGTCCGGAGGCTATTATTCTTTTTGGAGGACTGGCCAAAGCCGGACATTTTATCATGGATCCCATTCGGGAGGCTATGGAAGCAAATATGTATAATGTATTCAAAGGCAAAGTAAAGTTGCTTTTTTCTGAACTAAAAGATGCCGATGCGGCTGTCTTGGGAGCCAGTGCTTTAGCTTGGGAAGTTAAATAAGTGGAGGGGTATTATAGAAATAGCAAATCACTTAAATAGATAGGATTCTTGTAAACATAGGATTCTTGTAAACACAGGTTATCGCAGATCGGTGCACTCTATAATTGCTCTGCGATAATTTGTGTTTTTTTTTCTGATAAGTTGATCCTTAATGATGTCTTTTTGTCTAATTTTTATGTTTAATCCGGATAAAAGAAAGACCTTCTTTTAACTCTTTGCAAGAAAGTTCTTTTTTTAGAGTTTTATTTTTGTTTATAACCATATTTTTATTTCTTTTGTAGACTACTTACGGAATAATATATAAAACTATGATAAAAAAGATCTTTATTCTATGTGTTTTATGGGGGTTATATGCTTTCCCTCTTTGTGCTTATGATTATTTATTTAAACATTTAGATATAAAAGACGGTCTGTCTAACCGACAAGTTAATGCCATTTTGAAAGATTCGCAAGGATTTATGTGGTTTGGTACAGCTTCCGGATTAAACCGTTTCGACGGTTATAATTTTAGGAAGTTCTATATGAATCCTACCGATATGAAAACGTTGCCTGATAATTATATAGAAACCATTCAGGAAGCTTCAGGCGGTGAACTGTGGATTCGTACCGGAGGCGGATATGTTGTGTATGATGCGCAGAAAGAAAGTTTTGATAGAGATGTGCGTCAACGTGTATGGAATTGTGGATTGGAACAGATTCCTTCTTTAATATTTATTGATCGTAATAAAGATTTTTGGTTTTATGTCAAAGGAACCGGATGTTATTGGTATAAGAACGATCAGAAACTATTATATCCATTTTTACAAAATGGCGGGGAGCTTCCTGAAGGAAACGTTGTGTCGATTGTTAATTGCAGTGAGGGAGTCTTATTGGTATATTCGGATGGACGGTTGGTGTGCCTGAGTGGAAAACAACGGCGTATAATGTGGCAAAGCGATTATATTCCGCAAAATAAAAAGACTTTGTCCGAGCAATATTCGGCATTTGTCGATAGAAAAGATAATGTCTGGGTATATAGTCCCTCTTTGCTGTGGATATATAACCGATTGCAGGGGAAATGGGCTACTTCAATCTCTTCGTTAGCTGAACAATGGGGGCTTACTGATATTCCCAATATTCAGGGAGCCATTAAATCCGTTACGCAGGATAAACAAGGACGTATCTGGTTGGGTACCGATAGAGAAGGGTTGGTTGTAATCGATCCTGAACAGAAAAATATTAGCCATCTGGAAACCAATGAAGATAATGAACGTACGTTACGCAACAACAATATCCGATTCTTATATACGGATAATACCAATATTGTATGGGTAGGTACACAACGTAAAGGCGTTTCTTATTACAATAAAAGTATCTACAAGTTTAATTTGGATTATGTAGGAGAAGTCACTTCCGTTTCCGAAGATAAGACAAGGGGATGTTTGTGGCTGGGGACGAATGGAGCGGGATTACTGATGCAAGACGGTGCTACCGGATCTGTAAAAAGTTATAGTAATGTTGGAGGAAATTCGATATCCGGAGATGTAGTCAATACAACATTGGTGACCAGGGGCGGAAAGGTTTATGTAGCTACTTATAGAGGAGGATTAGATAGTTTTGACGGAAATAAATTCACCCATTATCATTTTGCGGATTCCATTAAAGGAACGATTTCTTCTTTAGCCGAAGATATGGATGGAAATATCTGGATTGGTTTCATGGGAGACGGCTTGCGTTGTTATAATCCTCAAACGGGGAATGTAATGGCTTTCACTGCGTCACGGAATAAACTGATTTCAGATTATGTAACGGATTTGGCGATAGGTACGGAACGGAATCTGCTGGTTGGAACGGCAAACGGTTTGTCTGTTGTGACATTGGCTAATAGAAATATTCAGAATTATACAGGCTGCAAAGCCGGGAACCAATCATTTTCCAACACCTACATCAATCAAGTGTATCAGGATGAAAAAGGGAATATATGGCTGGCTACTCGTAACGGTTTAAATATCTATAATCCCGGTCGGGATAATTTACAGATATTAGACGAGAAAGACGGAATGTCGGATGGTGTAATTTATAGTATTACGGAAGATTCCGAACACAATATGTGGGCGGCTACCAGTCGGGGTGTATCGAATATTGTAGTGAAAGTCAATTCCAACGGAACCTCTTCTTATCAGATCTATAATTATAGTGAAGAAGATGGTCTGCAAGGGTATGAGCTTAATCCGCGTGCTGTCTGCACAACGGCCTCCGGTGAGATTGTGATGGGCGGTTTAAAAGGAATTAATCGTTTTGTGCCCAGCCGGATGGTATTTGACAAGGTGCTTCCTCGTGTCGTTTTCACTGATTTGTTAATAAATGGCGAATCGGTGGTTGTTGATAAAATGTATAATGGACAAGTGATTTTGGATCGAACTATCGGCAAGGTACAGCGTATAGTGTTAGACGCCGCTCAAAACGGTTTCGAATTGCGCTTGGCTACGGACAGTCATAATTTGCCCGAAAAGATGAAATTCCGGTATATGTTGGATGGATATGATAAGGATTGGTCGATAGGAAAAAGCGGGGAGGCTAATATAGCGTATGCTAATTTGCCGGACGGAAACTATATTTTACGTGTAAAAGCAATCAATAGCGATGGATATGCCAGTGATGAAGAGGCTATTTTGGAAATTGTTATAACTCCTCCGTTTTGGCGTACATGGTGGGCATATGTTTTGTATGTTTTAATCGCATTGGCTCTGTTGGATCTCGGTCGTCGGTGGGTAATAAAAAGAGAACGGAGACGGATGGCCGGAGTATTGGCAAATAATATGAATCCGGATGCTATGAGGGAAATGGAAAGTGGAAAGGAACCATCTGTAGAACCTGTACAGGGAGAAAACAAAAAGGCAGAGTCTGATGATCTTGTTAAGCAAGAGATTCCGGCAGATCCGGTTCTTGATGAGAATGCTGAAATGCAACAGGAGCTTGATGAGAAAAGAAATACGGATTCCGAATTACCTTCGAGAGAGAAACCCCTTATTTTGTTAGTGGATGAGAAAGAAGATTTCCGGTCGTTTATGGCGGAACAACTACAGAATATATATCGCGTACAGACCGTAGCAAGTGCCAAAGAGGCTTGGGAACTACTGGAAACGTGTACCCCGGACATTATTCTTTGTGATATGGTAATGCCGGAAATGGACGGTAATGAACTTTGTAATTTGGTAAAGGCTAATACAGCAACTGAAAAAATTCCGTTTATCATGATGACGGATGGGGTGGAAAATGGCGAACGTCCTCAGAATTTGCTGTTTGGAGCCGATGATTATTTGGCTAAGCCTTTTAATATAAAGGTATTGGTAGAACGTATCGGCAAGTTGTTGAAATGGTATCGGAATACCGGTACGGAGATTTTTGAATATAAGAATCCCGACATGATATTAGCTGATGCAACCATTTCAGAGGAGGATACCCTACGATTCCGGAGTGCTATTCGTTATGTGGAAGATAATATATCCAGGGCCGACTTATCCGTATCGGATATGAGTGCTTCATTGGGAATCGATCGTTCTAAATTATATAAGATTATACAAACCGTAAGCGGTAAAAATCCCGTAGAGTTTATTCGGGGTATCCGTTTAAAAAGAGCTGCGCAGATGATACTTGAGTCTGATATGGAAGTGGAAGATATAGCGCTCACTGTAGGTTTCAAAAATAGGAAGGCTTTCTACAAATATTTTGAAGATGAATTCGGTGTAGAACCTTCGCAATATAAAAGAAAGTAATACAAATCCCATAAAAGAAAGGTATTATGGTAAAGTAAGCCCTTTCCTGAAACATAAACTAATACGGATTTTCTCAGAAAGAGTGGTTTCATTCTCTTTTATCTGGGTTAATCCGTATTTTTTTACTCTCTTTTTTGCGGTCACAAATTTAAGTACTACCTTTGCGACCAATTTTCTGTCTGTCTCAAAATAGTAGATACTTTTTATTGCATTATACGTATGGGAGAATATGTATAGTAATCTATTTTTGATACAGCTTTAGTTAAATGTAGCCAAGTGAATAAGATTTTTCATATACTGTTTTATCTCCTGCTATGTGGCAGTGTGATTGAAGTACGTGCTCAGGAAATTCAAAGCGATTCCATAGTAAAAGAGTTGCTGAAAGGGTGGGGGGCGCCTGTAACCGAACATAATCAAGTGAAGCTGCTTAAAAGCGGGAAAGCCAAGTTTGCCGATATGTTTGAAGCCATTCGTCAGGCAAAGCATCATGTTCATTTAGAGTATTTTAATTTCCGTAATGATTCCATTGCCGGCGCTTTGTTCGAGCTTTTGGCACAAAAAGTTGCCGAGGGTGTGGAAGTACGTGCTTTATTCGATGCTTTTGGCAATATGTCCAACAATCAGCCTTTAAAGAATAAACATCTGGATAAAATCCGGGCAAAGGGAATTGAAATATATAAATTCGATCCGATACGTTTTCCTTATGTAAATCATGTATTGAAACGAGATCACCGGAAGATAGTGGTGATTGATGGTAAAAAGGCCTACACCGGAGGTATGAATGTGGCTGATTATTACCTGAATGGAACACCGGAGGTAGGTTCCTGGCGTGATATGCATATGCGGATAGAGGGCCCTGCTGTGGATGACCTCCAACGCATCTTCCTTAAAACATGGAATAAGGTGACGAAGCAACAAATTGGCGGCGATGCCTATTTCTCTGCAGCAGCAGGTGAGGAAGCAAATAAAGCAGCATCTGTAATAGAATATGAAGGAATGGCCACACCTATTTTCGAATCGGAACAAGTTTCGGATTCGATAGCCGGATTGGAGGAAAACTTAACGGATATTTCCGATGGAGCAGTGATTGACAGTATATCTCTTTTGCAAATTATGCAAAGCGAATTTGATACGTTACAAGCGGGTATCGGACCTGTGCATACCGATGTGGAACTGGCAATTGTAGATAGAGAGCCGGGCGTCACACCGAAACTGATTCGTCATGCCTATGCTGCCTCCATAAATATGGCCGATGAAAAGATTCAATTGATTAATCCTTATTTTGTACCCACCCATTCCATTAAGAAAGCCTTAAAAAAGGCCATTAAAAGAGGAGTGGAGGTAGAGATTATGATCTCTTCTCATTCGGATATTCCCTTTACTCCTGATGCGTCTCTCTATTTTGCCTATAAACTTGTAAAACGCGGTGCGAAAGTTTATTTATATGACAAAGGCTTCCATCACTCTAAAATAATGATGGTAGACGATACCTTTTGTACGTTGGGATCGGCAAATTTAAATAGCCGCAGTTTGCGTTACGATTATGAGGTCAATGCATTTATTTTTGATAAGGAAGTCACGAAAGAAATGACGGATATGTTTGAGGCCGACAAGAAAGATTCTACCGAACTTACCAAGGAGATATGGAAAAAGCGCTCCCCCTGGAAGCGCTTTGTAGGTTGGTTTGCCAATATCTTTGCACCTTTCCTTTAAAAGGCCACACCGATACGGAAACCGAGATTGTTCAGTTTGTTTATGTCGGAATCTAACAAAGTTCCTTTATTGGTAGAGAAACTATAATAGAATGCGGCATGGAATCCGAGGCCGTTGGTCCAGGGATAATATTCGAAACCTATTTCCGGAGACATATAAAATCCCCATGTATTTTTTGATTCCTCGTAGATATAAAAATCCGAGGTCATATGTGCATATTGGGCTCCTAATTTAAATCCCACATAAGGCTGGAATTTATTGTAGTCGAAGCGATAGTGTGCGGCAACACCGAAAGGCAACTGGAATAGAGAATGTTGCTGGTCGGTACTCATAGACGTTGTATTGTTTAATTGAATGGTACGGCGTGATACATACTCGTGATTGGTATGATAATTCAAGAACGCACCTAATGCGAAAGACGGAGAAAGATAGTAACCGCCTTCAAAATTTGCTCCCCATCCACTGCCGTTTTCAGCAAATCCGTTGCTTAACGGAAGGTTAATCTGCCAGTCGATATTAAAGTACGTATCGGGAGTAATTTGTGCTCTTGCCGGAAGAGACATCAGGAACATGGCTGATACAGCCAGAATCCCGCTTAAGTATTTTATTGTTTTCATAATTCTTTGATACATTTACTTACGTTACTAACTTATTTCTTCAAATAGGGCGATTGATTGAATGCTTGATTAATACCGTTTATGGTTTTGGTAAGATTCAATGAACCGTTGTAGTTCAACAGACCGCTGATATCACAGCTCCATATTACGTTCAATTTTTTAGATGTGGAGCTATCGTTAGACTTCAGATTTACCAATTCGGCAATGAATGAACCGGTGCTATAACTGAAGGTAATAGGATAGGGATAATACCATCCTCCCCAGCCACCCCAGTAGCCGTAGTTCCAATAACTGGGATAACTATACCACCACGGATTATTTTCCCATGTAGTGAAGTAATAGGTACTGGCTACATAACTGATTTGCAATCCTACATCTGCTACCAACTTATTAGGCGCTTCGGTATATAGCCGTCCCATATTCTCCTTGAATGTAGCCAGAATGTCAGCAGCGTTTTCGTTCGATTCGCTGGTCCAGTACGTTTTTTCATCCTTGTCAGTAATGAGCAGAATACTATCCGGCATGTAATATGTATGAAAACTGCTGAATGGTGCCTCTTTGTCGTAGTTTGTAATGACCAGATACTCATTATCTAACTTGTCCAAATCTGGATCTTTTTCGCAGGCAGCAAAAGCTAAGGCTGCGAATAGGATAGGAATTAATTTTTTCATATCAGTTTTTGTTTAAATGGATAAATAAGTTATTTGACTCTCTTGATTGAATGTTTTAAGTCCGTTACCAGACGTTTAAACTCTTTATCTACTCTGGTTAATGCACTGTCTCCTTCCACAATGAAGTTGATATTTTCTCCTCCTTGGTTAGATACAAGTTGGTAAATTACAGCCGTACTGTCATTGGGGATACCTATTAAAGTAATTTTCTTTCCGCTGTCCGTAAGTGTCTTACTTTTACTATTATTAGGTGATGAGTAAGTAGTTTTGGAAGTATATGTACCATCACTGTTTAATCCTACGCTTTGAATAGTAAGTTGATATTCCAGCTCTTCGTCTCCATCGGGCAGAAGACCTTCATATTGGTAAGTTTGTAAATCTGCTATGGTGGAATCATTAACCATATAGAGACTGTCCGATTCTTCTGCTACGGCAACACCTTGATTATTAGCTTTATTACCACATGCGACAAGTAAGGTAGAAAATAAAGCTATTGCTACGATTTTTTTCATTGTTTAATTTGTTTTAGGTTATTAATTTTGTTTATTTCTATCTCTTTTATGTCCTATAACGTCCTCTTAAAAGTTTTGTTCATATTCATCAATAGATATTTCTATATTCTAACTTAAAACTGTGTAGGAAAGAAAATAGCCGATTCCCTGTTGGAACCGGCTATTACGATTTATTTATAAAGGTTGGAAAGTACGGTATTTTTCTTCCACCTCTTACATAGAGGCGGAAAAGTCACAAAATATACTGTTAATCAATAATATACCTCATACCTTCTTTACAAATTACAATTTTATCTATCTGTCAAATCATGCTTTTTTCCATTTTTTTTCATTGACAAGTTTTTGTACCACACCGATATTTTATATCTTTGCAGCAAAATCTTTCCGCCTCTATGTAAGAGGTGGAAAGATTTCTTCCTTGTGAATGAAATGAAAGTAAGGAAGAATAAGAATAATATTGATAAAAGCAGAAAGGCTTGAAATACATATTTTGGAAATAATTCCGAATAGTATGTAGACTTTTAAGTCATTAATTAATTGAAAATAAGTAAAATACCCCAAACTACCTTACAGTTTGGGGGAGTATGAGAAATATCTGCATGGGAGGGAATCCGATAACTGAATTTGGAGAAAAAGATAATACCTTATGGTATGTCATGACCTCACTCGACCCGAAAGCTATCGAGGAACATTTATTGGAGGAAAATATTCATCGTAAAGAACAAGGAGAGCTTCCCTTTCAGTTTTTTGTTCCATACCGTTTTTTGAAACGCCGGATTTCCGCAGCTCCTTCTACTGAGGAATTCGATGATGAGACCTATGTGAACCTTCATGACCGTAAAGAAGTGAGCTCTAATAACGAGTTGCGTGCAGCACTGAAACGTTATATCTTCATCAAGGCTTCCGGTAAGGACTTGGATATACTCTTAAGCACAAAGGAAAATAAAGATTTTTATAGGACTCTATGGTATTATCGCGATAGATCTAGGAATAAAGTAACTGTCCGGCATAGTGTGATGGAGCAATTTATCAATGCTTGTTGCGACAAGCGCCTGCAGTTCGAGGTATGGCCCGCCATTGAGGATATAGAGCAAAACGATGAAGTTGTGCTCAACACCACTCAATTTAAAGGCTATAAGGCCCGTGTCCTTGAAATCCGTAAAGGGAAGAACGGTTATCAGTTAACGGTCGGCTTTCATCTCTTTCATGGCGCCATGCTTTTGAAGCTGCCGAACCTTCGTCCTCAGGATGTGCTTTACGAATCGAAGATTAGTGATGGCATCATTCGTGAAACTAGTTGCTATAAATTCCTGGAAGATATGCAGCGTAAACTGTTTACGATAATGAACCATCGTTTGAAAAAAGATCTTTCGGAAAAAAGCCGGAAAAAAGACATCTGTACGTTAGAGTTGCTTTATAACTATCGTTACCGTTTGTTTGAGAGCGATGCCCTTCGTCGTAAGTTTTATGCGCTTATGTTACTTTGTGCCGTGTTGCGCGGTGATGTTTTCGGTACGTCCGAACTAGCGAAAAAGGTGAAAAAGGAATTGGATATCATTAATCTCTCTGCGGAAGGTAAGATGTCTATAGATCTTCGCGCTTTTCTTGCGTCTTGCCTTTATATTGCTACGCAGGAGCCGTTGTATAAAGAGAAGGCCATGTCCTATTTCCGCACGCATGCGAAACCGTCGGCCACCCATAAGCAGCT
>ERZ825137.1459-NODE-1459-length-30434-cov-4.643767_pt1 | contig 30434 bp, 18 predicted proteins | sample MGYA00519873_ERZ825137 | MGnify/ENA primary metagenome ERZ825137 (study PRJEB31778, sample SAMEA3449190) | human gut metagenome | biome: human gut; feature: human-associated habitat; material: faeces | place: United Kingdom | collected 2010/2012 ...
CATCCGTTTTGTCTTCTCCGCAATCGAGCAGAACGAACCGGGTATCTCCCCAATTGAAAGCACCGTAAGTCTTCTCGCCCATATAGTACAACAACCGTCTCAGGTGAAGAGAATACGCATTGCGTATTTCGTGATTGCCTCGCAGATAAAAGACAGGTTTTTCCGTAGCTCCGACCAGGCTATGATAAAACGAGAATGCCTTCACGACCTCATCTTCATCTCCCGGAGCATCGAGCATATCGCCATTGAAGATCACAAAATCATAGTCTATCCCTTTTATCTGTTCGCACAAGGCTGCCATTGTCTGAAACTCCTGATGAATATCATTGAAAACAAGAGCAGTAAAACCGGTTTCCCGCTCGCCGGGCACCCGGAAAGAATAAAACGGCGAAACAGCCGTATTGCCGAAGGTTTTGCTATACGCTGCATATTCCAGGATTTCCCGGGAACAAACCCGGTAATAATAGGTCTTGCCGGCTTCCAGATTTTCCAGGCGGATTTTGTGGATATGATTGTTACAAACGGCCTGTCCGTCGAGCATCGTCCGGGCTTTCTCCAGCTCCAGGGTATCCGTACCGTATTCCACCCAGCTGTATACCGGTACATGAGTCAGCCAGCTGACCGTAATTCCATTTCCCGTCAGGCTTTGTAAACAGGGCTTTGTCCGGAAAATCTGTCCGGCAGGAGTATTTTTCCGGGCATATCCTCCCGCACATAAAAAGAAAAACAAGAATACACAACAAATCGTTCTCATATTTTCTGAATTTATAATTAAACAGGGAACGACAAACCCGTCACCCCCCTTACAAATACCTTACCGGCATCATTCACCGTAAAGCGTTTCCAGCAGCAGATCGAGGTTCAGTGTGGAATTACCACCCGGCAATGGCCACACCACAATGCCCATACTTCCAGCATATTATACTTACCCGGCTTCACATAATCGGAAAACATCCCCTCTTTTCCGTTCACATCCACCACTTTGAAGTCGACGCAGGGCCTTCCTTTGGCCAACTTACAACGCTCGGCCAGCTTTTCTTCCAAAACCTGACTTTGTTTTTCCACTTCGATCCCCGGAGCGATACATTTTTCCGAAAATACACCTTCGTATAAATATCCCGAATATACGCTCCACATCTCGTATACAATTCATTCCGCTCTTCATACAAGGAATCTATCTGTTACATAAATATTATACAGGTCTTCCGACTGTGATCCTGTGATTCGTACTTTAAACAAATCTTCCCTCCATTGATCCGGATATCCGAATTCTCGACAAACAGGCTAAAGGCTTTACCTCCCCACTCTCCGTCTTTCTTTTCAATGGAAATGTACCCGTAAAACGGTTCTGAAACTTGCCCCTCGAACCCGAACATCCCGTCTTTCACCACCGCCGAACCAATGGTATCCCTACCATTCCGCAAAATAAATACTCACTTTGACAAGGCCGGACACAGAATAGAGGGATTACAAATATATAATATATATAATGAAAAATAAAAAAGAAAGGTGTCGAAATCGACTTGTCGATTCCAACACCTCTTTCTTATAAACAGGCTCGCCCGGATTTACTTACCGTATTCCATAGCAGCCAAACGTTTGTAGCCGTTCAGTTTCCATTTCGCATCGTTTTCCGTTGCCTGGAACAACCGTTCTGCTTCTTCCGGAGTAGCTTTCATCAGGGAGTTGAAACGCACCTCTCCCATCAGGAATTCACGGAATTTTGTATAGTCGGGTTCTTTAGAATCTAACTGGAACGGGTTCTTCCCTTCTATTTCAAGCATCGGATTGTAGCGGTACAACTGCCAGTAACCACATTCTACAGCTTTCTTCTCTTCCTGTTGTGATTTCCCCATGCTGGCTTTCAGACCATGATTGATACAAGGAGCATAAGCGATGATCAAAGAAGGTCCGGGATAAGCCTCTGCTTCCTTGATCGCCTTCATATACTGAGCCTGGTTGGCACCCATGGCCACCTGTGCCACATATACATAACCATAAGACATCGCCATCATACCCAGGTCTTTTTTACGCACCCGTTTACCGCTGGCAGCAAATTTAGCAACAGCACCTGCAGGAGTAGATTTAGACGACTGACCTCCGGTATTGGAATAAACCTCGGTATCTACCACCAGAATATTTACATCTTTACCGCTGGCCAAGACATGGTCGACACCACCGTAACCGATATCATAAGCCCATCCGTCACCTCCGAAAATCCACTGTGATTTCTTCGTAAAGTAGTTTTTCAGGATCAGGAGCTCTTTAGCGGCAGGAGCTGTTTCTTTAGCTAAAGCAGCAGCCATCGCATCGCTGGTAGCCAGGGTCTTGTCGCCGTCTTCGTAAGCTTCGATCCAGGCATTGATAGCCGCCTGAGTATCGGCAGAGAAGCTATTCAGATTTTCTTCAGCCAACCGTTTTACCCGTTCGCGCAGACGATTAGCCCCTTCGGCCATACCGAATCCGAATTCAGCATTGTCTTCGAACAATGAGTTCGCCCAGGCCGGTCCACGTCCGCTCTCATAGTTGGTACAATAAGGAGTAGAAGGAGCAGAACCTCCATAGATAGAGGAACATCCGGTAGCATTGGCCACCATCATCCGTTCTCCGAACAACTGAGAAATCAGTTTGATATACGGAGTTTCACCACAACCGGCACAAGCACCGGAGAACTCGAACAACGGCTGAGTGAACTGTGAATTTTTCACATTATTCGGTTCAACTACTTTCTTGTATCCTACTTTTTTATCCATATATTCCCAGCGGTTTTCTTCCACCATCTGAGATTCCAGCGGTCTCATCACCAAAGCTTTGGTCTTGGCCGGACATACATCGGCACAGTTACCGCAACCGGTACAGTCGAGCGGAGATACCTGAATCCGGAATTTATAACCGGCCAATTCTTTACCGATAGCCGGTTTAGCCTGAGTACCTGCAGGAGCTGCAGCCAGCTCTTCGTCGCTCATCAGGAACGGACGGATAGCAGCATGAGGACAAACATAAGCACACTGGTTACACTGAATACAGTTTTCTACCTGCCATTCGGGCACGTTTACAGCAATTCCGCGTTTTTCAAATTTAGCGGTTCCGGCAGGGAAAGTACCGTCTTCATAACCGTTGAATGCGCTGACAGGCAGGTCATCCCCTTTCTGTGCATTCATCACATCGACGATATTGCGGATAAATTCCGGACGGTTTTCATCGTGTTTGATCTCATCATCCGGCAGGTTCTTCCATTCGGCAGGAACAGTTACCTTTATCAGGTTACCTTCTTTACCTCCTGCGTCAACAGCTGCATAGTTCATATTGACAATGGCCTCACCTTTCTTACCGTATGACTTGTCGATAGCGTGTTTCATTTCGCTGACAGCCACTTCATAAGGAATAACATTGGTAATTTTGAAGAATGCACTCTGCATTATGGTATTCGTACGGTTGCCCAACCCTAATTCCTGGCCGGTCTTCGTTCCGTTGATGATATAAAAATTGATCTCGTTTTCTGCCAGATAGCGTTTCATATGGTTCGGCAGGTGTTTTTTAGTCTCTTCCTCATCCCAGATAGAGTTCAACAGGAAAGAGCCACCTTTCTGAAGTCCTTTCAATACATCGTACATATGGATGTATGCAGGTACGTGACAAGCCACGAAATCAGGAGTAGTAATCAAATAAGTAGAACGGATCGGACAATCACCGAAACGCAGGTGAGAAGCCGTAAAACCGCCTGATTTCTTTGAATCGTAAGCAAAATAAGCCTGACAATATTTATTGGTAGCTCCACCGATAATTTTGATCGAATTTTTGTTCGCCCCGACCGTACCATCGGATCCCAGCCCATAAAATTTAGCTTCATAAGTTCCGGCAGGAGTCATTTTAACATCTGCTTCAGCAGGCAGAGAACGGAAGGTAACGTCATCTTCGATACCGATCGTAAACTGGTTTTTCGGTTCGTTACGTTCCATATTTTTGTAAACGGCAATAATCTGAGAAGGAGTAACATCCTTAGATCCCATACCGTAACGTCCACCTACGATCACCGGAGCATTAGCCTGACCATAGAAGATATCTCTCACATCCAGATACAAAGGATCACCGTTAGCTCCCGGTTCTTTGGTACGGTCTAACACTGTAATCCGTTTAACCGTAGCCGGAACAGCTTCCATAAAATATTTAGCAGAGAACGGGCGATACAGGTGAACTGCAATCATACCCACTTTCTGACCGTTTGCATTCTCATAGTCGATCACCTCACGGATAGTCTCGGTAACCGATCCCATAGCGATGATGATATTTTCTGCATCGGCAGCTCCATAGTAATCGAACGGACGATATTTACGACCGGTGATCGCACTGATCTTATCCATATAGTCAGCCACCATATCCGGTACGGCATCATAGAATTTATTCGAAGCTTCACGTCCCTGGAAATAGATATCGGGATTCTGAGCTGTTCCCCGGGTAACCGGATTTTCAGAATTCAGTGCACGATCGCGGAAAGCCTGTAAAGCATCCATATCCACCAATCCTTTGATATCTTCCATCTGCAATTCTTCGATCTTCTGGATTTCGTGAGAAGTACGGAAACCATCGAAGAAGTTCACAAACGGAACCCGTGATTTGATAGCTGTCAGGTGAGAAACGGCAGACAGATCCATTACCTCCTGTACAGAACCTGAAGCCAACATAGCGAATCCGGTCTGACGAGCAGCATATACATCGGCATGATCTCCGAAAATATTCAATGCATGAGCAGCCAAAGCACGCGCACTTACATGAAATACGCAAGGCAACAATTCTCCGGCAATCTTATACATATTCGGAATCATCAGCAACAATCCCTGTGATGCGGTATAGGTAGTAGTCAGGGCACCGGCTTGCAGTGAACCATGAACAGCACCGGCAGCACCGCCTTCAGACTGCATCTCAATGACACGAACGGTTTCTCCGAACATATTCTTTCTTCCTTTAGCCGCCCATTCGTCAACGTTCTCAGCCATCGGTGAAGATGGAGTGATCGGGTAGATACACGATACTTCACTGAACATATACGCAATATGTGCAGCAGCAGCGTTACCATCACAAGTGATAAATTTTTTCTCTTTTGCCATCGTTATAAAATTAAATTTATTTAATTCCAAATTGAACCCCTTTTCCGGTGTCCAATTTATCTTGTTATTACTCTATATTTATTCCAGCCCTCAGCCTATAGCTTTTAACCTTAATAAGTAAACCCCGCCAACCAAAGCGGCATTATATTCCCTTTGCCCCGTTCGATCATGTCTTCCATAACTACCAAAGAGGAATCGAATTTCTGTCCTTCCCCTTCTCCGCAAACCGCAATCCGATACTTACCGTCTACCAAAAAATCGGCACGTTCGGTATAAGTAATACGGCTCATCGGACATAACTGACTCAGAAAAAACGATTTTCTTAACACAGTCGTATCCACATCCTCCAGACAGACTGCATTCAGCAAGTTCGGATTATGGATATACAATTTTTTTGGCTTTTTCCCACAATCATCGTCATTATCCGTATCATACAATAAAGTCAGCAAACGCGCATTTTTCATGTAATTCAGATAATTGAGCACAGTAGCCCTCGACACGCCGATCAGTCCGCTCAACTTGCTGATATTCACATTACAGGTATTATCTTTAGCAGCGATATACAGCAATTGTTTCAACTTCACTAAATATTTCAACTCGATCTGGCTGGCATAGGGAATATCGAATTCCAGTGTCAGATTGATATTTTTCAGCAAATAATCGATGTGTGATTTCTCTTCGAGATAAATCGGATAATAGCCGTATTCCAGATAATTATTAAAATAAGCCAAAGGGCGTACATGTTTCAGGATATCCTCGACGATTTCCTCATGCCGTTCGACCATATCTGCAAAAGAATAAACCGGAAAAGTCTGATTGGTTTCTAATTCCAGAAATTCGCGGAAAGACAACCCACTCAGATTATACATATCGACAATCCCTTTCAGATAGGCATTCGATTTGATCCTGACGATTGATGAAGCCGTAAAAATAATCTGCAAATCGGGGAAAGCATCGTAACAAGCCCTCAATTCTTTATCCCACTCGGGGTATTTATGGGCCTGATCCAACAACAACACTTTCCCTCCTAACTTATAAAAATGCTCTACAAAATGAAACAATCCGTCGTTAACGATAAACAGATTGTTGACATTCACATACAGACAGGTATTATCCTGCGGATGATATTCTTTACTGTAATCCAGCAGAAAATTCGTTTTTCCTACTCCACGGCTTCCTTTTACCGCAATCAGACGGCTATTCCGATCGATCCGGTCCATCAATCCCCGCCGGATAGAAGATACCCGATCCTGTAAAAGAGCTATATGTGTCGATACTAAACTGTTCATTCTTACAATTTTGCCATACAAAGATAGAAGAAAAATAAATATATTGCAATCTGGAGATTGCAATTTTATCAACAAAGTGCTATTTAGACTTATTACAAATATACAAATGAGCAGTAAAAAACGATAAGAATAGTATATTTTATTGTAAGAGTATATTTTGACTTACAATCTGAAAGTAAAAAAGAATTTTTCCACAAAAAATAGAAGTGCCGGAAGTAAAAACCTCCCGGCACTTTTAAAAAAGTATTGAAATTAATTTCTTATTTATCATTCATCGAAATCAGGAATTCCTCGTTCGATTTTGTTTTTTCAAGCCGATCTTTCACAAACTGCATTGCTTCCACAGAGTTCATATCGGTCAGGTAGTTTCTCAGAATCCAGATGCGGTTGAGGGTATATTCCTCGAGCAACAAATCTTCGCGACGAGTGCTGGAAGCAGTAATATCCACAGCCGGATAAATCCGTTTATTGGAAAGCTTACGATCCAATTGCAATTCCATATTACCGGTACCTTTAAATTCTTCGAAAATCACATCGTCCATCTTCGAGCCGGTCTCGGTCAAAGCCGTAGCTAAAATAGTCAGCGATCCACCGCCCTCAATATTCCGGGCAGCTCCGAAGAAGCGTTTCGGTTTATGCAAAGCGTTGGCATCTACACCACCGGAAAGAACTTTACCGGAAGCGGGCGATACCGTATTGTAAGCACGTGCCAAACGGGTGATAGAATCCAGCAGGATCACCACATCATGTCCGCATTCCACCATTCTTTTGGCTTTTTCCAAAACGATATTGGCCACCTTGACGTGTCTTTCTGCCGGTTCGTCGAAAGTAGAAGAAATGACTTCGGCTCTTACGCTCCGTGCCATGTCTGTTACTTCCTCAGGACGTTCATCGATCAACAGGATGATCAGATAAACTTCGGGGTGATTCGCAGCGATCGCGTTGGCAATCTCTTTCAGCAATACGGTTTTACCGGTTTTAGGCTGAGCGACGATCAGACCGCGCTGTCCTTTACCGATCGGAGCGAACATATCTACAACTCGGGTAGAAATGGTAGCTTTTCCATTACCGGTAATATTGAATTTCTCATTCGGAAACAGAGGAGTCAGGTGATCGAAAGGAATACGATCCCGGACTGCATCGGGAGTTTTCCCGTTTATTTTTTCCACCTTGATCAAAGGAAAATACTTCTCTCCTTCTTTCGGCGGCCGTACCGTTCCTTCTACGGTATCTCCGGTTTGCAAACCGAACAACTTGATCTGGCTTTGCGAAACATAGATATCATCGGGAGAGTTAAGGTAATTGTAATCCGAGGAACGCAAAAAGCCATATCCATCGGGCATAATTTCCAATACACCCGAATTCAGAATAATACCTTCGAATTCATAATATTTATCGCGCTTATCGAACCGCATCCGGTTCGGATTAGTATTTCCGTTTCCATTTCCAATCGCAGGTTCCTGACGGTTTTCCTCATACCGGTTTTCCTGTACTTCTACTAATTCCGGTTGTATCGTATCGTTTTCGCGTTCACCTTGGTAATCGTAATTTTCTTTATCGAATTCTTCTTCGATCACATCTCCGAAATCCAGATCTTTTTCTATGATATCCTCATGTACAAAACGATTAGCCCGCTCTTTTGGGGGATTATTCTGAGGCTTCCGGGCAAATTCTTTACGTCCTCCGCTCCATTTTTCTTCGCGGTTATTTTGATTCTGCCGGAAATCTTCGCGGCGGCGTTCTTCTTTTTTAGGTTCTTCCTGTTTTAGAGTTTCCTTTTTTACTTCTTCACGCAGCGGTTTCTCGTTCTTTATCTCTTCGCTTTTCACCTCTTCCTTCTTTACTTCTCCTTTTTTCTTCTCTTCGCGACGGGCGAATTTTTGTACCCCACCTTTAGAGTCACCTACTTTCTCTACTCCGGGACGAACTACCCGGATTCTCGGTTTTTTCTCTCTTTTTTCAACCGGAGCAGCGGCTTCGGGAGCAGCAGGCTCTACAACAGGTTCAGACTGAGCAGCCACTAAAGCCTGCTGATCCAATATTTTATAGATTAGTTCTTGTTTTTTATAAGACTCTACTCTTTTGATATTTAACGTTTTAGCAATCTGCCGCAAATCTGCCAGCAATTTGTCATTTAGTTCCAGAATGTCATACATAGAAATGATGCTATGGATTTTATTGATTTGTAAGTATAATCATCCGCACAGAGTCGGATGGAATTGAAATATATTGCAAAAATAGAAATAAAATCAATATCTCCCAAAAATTATTTCATAAACTTTAGCATGGAGTATAGCAATTGAATCACGATCTCTTATTCGTAATGAACAAAAATAGTTCTAAAATAACCATAAGCTTAGAAAAATCCGGGAGAAATCATTAAATTTGTGCGATAAATAAATTAAAAAATGGAAAGATTATTGATTTTTGGTTTGGGTGGACAAGAAATTCTTTTTATTGCGTTGATTGTGTTGTTACTTTTCGGAGGCCGGAAAATACCTGAATTGATGAAAGGTTTGGGGAAAGGAGTAAAAAGTTTCAAAGACGGCATGAATGGCGTTGAAAATGATTTGAATCCCGATAATAACGATAAAAAGTAATTCTCAACTTTTAAAAGCATGCAGGAAGCAAATGAGAAAGAGATGACTTTCTGGGATCATTTGGATGAACTCAGAAAGGTATTTTTTCGTATTGCCATAGCCGTTATCCTTTTGGCTTGTATAGCTTTTCTGAATAAAGAATTACTTTTCGATATCGTCCTGGCTCCACAGCAGTCGGATTTTATTCTCTATCGTTTTTTCAACCGACTGGCGGCCGATTTTTCCATGCCTTCCCTGCAAGTAGAAGACTTTCATGTAGAGCTGATCAATATCCAGTTGACCTCACAATTCATGATTCATATGAGCACTGCGTTTTATGCCGGTTTGTTGCTCGCTTCTCCTTACATCATTTATTTGTTGTTCGGTTTTATCAGTCCGGCCCTACATGAAGCCGAACGTAAAACCTGCCTGAAAATTATGATTCCGGGGTTTTTCCTATTTATTACCGGCATCTTACTCAATTATTTCGTGATCTTTCCGCTTTCTTTCCGTTTTTTGGCAACCTATCAGGTCAGTGAACTTGTAGTCAATAAAATATCGATCTCTTCCTACATCAGCAGTTTTACCATGCTCTCGTTATTGCTGGGAGCAGCTTTTGAAATCCCTATTATCGCTTATTTTTTGTCTAAATTAGGACTGATCACCGCTCCCATGCTGAAACAATACCGGAAATATGCTTTAGTGGGTATCCTGGTCATAGCAGCGATCATCACCCCAACTTCGGATGTCTTCACTTTATTACTGGTCTCTATACCTCTCTATTTCCTATATGAACTCAGTATTCAAGTGGTATGCAGAAGCCGGAAGAAAAAATAGAGAGCGGCAGACTCCTCCTGTAAATAAAAAGTCCTGAAGAATCTTCAATTCTCCAGGACTTTTAGTTAAAAGCCATTCAATAATATTCAACTTATTTCTTAGCTACTTTAATTCCATAAGAACAGAATAACAGGTAAGCAGTGCAAATAGCGATAATAATAACTGAACCACCTTGTCCGCCGACAGCATCGGCACAGATCCCCATCAATGGAGGAGCGATAGCACCACCGGCAACCCCCGTAATCATCAAACCGGAAATTTCGTTCGCTTTTTCGGGACGTGCCTGAATAGCCATAGAATAAACCACGGCGAAGATACTGGAAGCCGCGAAAGCGATAATACAAACCAAAGTAAGAATTGCAGCCTGGCCGGTAGCGAACCACAACCCACAAACCGCAATCATAGCAATGATCATATTGATCCGGAAATAGCCTCTTTCAGATAATTTGGCCAACAGGAAAGCACCACAAAAAGTACCTATCGTACGTGCAGCAAAATACCAACTTGTACCGTATCCTGCACTTTCGGTAGAAATCCCCGGAACTCGTTCGAGTAACAATTTCGGAGTCAATGTATTCATTCCCACGTCCAAGCCAACGACACACAAAATACCAAAAAATAACAATAAAATTTTATTATCTCCCAGCAATTTTAAAGTTGCAGGAAAAGAGGAGGTTTCTCCTTCGACCTTCTCTCTCTGAATCGGAGTCAGGAACAACCAAGCGGAGGAAATCAAAGTAACCACGGCATAAATCGGGAACATCAGCGCCCAGTTTCCTAAAGCAGCCGAACAATATCCAGCCAAAAGCGGTCCGACAAAGGAAGAAATGGCTTTTACAAACTGCCCTGCCGTCAAACTACTGGTCAACCCTTTTCCCTGTACAACGTTCGCCAATAACGGATTCAAAGATACCTGCAGAATGGTATTACCGATTCCCAATAAGGCAAACGCAACATAACAGGAGGTTTCACTGAAATCAATGAAAGGCAATACCATGCCGGCGAAAGTGAACAGCATACTCAATAATACTGTATTTTTTCGTCCTATCCGGTTCATTAACATGGCTGTAGGTACAGACAAGATAAAAAACCACAAAAATACCATTGACGGCAAAAAGCCGGCTTGTGTTTCGGTCCACTGGAACTGCTCCTTCGCATAAGTTACAGAAATCCCCACCAAATCACAGAATCCCATAATGAAAAAACCGAACATTACGGGCAAGATGTAAATAAACTTGTTCTTTTGTTCCATTCTGTTAAAAATCAAGTGTAGTTTCAAATTTTATCCCCCTATTTCCTATACCGGAATACAGGGATAAGTATTTGGTTTTATAGATTATTCAGTAGTGAAATCTTTTTATTCTCCACCAGGTTCACAATCAATTCCCCGAACAAGGTATTCGTCCAGGCGAACCAATGCCGGGTGAATTTAGTCGGATTATCTTTGTGGAAAGATTCGTGCATAAATCCGGTACCACCGTCTGTATCTCTCAGCATCCGGATACATTGACGTATTTCACCGTCATTGTCCGCAGTAAATGCACGCATAATAATACTCATCGGCCAAATCATATCGTAACCGATATGAGGGCCACCGATTCCTTCGCCTGCTTTTCCTTTGAAAAAGAAAGGATTATCCTGACTCCAGACCAATTTACGGGTATTCCGGTAAACCGGATCTTTCGCAGAGATAGTTTTCAGGTAGGGCATCGCCAGCAAACTAGGCACATTGGCATCGTCCATAAAGTAGTTGTTACCGAAGCCATCGATCTCGAAGGGATATACTTTCCCATATTTCGGATGGTTTACGATAGCATATTTATGGATAGCGGCCTGCACTTCGTCGGCCAAAGCCATACACTGTGAAGCAAAAGTACTGTCACCCGACACCTTATTCGAAATCTCGGCCAATTGTTTCAATGAGGCAACGGCAAACATATTCGAAGGAATAAGGAAACCGAAAGTCGTTGCATCATCCGAAGGCCGGAAAGAAGAAACGATCAATCCCACCGGATTGACAGGGTTTCCCCAACCGTCATTATTCAAGGTATCCAGTTGTCGTTCGGTCTTCCGTTGGAATTTATAAGGTCCGTGTCCGTCTTTCCGCTGTTGTTCCTTAAACGTTTGCAGCACCAACGCCATCGATTTTTTCCATTCCTGATCGAAAACACTGGTATCACCGGTCACTTTCCAATATTGATAAGCCAGCCGGATCGGATAGCACAGGGAATCGATTTCCCACTTCCGTTCGTGCACATACGGCTTCATCTCGGTAAGGTCGGTCGCCCATTCGCTCGATTCCGCTCCATGAGTAAAACCGTTGGCATAACGGTCGATCTGGATTAACTTGGTCTGCCGATTAATCACTCCTGCAATCAACAGACGTAATTGTTCATCTTTCTTACACAAAGCTACATATGGCCACACCTGTGCTCCTGAATCCCTCAACCACATGGCATCGATATCTCCTGTAATCACGAAAGTATCGGGTTTACCGTCGATCATCTTAAAATTAACAGTAGTATCCAATGTATTCGGGAAACAATTTTCAAACATCCAGGCCAGTTTCGGATCTTTCAATTTCTTTTTCGTTCCGGCGATCACTTCTTCAACGGCCTTTGAAGTAAAATGACGTTCTTCGGGTTTCGGACGTTGGCATACATAACCGTCGGCAGCTGCAGAAGCACCGCTTCCCTGTCCGTTATTTCCCATCATAGCCTTCAAAGGGGAACCACTCATCGCCGCAGCAGCTATAGCCAAGCCGCTTTTCTTAATAAAATCTCTCCTTGTTACCATATGTAAAAATTATAATTCAAAATACACCAATCAAACGATGGCGAAAGATATTCAAAAAAAAGTTAGAAATACAATCTTTCTATATTTTTTAAAACATATTTTGTATATTCATCTCCCTGAACAACCACACCTCTACGGTTCTGATTTCCAAAATTATTCTACACTTATTCTATATTTCGCCCCCGACGTTCACTCATAAACCCGAAGGTTTATTCAAGCGGACAGAAAGCGGTAGAGGTACACCTAAATAAGGTATTCCGTCCTTATCCCATTCGATCTTTTGCAAACGGGGTGTTCTGGAATCCCGGGAACCGGCAGGGTCGTTTTCTACACTTCGGGCGTCGTATAAAAGATAATCCTCTTTCCCGTCAGGTGAAGGGATAAAACTGACATGTCCCGGTCCGTATACCTTATTTTCCGGACACTGTTTAAACACAGGGCGGGTTGATTTCGTCCAGGAATCCGGATCCAGCAAATCGCTGTCGGCATCGGCCATCAACATTCCTACCGCATAAAAACAAGTCCAGGTACCACTGGCAGAATAAAAGATGAAAATCTTATCCCCTTTCCGGCTTTTATAAAACTGAGGGGATTCGTTCACATAAATCGTATATGCCGTTTTACTTCCATCCGGATTGATCCATTGGCGTTCCCATTCGAACTCGGGCTTCGAAAGTAAAATCCGGTCGGATTCCAGGGTCCAGGGATTTTTCATCTTAGCGATATAAATGCATTGGTGTTCGGTACTCACCCGACGGGACTGCCAACCGGACCAGGTCATATACCATTCTCCCCGGTGTTCGAAGACATTCGGATGGATCGCCCAATTGTTATTCTTATCCGTACTGATCCGTCCTTTCAACTCGAATTCACCTTCGAAAGGATCTGCCGAACTATTCTCCAATACGAATAATTGATGATTATCCATATTATCGTCGGAAGCAGCATAATACACATACCATTTGCCTGCAATGGGATGAATTTCAGGTCCCCACAGATGATGAGCATTAGACGGATCTTTCGGTATCCAGATCACTTTATGCTCCGCATGTTCCAAATCCGTAATATCCCGGGTACGCCACAATTCCAACCGATCGACCGCCTCCTGCATGTAATAATACCAACCATCGTAATAATTCGCCCAACATTGAGCACCTTCCGTTTTCAGCGGATTTACAAATGTATTTTCTTGCTGTATATTCTCCTCCTCTTTTTTTTCAGACTTTTTATCCCGGCAAGCTCCTAGCATTACCATAGCCAGAAAAAAAATCAATACATTTTTTATTCTTTTCATCTTTTTACTAATTTTTATTGCAACTATTGTATATTACAAAGTAATCTATTTTTTTTAAAGGAAAATAGCAATCTCTATTCTTTTTTTTACAAAATCTGACCATGCACACGTTTGTATAAAATACATAATCTACTAAATACCAACAGATTAACTAAATATATCCGACTCTAAAAATCAAAGAATAAATAGAGAACAATTTCCTGCTCTTGCAGAATCCAAAATCAATTGTTTACTTTGTAAAAACAGTTTTAAACCACTAAGATGTACCTATGAAAATCATACTTAGTTTGTTTTTCGTGCTTTTACATTCCGTACTATCTTATGCTTACAATCAATTTTCTTTTGTCAAGTATCAGGTAGAAAACGGACTGTCTCACAATACAGTATGGTATACAATACAGGATCATCAAGGTTTTATGTGGTTCGGTACCAGTGACGGTTTGAACCGTTTCGACGGGAAAAACTTCAAAATTTTCCGCCACATCCCGAAAGACAGTACTTCTTTGGGAAATAATATTGTCCGGACCATTTTCGAAGATGAAAGACAAAATCTTTGGGTAGGTACAAACCGGGGAATATACATTTTCAATTCACAGCAGGAATAGTTTGAATTTTTCGACAATAAAACGGAAGACGGAGTATTAATCAGTAGTAATGTTTACGATATAGAGCAGAGCCACGACGGCTCAATCTGGATAGCTACTTTCGGACAGGGATTGTTTATCTATACTCCCCAGACCAACACTCTGATTCAAAATACACAACATTCTTCTTTTATCAAATCCATTACCTCCTCCGGTTCAGGGGATATGTACATCGGCACCCGGCAGGAAGGAATCATTTGTTTCGCCCCTAACGGAATCTATAAACGTTCCTTTTCTCCCGACCTCCAGACTACGGAGCAAAATAACGAAACCAATGCACTTTATTACTACAACGATACCTTATGGTTCAGTCTCGGCACCAACAGCCTGAACATGCTGGATTTGAAAAGTAATCGAATACATACTTTCCCCACTCAGTTCGGCACGACCAATGTGACCAATATCCAGGTTGGTGGAAATCCAGATACCGCCTTCCCGGTCTTTGAAGATATTGAAAATAGACTGATCACTCAGACTTTTCGGATTCGAAGGATCGTCCATTCGTAAAAACTGGTGGGTCGTCCGGTTGAAAAGGTACAGCCCGTTGTCCGCTCCTACGAGTAATTCGGTATCCGAATACACAAGAATACCCTGGGAGGGGTGAATTATCTGCCCCGTAACCTGAAACCTTTCCAATCTTATTTTCCCCGTTATCAATCGGGATCTATCTCCGGTAAAGCCATCAGTGAATTTTGTGAAGATGCACAGGGAAATATCTGGATAGCTACAGAAGACGGTGGTTTGAACTATTTGAACACGAAAACAAACCAGATTAAGAGCTATCTGCCGGGAGCCCGGGGAGCCAGTATCAGCTATCACAATATCCATGCTTTATTCCTCGACGGCCCGAAATTATGGATAGGCACTTTTTCAAGAGGCCTGGACATCCTGGATCTTACCACCGGACGGGTCGTCAATCATCAGCATACGCGCGGAGATATCCGAACCATCAGTGACAACAGTATTTACTCCATATACAAAGACCGGGAAGGTACTATCCTGATCGGAACAGCCTGGGGATTAAACCGTTACAATTCATCCACCGGGGATTTTTCACTCATCACCGATGTCGGAACCACTTCCCACATCTACGACATCCTGGAAGACAGCAGAAACAATCTGTGGATTGCGACTTATAATACCGGCCTTTTCCGCTATCATTACCCGGATAAGAGCTGGACACATTACAACTATAACCCCGACCAAAAAGGATCTGTAACCAGTAACAGTATCATCACCATTTTCGAAGACAGCCGGCAGAACATCTGGTTCGGGACAGAAGGAGCCGGTTTGTGTACATTCGATTACGACACCGAAACTTTTGCTTCTTTCGATCCGGAAAACCAGGTATTGCCTAATCCGGTGGTTTATGCCATCGAAGAAGATAAAGCCGGAAATTTATGGATAGCCGGAAATGCCGGATTATTATCGATCAATCCTCAGACCCGGAAATGGAAACTATATACGCAAGCCGACGGGTTGCAAAGTAACCAGTTCAATTTCCATTCTTCCCTGCATGCTCACGACGACAAGCTCTATTTCGGCGGAATCAACGGATTCAACTGTTTCTATCCCGAAGATTTCCGGGAAAATACTTATATTCCGGAAGTAGTCATCACCCGGTTCAGCCTTTTCAATCAGGAAATAGGGCCCGATACTCCTGACTCCCCTTTATCCCGATCCATTACTCAAACTTCTGCGATTACGCTGCCCTACGATCAGAATACCTTCAGTTTTACTTTTGCTTCCCTCAGTTATCAGGCTCCGGACAAGAATGAATATGCCTATATGCTGGAAGGAGTCGATAAAGAATGGATCTATACCGATGGTAAAAATGAAGCCTCATACACCAACCTCCAACCGGGAGATTATGTTTTTCGGGTGAAAGGTTCGAACAACGACGGCTTATGGAATACCGAAGGTTCCTCGATCAGCTTACAGATTCTTCCCCCTTTCTGGAAAAGCAGCTGGGCTTATCTGTTTTATACCATTTTAATCTTATTCCTGGGAGTTATGACTTTCAGATCCTGGTCCAAGCGGGTGAAGAAGCAACACGAAGAATTACTGAAACAATACAGACAACAACAGGAAAAAGAAACCTATCAAACCAAAATAAACTTTTTCACTCAAGTAGCCCATGAAATCCGTACTCCGTTAAGTTTGATCAAAATGCCTCTGGAAAGTATTATCCAATCCGGCGACGGCAATGAAGAGACGAGGAAATACCTCACTACCATGAATCAAAACACGGACCGTTTACTCAACCTGATCAACCAACTGCTGGATTTCAGGAAAACAGAGACAAATGAATTCAAACTCAAACTGAGAAAATACAATTTAAACGAATTACTTCACAACATAGTAAGTCGTTTTGCCCCGGCAGCCCAGTTAAAAAATATCGCCCTGGATGTCCAATTACCCGTGACTCCTTATATCGGCTGTGTGGATGAGGAAGCGCTGACAAAGATCATCAGCAATCTCTTGAGCAATGCCCTGAAATATGCCCACGATAAGATCGGAGTGACATTACAAACCGAGCAGGAATATTTCGAGATCCGGGTATCCGACAACGGTCCGGGCATTCCCCGTTCGGACAGGAAAAGAATTTTTGAAATCTTCTATCAAACGGACAACAGCCGGGGCGGAACCGGAATCGGCCTGCCTTTAGCCAAGTTGCTGGCAGAAAAACATGGCGGCAGACTTTATCTGGACGAACAGACACCGGAGACAACATTTATAACCCACATTCCTCTGTTACAAGAAAACACTCAAGAAGACGATCAGGTAAAACTGGAACTGCTGACCTCTCCGGTAAGCGATACGGACAAAGAACTCCAGGCTCTTGAAGGAAAAGGCAGCTATAGTATTCTTTTAACAGAAGACAACACCGAGTTGCTGAGCCTGACAGCCGAACAATTGAATAAATATTACCGCATCCTGATGGCCCGGAACGGGAAAGAGGCACTCGTCATTCTAAAGGAAGCAAACGTCGATCTGGTAGTCAGCGATATCATGATGCCGGAGATGGACGGTTACAGCCTGTGTGAAAGTATCAAGAACAACCCTCAATATTGTCACATTCCGGTTATCCTTTTAACCGCCAAGACTACGACCGACGATAAAATCAAAGGACTTCAATACGGCTCGGACGCTTACATCGAAAAACCTTTCTCTGTACAACATTTGAAGACTCAAATAGACAATCTGTTGCAAAACCGTCAGAAACTACGGAAACTTTTCGCTTCTTCACCTTTGGTTACAGCCGAAACGATGGCTATTTCGCCCAAAGACAAAGAATTTATCGAACGTCTGGATACCGAAATTCAAAAGAACCTGCAGGAACCTACTTTCTCTATCGACACACTGGCAGAAATCATGTGTATGAGCCGTTCGAATTTCTATCGGAAAATCAAAGGAATTTCAGGTATGTCGCCCAACGACTACCTGAAGACAATCCGTTTGAAGATGGCTGCCGAATTGCTTTTACAACAAGAATACCGGATCAACGAAATCTACGAATTGGTCGGGTTCAGTTCTTCTTCTTATTTCACGAAATGTTTTAAAGAACAATTCGGAGTTCCCCCGAAAGAATTTTTGAATAATGCTAAAAACAATGCCGGAAATAAATCGTCAGAAATAGTAACATGAACATGAAAATCAGTTGATTTTCTATCGTTGCAATCCTTTTTTACAGTCTTCAGCCCATGTCCGGCAGGATATTCCGGTCAATCTGTTCATCGGCACTTCCGGATACAACGGTCAGGTAGATCCGGAGCAAACCGACAGAGGGAAAAACTTTCACTCTCAAAGTCGAAAGCCGGCATTCCATAGAGGTTCTTATCCGGAAAATAGAACCGAACGGGTTACGAATCGACAATTTCCAGCTCGAAAATGCCGAAATTGTCCGGGGAGGAGAATTGATTTTTAAATATTAGGGCTATATTTGCACTACTAATTAAATCACAAGATCATGAAAAAAGACGTCGCTTTAGGGATTGACATCGGTGGTACCAACACCGCTTTTGGTTTTATCGACAGAGAAGGGAACTACCTTACAGAAGGGAACATCCCGACAGCTAAACATGAAGATATCAACGATTATCTGAAAGAATTATATCTGGAAATCGAAAAAGTACTGGATCCTATCCGCCAGGAAGTCAACTTTGTAGGAATCGGAATCGGAGCACCCAATGGTAATTACTTCAAAGGAGCGATCGAATTTGCACCGAACCTGCCCTGGCACGATGTCATTCCTTTGTGCGATATGATGAAAGAATACTATCCCGAACTGCCGGTTTATCTGAACAACGACGCCAAAGCTGCAGCTATCGGTGAAATGATTTACGGCGGTGCCCAAGGGATGAAAAATTTCATCATGGTCACTTTAGGTACCGGTCTGGGTAGTGGATTCGTAGTCAACGGCGAATTGGTTTACGGACACGACGGCTTTGCCGGAGAACTCGGTCATACCATCGTTTCTCCCAACGGCCGCCAATGTGGTTGCGGACGTAGCGGTTGTCTGGAGACCTATGTATCTGCCACGGGAGTAAAACGCACCGCTTATAAAATGATGGCTAAATATAACTATCCGAGCGAATTGAGATCCATCCCTTTCAATGAAATGAATGCGAAAATCGTAAGCGAAGCTGCACAAAAAGGCGATATGATCGCTATCAATACTTTCAAATATACCGGAAAAATGCTGGGTGAAGCTTTGGCCAACGCCGTTGCCATCACCAGCCCAGAAGCCATCTTCCTGATGGGAGGCCTGGCCAAAGCCGGCGACCTGCTTTTCGAACCGGTAAAAGATCATATGGAAATGAATCTTTTGAAGATTTATAGCAATAAAGTCAAAATCTTACCTTCTAAACTGACTAAGAATGTCGCCATTTACGGAGCTGCTGCTTTAGTCTGGAAAGAGCTGGAAAAATAAACTTCGAATCCTGCGGGTCAGGCTAAAACCTACCCGCAGGATTTTAATAATCAATCGAATAACCATAGCAAGGCAATTATAAGTAACCACTTCAACACCTTTTCCTCCCAATCTGTTTCCCTGCATTTCCCCCTATAACGATAGACAATCTGTATCTCTGTTATTGTTGAATTTTGCTTTTGTCGTTTTATTCCGGCCATATTCCTCAGACTTTGAATTGCAATTACAGTCGTCATTCTACTACTGTAATAATAATACAAAAATATACGACAAGTATAATCGTTATCATAGTGTACGGCCACATAATTTTCCCCTATATCCCCCCTATTCATTCTCAAAAGCTTACAATCAACCATTTTTCTTTCGCAGATAAGCGATCAGGCTTTGGCGTAATTCGTCCATAAATTTAGTCAGCTGTTCTCTCTCCTTCAATTGGTACATCAGCGAATCATAATTAGCCGGGAAATCGAGTCCCAGACAATCGGCCAAAAAACGCACCGTACCGATTTGTGTGACACTTTTACTATCACCTTCCAATTTTCCGGAAGCCAGCAAAGACAACGAAAGTTCCAACAATTCTGTCGGAGTCAATCTCAATTTATACTCCTGTTTCAGAAACGATTCGCGACAATAAAACAATTTTTGCTGACGTTCCAGGGAGGTATGCTGTAAAATCAGATAACGGGCGATCGTTTCCCGGGTAACTGCAGGCAAATCGTTCAGGGCAAGCAGGGCTCCCTGCTCGCGGATTGTCAGATACCGATGGGTCCAGCCAAAATTGTCGTCATAACGATACAATTGATTAAACTGGTTAAAGCGTTCCATAATCACTTTCATCAACACCGGATCTTTACCGGCCCGTTCGACCCAATCCGCTAAAAACGAAGTGCACATAATCTCCCCGATCATCAAATGACTGTTAAAGTCACTTATACTCCGGGCTTCATTAAACCAAACCTGATCTGTTTCCTCTTTATGAATAGTCACATCGGCATGCATAAGATTCTGCAAATAGACCAGTACTAAATTTAAAACTTCCATCTGAGTGTTCCTGAATATTCTCCTGAGATAACTTATGATGCCGTTTACCGGGGTAAACGACATTGTCATACCTCCAAAAGAATTTAAATTTATCGTACCGGAAAGTTTAGTTTATAAAATCTATAAAGTTCACAGACCCTACGACACTTTTCAACAATCCCCAGCGATGTCATCCCGAACAAAATCCCGAAAGATACTATACCGGAGTCGATGAACTTTAAGTGCCGAAGCACAACTTTATAAACTTAAAAAACTAAATTAAAACGGCACGTTTTAATCATTTTTCAAGTAATCTTTTGCCGACTTAGAAAAAACGCTTCCCTCCGAACTGATGGAATAAACACCCTCAGCCTACAACTATACAACAGTTGCAAATTTAATAGAAATATTCCTATTAACAATAAATAATATAAAATTCAATTACAAAATTTCTGATTCTCTCAAAATGATTTACACAACCTAGTGTAATTAGTATATAAAAAGCTTATTAAGTCTTTGAACCTTGCTGATACTTTTTTACAGCTGTTGAAACGAATGACCGGAACCGGAGGTTTCGTCAAGAGGATAGCGACAGAGACCAGAAACTTTATAAACCGATTTAAACCAACTTCTATTTCAGCTTCATTCCCCGGATAACAAAAGTTTTATCACACATTCTTCCTTAATTTACGGGTAATTGGAAATCTATATCTCGCTACCGATACATCGTTCGTACGATTACTAGCAGATGTCGGTATAAACAGAAAAAGGTCCCCGGAAAATTGCACCAATCCCCAGGAACCCTTTCTCAAATTAGGATAACACAAAAAGTTCTTTATTTCATCAGCTCCTTTTTCAACATCGGCATAAAATAACCACCGACAACAGAACGAGCCTGGAATCCGACCTGTTTAGCATCGGGTGTTTCGTGCCAATCGCTGATAGGCACACGGCTGCCCGTTTCGTTGGCATATTTATACACCGGAGCGATAAATTTCTGCATCGTCACAACATCCGGTGCCATCGTAGCCGTCCACATGATCCAATCGGATTTCGTATACGTACGGCGAGAATCCAAAGGTAATCCATAAAGATTCTGTTTGGTGAGATAATAAGCGATCTCTTTCTGAGCGACTTCTTTCGGAAAGATATTCAATCCCAGTAATTCATCCCATACCAGGTTGTATTTCTGACTCCAGGTACCGGCTTTATCGAAGGTCAATTTATAATGATCTCCGTCTGCAGCCATTTCCACCCATTTTCCGGCCATCTCTTTGGCTGCCTGAGTATATTTCTCAGCGATATCCTTTTTACCCAGCATTCCGGCCATTTTACCGTATCCGGCAATTCCCATAATCGCTTTGATCGAAAGATTGGCATTATGAGCAAAATGTCCGGCAAAGTCGTCCGTACAAAGCTGATTTTCAGGATCCAATCCTTTTTTCAAAAGATAATCGGCCCAAGTGGTCAATATCTCCCAGTGTTTGGCAGCATAATCCGCATTTCCTTCCTTTTGAGCGATAGCGGTAGTCAGAATCAGCATATTTCCGGTCTCTTCCACCGGCATGTCTCCACCGTAAGTCTGGCCGTTAGCCAAAGGATAGGTCCCCACATCGTGAGCGGCAAAAGGTTTACTCCATTTTCCGCTTTCACTGTATTCGAAAATGAAATTCATCAAGCCTTTAGCCAATTCGACATTGTATTTTAAGAATAAAGGTGATGAAGGATAGGTAATATCTACCGTACCGATCGAACCATTACTGAAATTTTCTTTCGAGAAGAACATCAGTTCCCCATTTCCGTTCGCCACCAATTTATGGGCGGCAATAGCCTGACGGTAAACCAAAGCACACAGCTCGGCATACTCTTTTCCTCCACAGGCAGCAGCTTCGTCCATCAGTTCACGGTCGAAACGATCGCAACGCCCCAGAACAGTCCGGTAGTCTTTCTCAGCTGCAGCAAACTCCTGTTCGATCGTTACCTGACCGTTTTTCTTCCAATAAGGCATCAGATTTTTGCCGAAATACTGGATAGAATACAAATCATCGTATCCGATCAATACATGCCCGGCCACTTTATCGGTCCCTACTTTTCCTAAATCCTCACTATAAGCCAGAGCGATCATCTCTTTATTCATATTTCCGGACAAATTACGATCGGCGGTATTTTCCACTTTTCCGTTAGCAGCAAATGCCTTTTTAGGAGTATAATAATCGGCGATCATCATAGCCGAACGATCCGAGGTATTTCCTACAAGATAAAAATATCCCCAATCGATACGCAAGTCATCTCCCCGTTTGGCAAGTACCGGTTGTTCTTTCGTCCCCGCTTTCAGGAAGGTCTGTCCGTTCTTTTCCAACCGTTCACAAACCACCGGCTGACCGGTTTCGTTAACCGCCCACTGCGGAGTGGCTTCGATATACATCTGCACATCGTGTTGTTGTCCGTCTTTCGAGACTACTTCATAAGAAATATAATTTACCGGCCGAGCCATCAGATACAGATCGTCACACAACAGAGGTGCGGTAAAAGTCACATCCAACTGCACAGGTCCAGCTTCGAAAGCATACAGAGTCTGAGTAGGTAATACCATAGCAGACACCTGTTCAGCCTCCCGATCAAAGAATGTCTTATCGGGCTCCTTCACATACAATCCGAAATCCACATAACCACCGCCGGTTTTGTTTTTACAATAAGCAGCGATCACATTTTTTCCCGGTTTCAGGGTTTTCTTCACTTCGTCTTTCAATTCGGCCACGACATTATTGTGCCATTCATATCCGGTTTTTACAACCTGTTTCCCATTGATGTACAGTTCAAAGGTATCGTCATGAGAATATTTCAGGAAAACATCGGCATCCGACAAATCCCGATTCAGATCGAACTCCCGGCGCACCCAGATATCTTTGGTGGTCCACTCTGTACCCAGAAACGACATTTCAGGCGTACCGAAAGCCGCTTTTCCTTTCGTCCATCCTTTGGGATTGAAACCGGCTTTTTCCCAACCTTTCTTCGGTTCTTTCAACGTATACTCTCCTTCCCAAGCCTCTACGGAAGCCATATCCACAATGGGATACAAGGGCAGATTTTCTTTTCCCATAAAACGATAACTCTTTCCATCCACCCGTACCACTCCGATCAACGGATGATTTTTACCGGTCCAGTGCTTTACAGGACTGTCATATAAATTATCGGTTGTCGACCAGGCAGAAGTATAAGGGTCGATAGTCACCAGCGGATAAGCCGGAGCACGCAAATCGCTCTTCGGTTTTTCAGCATCGGTACACGCAGAAAGCAAACAACTTGCCCCCAACACTAAATACAGTAATTTTCTCATTTTCATTTCAATCATTTCAAAATTATAGCATATTTCTACTTTCCCTGATCTCACCATTCCTCGCGTATATTTCCATCTTTATCCCTGAAAACCGTGCGGTCATTCGTAAATGTACCTTCGAATCTTCTATGATAAGGATACCCTTCGGGAGAAGTGTAAGTATAGCTGTAATTCATCTTCAGGGTCGTCGTGATCACCGATTTATTCTGTACCAATAAATCCGGAGATTCCGAAATGCTAATCCTATTCTGTGAAGCGTCACCTTCAGCCATCAAGTTGATTTCCGGAGTCATGGCAGTATAACTCAATGTACTGTCGCTATTGACCGTTACCTGAATCACATACTTGTCCCGATCCGTATCCGTTTCGTAAACCCCACCGGCATACATACGGCAGGTGTTGTAATTCAAAGTCGACAAAGTCAGATCCGTTGTCCAAGCCGTATAATCATCATTGTCTCCGGAATTATACACCTTTGCACCTGAGGGCGTATAGACATAAGAAAAATTATTCAGAATATTCAAATGAAACAAAGCCTTTCGGTATTTCGGCTCACCTACTTCATAATCCGACACGGAAGAAACCTCCAAAGGCAATACATAATCCTTGAACATATCCAGTCTGGACAAATCAAACTGAACAGACAGCAAAGCATACTCATCCCCTTTCTTAATGGTCACTTTTCCTTCATTCTCCAAAGTATAGCAATCTTCAGGTAACAACGTATAATAAAGCATAGTATCCTGGACGAAACGCTCATAATTATAATCATCCAACGTATCCGGGCATACCTTTACCTGCGCCTCCACATCTTTCGACAATACGGAAGTTCCGCTGATTGAAATCGTAATTTGAGTGTTTACCGTTCCATCTTCCGGGTATTCCAGCCGCAAATCCTGGAAACCGTTCTCCGCAATCACCACCCGCTTGACAAACAGCTCGTCGGGAAGATCATTGTTGCAAGCAGCAACCGTCATTCCCAGTATGTACAAAAATAAAAGTCTGTATTTCATCATCTTCATCATATTTAAATTAAAAATTAGCGTTCCCATCCCGGATTCTGCTGCAATTTAACATTCCGGTCCGTTTCGTTCTTAGGAATCGGCCACAAATACATCTTATCCATCCATCTCTTCTGCACCCGGGATATGACAGTCTCTTTATAGAAATCCTCTCTCTTGCTGGAAGTGATATTGATATTGAAACCCTTGATCGGTCCGACTTCCTCTGTAGGAGCATCTTTCCAGCGACGTAAATCGAAATAACGGGCACTCTCGGCGAACAGTTCGATCTGGCGTTCCCGTTTCAGGGTAACTCTAAATTGAGCCGCATCGTCATAATTGTCAGCATCCGGCAAACCGGCCCGGAAACGCACCTGACTGAAAGCACTACGCATTTTCTCCACATTCCGGCTCACGGTAACAGTCCCTCTCCCGTCGTAAGTCGGGAAAGAATACTCCTGAGTAAGTTCATTCAAAGCTTCGGCATACCATAACAATACATCAGCATAGCGAATGGTCGGCTCCACTTTATAAGTCTGATAGACAGCCCCGGAAGTCTGCCAGGTATCATCCGGATGATAATATTTAAACAGACCGATTCCCGTAAAAGGACAAAATTCGGGTTCGCTGGAAGTTTTCCCATTTTCTCCTCCCCGATAATAATTACAAGGCTTGTTTTGAATATCTACAGTGCCATTCTGGTTTTTATATGCATTTTCGCTCTCCCACACACAACCGTTAAAGGAAATCGAGGCATAGAAACGAGGCTCCCGGTTTCCGAAACGCCGGCTCACCTGATATTTTTCCTCAGAAGCGCGATTAACAAACTTATAGATACTATCTGCATCGTCTGCAGTAATAAAACCGTCTTCATGATAAGGATAACCCTCACTGGCATTGTCCTTATCCCGGCCATCGAACATATAATAAGCATCTACCTGTTTCAGACTAACGGCATTCGTATTCCAACCGTCCCAACCGCTATTGTGGGGATAAGAATGTTTTACCAGATCGATCAGATCTTCCCCTCCGGTGGCTCCCGCATTATTAAACTGTCGGTAAAAGATAAATTCCCGATTATCTTTCATATCCCGGATTGCCCCATTAAACAGCTGACGATAAGATTCATACGGATCGATTCCTCCGCATCCGTAAGGAAATTCCCGAGACCGCACTTCAGCTGGGGGCAATACAGTTTCTTCACTGACTGGCACCGTATAAAGTTCATACCATCCAGTATTGATCACCTCCTCGGCGGCGGCGGCAACCCGTGCCCATTTCCGTTCATCGTAATTCTGATTGATCAAAGGATTTCCAGCCTCATCTTTCAGTTCAAAGAGATCATGATTACCGTTATACAAAGGGCTGGCTGCATACAGCAATACCTTTGCCCGAGCGGCCAAAGCCGCCCCTTTGGTCGCCATTCCCAGATAAGCGGTACTTCTTTCCTGTTCCAAATGGATGGCAGCCTCCTCAAATTCAGCTACAATATAATCCACACATTCGTCATATGTATTACGCGGGGTAGACAATTCTTCATAACTCAGATTTATATCCAATCCTTCATCCGGAAGCAAAGGTACCGGTCCCCACTGCTTGATCAGCATCCAATAAAAATAGGCACGAAGAAAACGGGCCTGCGCTTTATAATCCTCAATCTGATCGTTGGTCAACTCCGTACATTGATCCACATTCGATATAAATGTAGAAGCTTCACGAATACCGCAATACAGATTTCCCCAACGGTCTTCATTCAGCATTTTGGAAGGACTATACTCACAATTCTGATAAGACTGACATGGAACGGTAGCGGTCCGGTCGCCATAAAACAAATCATCGGAGGCAAAGTTGAAGCCACTACTCATTTTATTGCAGATCTCCCGATTGGCATCCAGACGGGAATACACTTTCCACAACCATTGTTCTGTCGTACTTCGTTTAGTGAAGACGGAATCCAGCTGATACAAGTCGTTGAAATATTGATCGACATCCAGAAAACCGTTGCAAGAGGCCAATCCCCATGAAGCGATTCCGACAAGAATATATAAGATGTATTTTTTCATATTGTTCAATTTTATGTTAGAAATTCACCGTAACGCCGACGGTCAGGTTTTTCTGAAGCGGGTATTTGGCCCCGTCACTGCTATTCAGTTCCGGATCCCACCATTTGAACTTATCCCAAATCGCCAGATTATTTCCGATAAAATAGAAACGGACATTTTCCATCAGCCATTTGCGGGTCAACTTATTCGGCAAAGTATATCCGAATTCAACATTTTTCAGACGCAGATAACGGGCATTCCGCAACCAAAAAGTTGACTCTTGGTAATTATTGGCATTTCCGTCGTAACTCAAACGCGGAAATACTGCATTTTGGCGTTCGGTAGAGGCACTACCGGAAATATCCCGGGAAATCCAGCGATCACTTTCATTGGCTACCTGTTTCAGGATATTTCCATAATCTCCATCAACAAAGGGATAAACACCCGAGCCGTTAATAAAGAAACTATTATTTCCCGATCCTTGCAACAAAACACCCAAATCAAAGCCTTTCCACTGCAAATTCAAACCGAAACCGTAAGTCAGTCCGGGAGTTTCCGTATATCCGATAGGCACCTTGTCTTTAGTATCAATAATACCGTCCCCGTTCACATCTTTATATTTAATATCTCCTGGCATCAGCGTTTCCCCGAAATCCTGTCTGGGACTATGATCAATATCAGCCTGGTCCTTAAAAAATCCAATGGCAACAAGCCCCCGGCGCTGTCCCAGCCGGTATCCCTTGGTCATCTGATAATATAAAGCATTAGCCGCTTCATCATAATCCAGCACTTCAGTTTTCGAATAGGTCAGATTACCACGTACCGTGAGAAAAAAATCTCCGAACTGATGACTGTATTTCAACGTACCGTCCACACCCTTATTCAACATCTTACCGACATTTGCCCAAGGTTGAATATTGGTATCTGCCACATCATATCCGGCTGTATAGGGAATATTCCCCCGTTTCATAAAAATTTTTTCCCGTTTGTCTCTAAAGATATCAATGACAAAAGTAAAGTCATCGGCTACTGTCAAATCTATACCAAAATTGTGCTTTCTGGCTACTTCCCAAGTCAAACCGGAAGTTCCCAAAGTTGCAATCCGGATTCCCCCTTTATTGGTAACTCCCAAATTCCCGAAATGATAGTTACCATCATTCTGCAAAGTAGTGATATAAGGGAAACGCTTGTCGTCACTCATCTTGTCATTTCCAACCTCTCCGAAGGAATAGCGCAGTTTCAACTGGTTCAACCAGCCTACATGGTCTTTAACAAATTTCTCATTGGACACCATCCATCCGAAAGCCACAGCCGGAAAAAAACCGAAGCGCTTATTTTTTTCGAAGTTTTCAGAACCGGTATATCCGAAATTAAATTCGGCAAAATAACGTTCGTCATAGGCATAAGTAGCCCTGCCGGAGAAAGCCGCATTGCGGTATGGCACAGCCTTGAAAACATTTTCCGTAGAGTTCTCTGAGTTAAAAGCATCGCTTTTTGACTGTGCATAGAAGAAAAAGAGGGCTCCCACCCGATGCTTTTCCCCAAAAAGCCGGTCATAACTCAGGTTGATTTCTCCGTAATAACGGCGATTGCCGTTAGATACGGTACTCTGTTCCATAGAAGTAGCCTCCGCCACCCTTCTCAATACAAGATCTCCGTGATTATCCCGATTGGGTTCGGCTTTGTAAAGCTCGGGTTGCCGCAAACGGGAAATCTCGTGATAATTGTATGCATCATAAGAAAAACGACCGTAAAACTTCAATCCTTCGGTAATAAAATTCAAATCCTGACGCAACCCCAAATTAGTTTCCACCTTGTTTTCCCATTTGGTCTTATACCCCGTCTGTGTCAGCAATACATAAGGGTTCATTGTATTTCCGGTACCATATGTCGCCCACTGTCCGGTGGAATATTTAATAGGCACGGTCAATGCCGTCAGGCGCGACAGCGACCCCCAGATATCATCCGAACTGGAACCCGGTTTGTTTTGATCTACAATCCATCCGCCGACTCCCAATTCCAAAATTGTCGTCTTCGTAATGTTGACATCCACATTCGAACGGAAATTATACCGTTTATAATTGGCATTGGTCTTATAACGGTTCAAATTATCAGTCTTATACATCCCGTCTTCATTATAATAGGCTCCGGACAGATAGTAGCGGGCAGTAGGTCCACCGCCGCTTATACTCAACATAGCCCGATAATTGTTTGTCGTATTTTTCAATACCTCATCCTGCCAGTCCACATTCGGATAAAGATCCGGATCCAGTCCATAACGGATAATATCTAATTCTTCATTGGAATACAAAGGTTCCATATTCCGGGTGAGCCGTGCCTCATTGGCCAATTGTGAATAGTTAACAGCATCGACATATTCAGGCATCCGGGTGGGACGCTGATTACCGTATTCTGCCTTGAAATTGATCTTCACTTTTCCTTCCTGACCCTTTTTGGTCGTGATCAACAAGACTCCATTGGCACCACGCTGACCGTAAATAGCCGTTGCAGACGCATCTTTCAATACGGAAAAAGACTCGATATCCTCGGCATTGATCTCGTTAAAATCGCGCTCAATTCCATCTACCAATACCAAAGCCCCGTCGTTGGCACCAAAAGTACTTTTACCCCGAATCCAGAAAGTAGAACCGTTTTCTCCTGGTTCTCCGCTCTGCTGCATGGCTATGATACCGGCGACATTACCGGCCAAAGCATTACTTAAATTAGCCGTCGGCATTTTCATTGTTTTGACATCAACAGTAGTGATCGCCCCGACAACACTGGCTTTACGCTGCACTCCGGCACCCACCACCGTCACTTCCTCCAAAGCTTCGGAGGTAACCTTCATGACAATATCGATTTTTTCACGTCCGGAAACAGCGACTTCCTGTTTGTCATAACCGACAAAACTAAATATCAATACTTCATTCGACTGAGTCTTAATTACATATTTCCCGTCCAGATCCGTCACCACTCCAAATCCAGGCTGGTTTTTCACAACCACATTCACCCCTACCAGAGTTTCTCCCTTTTCATCTCTTACTGTACCAGAGACAGTAATATCTTTCTGAGCAAACAAGCTGACCGCCATCAGCAATAAACTCACAGAAAGCATTATTTTCTTTAGGCAATTCATATTTTCTTCGCTTACAATACTTATTCTACTACAATTTTACGGATACGCTGATTGTCCCTATCGGCCACATATATCGTTCCTGTCTCTAAATCGACTGTTAGCCCTGAAGGTTGGCGGAACTGTGATTTCAAAGGTTTTCCGTCGACATATCCTTCTGTTTTCGGCTGACCGGCATAGGTTGTCACTTGAAAACTTCCGGGGGCATTCTCAACAATCCGACGAATAATGTGATTATTCCTGTCGGCCAGGAAATAATCCCCATCCGGACCGGCTACCATCTGACAAGGAGTATTCAGCCAGGCAGCAGTCCCCACCCCGTCTCGATAATCGGCATCCGCACCCAGGTTGTCGTCATGCATCTTGCCGATAATAGGTGTCCATCCCCCCAAAACTCTGGTATTCAAATTATAATCCGCCACCG
>ERZ825137.1462-NODE-1462-length-30413-cov-4.320344_pt1 | contig 30413 bp, 26 predicted proteins | sample MGYA00519873_ERZ825137 | MGnify/ENA primary metagenome ERZ825137 (study PRJEB31778, sample SAMEA3449190) | human gut metagenome | biome: human gut; feature: human-associated habitat; material: faeces | place: United Kingdom | collected 2010/2012 ...
CAAATGAAATTTCTTGATGAATGGATAATAAAATCTTCCAAATAAATTCAAGTTTGGAGAATTGAGAAAATCAGAATTTTCAGGAGGTTCATTGAAGTGGAAAAAATAAAAATAGAAAAGAATACCGTTCAGGAAACACTGATTATACCTCTATATGGTAGAAAAATGTGTTCTGAAAAATTTTCTGCTCTTTATACTGACATTTATGCCAAAAAATTATGTGATAGGTTAGACTATGATTTTTCGGAATTGGAAAAAAAGAATAACTCATTTTTATATGAGTTTGGAGCACTTGAAGCTGCAATGCGTCAGTTAGATATCATTTGGGAAATAAAAGAATACTTGAAGATTTATCCAAAGGCTACAATTGTCAATCTTGGTTGTGGATTAGATGAGACTGGTAAGGCTTGCGATAATGGAAGTTGTAGTATAGTCAATGTAGACTTCCCTGATGTCATAAATGTTCGAAACCAACTGATATCAAATCATGAAAGAGAAAAAAATGTTGCATGTGATTTAAAAGATTATTCATGGATGAACGAAGTAGACGGTTCAAACGGAGTTGTTTTCTTTGCGGCAGGGGTATTCCATTATTTTAAAAGAGAAGAAGTAAAAAGTTTAGTGCTAGAACTTTCCAAAAGATATGAAAAAGGATGCCTAATTTTTGATAGCGTAGGTAAGCTAGGCTTAAAACTTATGATGTCAAAGATATTGAAGAATATGGGGATTAAAGATGTGGAAGGTTTATTTTATGTGAATAATACAATTAAAGAGCTTAATTGGTCGGATAAAATAAAAGTGACATCAAAGGGATATATGTTAGGCTATTATAATATGAAAAGTTTCAATATTCGCAGTTCTCATCGCTTACTTGCAAGGATAGGAGATAATGTGATGAAGATGAAAATAAATAAATTCCAGTTTGTAAAACCCTCGTATATCAAAAATTGTATATAAGAACTATAAACCCTCTCCAATAAAAATATATTTTCTCTATTAAACGCTTACAGATACAAGAAAGAGCAGATAACCTCTGCTCTTTCAATTTTTATCATTTTATTCTCCAAATTGAACGTTCTATTTTGTTACTACCATATGTACCGTACTCTTGCTTACTCCAAACTGCTTTGCAGTCTTCCTTACAGTTGCATTATTTTCTAAGATATAATTCGCAATCTCCACCGCCCGCTCTTCGATATAATCCTTCAAAAAGAACCTCTTAAAAATACCGTTTTTACAATGTATGCAAGGTATAGTCGATGTATGTCTTATGATAAATGCAGTTTCTATTATTGAATTTTATCTCAAATTTATTTATATAGAATCCCTCAATATCACCATGTGAAATATCAATTTTTTCCACCCATAAGAACATGCTATACTGAATTTATCAATCATAGTGGAGGTTTAAATCATGAACGCAAAGGAAAAATTAGCAGATCTTCAGAGACAGTTTGGCTTATATGCACAAGCAAATCCAGAAGTAATGAATGGATTTGGTGCAACAGCTACGGCAGCAATGGAACATTCAGGCTCGTTAGATGCAAAGACCATGGAATTATTAATTGTGACCGTTGCAGTTGCAAGAAAATGTGAACCTTGTATTTATGCACATGTTATGAACTACATTCAGGCAGGTGGAACCAGAGAAGACTTGGCAGCCGGACTGAATGCCGCAGTTCTGATTTGTGGTGGACCCGGAATGGCATATGGCGCATTAGCACTTGATATCTTTGACCAGTATACAGCAGAATAGAATACAGCAAAATAATTTAAGCATTTCCCCAAAATGCCCCTCAGAATATTACTACAAAAGTATCTGTTTCTGAGGAGCATTTTTAACTCATATCGGAATGGAACCCAATACAAAATAATCTGACTTTTCTATCTTCTCCGAATCTGTTCCAATATTGCCGGGTCTTTTATGGATGTATCTTCCGCCAGCAGAACCACCTTTGACACTATTTGTGCCGTCAAAGGATCTTCATCTAAAAATGGAAGATAGACTTTTCCTCTCTGACCGCTCCATACAGGCACAATATGTATTGTACTTCCTGCTTTCTGATGAACTATACCACTTCCCAAATGAACGCTGTAAGCATTATACTGTCCTGCAATATGTACGAAATGACCTTCTACCTGCACATTCGTAAGTTTCATTAAATTGCAGGTGCATTCCACAATAGCCTGTCTCAGTTCTATTGTGGATGTAGAAGTTACAGGGTCTACACCACCGATAAATGCAAGGCTGACTGCCAAATCCACATCCCGCATCGTCTCCGAAAATAATACATCATCCACATCTTTAATCTTTAATGGCTCATTTGTTCTGCGATGAGAAAATGCAACATAATCAATAGACGGCGCTTCAATATCACTCGGTGAAAACCAGTCTGCATCTGCCATCAGTCCAACTACGACATCCTGCTTATAGGAAACTTTTTCCAATCCTTGTTCATAAGAAACATTCCACCCACGTCTTTTTAATGCCGCTGCTGCCTGTCTTGTCTGAATTTGATAACCTGTATACCGCTTTGTGTAATCCAGTTCTTTTTCATCCTCCAGTTTCAAGTACAATTCCCGGAATACCTGTTTAAATGGCTGAACAATCTTATTTTCAAAAAGATACTGCTGAAATTCTTTTAATACCTGATGCTCATAGAGGTCAACGACGTGAGCAATCCGTATTTTTCCACTGCACTTTTCTTTTTTATTTTCCATTACCAGACAGCCATCCTGATAAAATCCGATAAATCCATTACAAACCATCAACAGATGACGAAGCAATGGACCGGCAACCACATGTTTTGACATGGTTTCGATTTCTTCACAATCATATTCTGTTCTTTCTTCCATTGCTTTTTCAAGCATGATGCGTGTGCGCTGATACTGCTGTTTCAAAAGCTCATGAGCTTCCTTCACCCGAATCACATGTTCCTGATTCTTCAGGCGCGCAGGAATTGCCTTTAACTTCTTACCTGCTTTATAGACACAGATATTGCTTTGACCATTTTCATCTACTGTGATACAAATCTGAACATCTTCCACCGTTTTCCGTTCAAAAACATCCTGATATAAATCCACCATCCTGCTTTCCATTTTCCAGGTCAGCCGGTCTACTGTATCAAAATGAGCATTGCTTGCAAGATTTATAAGTGCAATTTCACAGCAGCGTTTCTCACTTGCCTGACGCTGCGCGCCAAATGCCTTTGACTCTTTCAAAAACTGTTGTACATATAAGTACCGTTCCAGTAAATCCGCTTCATCCGTAAGTGGCACAATACAATATGCGTTCAACGCATCCTTATTTCTCTTTTCTGCCGCCTGTTTATAAAATTCTTCTTTTCCTTTCTTGCCGGTACACGCATCCATATATTTTCGTGCCCTTGTGTGAAAACTATTTTCACACAACAGCTTTGATGCGTCATATAAGATTTTTATGCGCTTCTCTCCAAGCTTCCCGCAAATTGCTTTACACCATGCAATATCGAAAGCCCCGTCATTCAAATTCTCCGGGTCCAGAGCTGTATAATGGGCAATTTCTGCCTTTTTCTGCTCCGAATTATCTTGTCTCATGTGGGCAATAAAGTAATAGCAGGCTTCTTTAAATCCATCCCATTCCAGTACTTCATTGACAAAATCAATCCACTGGGGCGCCATCATTGCCACTTCCGCCAATCGTTTTTCCGATATTCCTGCATTCCTCAGTTCAGCAGAAGAATCTGTCGGCAGTGGATAGCATTTTCGAATCAGATTTGCAAAAACAGTCTGCCTGTCATTTCCGTAAGAAGATCTTTTAATTTCTTCTTTATCCAATACCTTTAATGCCATTAACAAATATTTCACGCCCCGGATAAGACACAACTGCTGCACATACTTTGTAACGCTGCTCACATCGTTTAATCGTGTGGTTTCCATGCGAATCAGCATATCACTGATTTCATCCAATGTTTCCCGGAGGTACTTGCATGCCTCTGCGTTTTCTTTCGGAAGTTCCAGGTGCGGTTTTCTGTAAACACCTCTGTTTTCAAAATATGCTGCACTGTATGCCTCATACAACATCGTATTGACATTTCTGGAAGAATAACCTGAATCCGTATTTTCTTCCGTATGCTTATCCAAAATCATTTCCATCAACGCTGTTTTCGGCAACATCCCAAGCAAGCATGCACGGACTGCAACCAGCGGCTGAATCTCCATTTTATTAAGCACCGCCGGAGCGCAGTCCATATGAAAATGCAGATAGCAATCATAGACAAGCGGAAAATACTTTGAAAACTGTGCATCATTCATCTTGTCTAACCGAAGATTATCAACCATTATCAAAAAAGCAGTAATATTTGCAACCGAATATATTTTAAGCTTTCCATTGTAGTCCTGCATTTTATACGAATTACATTTTGCATACTTAAGAAACAATTCTATTACCTGCGCATTTCTCTCCAAAAACACATCATTGCAGTCACATTCATAGAAATAATAAGTAATAATACGTGAAAAATGGCTGTAATACGCCCATCGCTCCGTATCCTCCGAGGTTAAATACGTCAGTTTGATTTCCCTTGGGAATAAATTGTCATAATGATATCCGATACTTTTCAAAACAAAATATAATTGAAACAAAACATCCAGACTCAATTTATCCTGCTTAAAATATTCTCTCCATACTTCACCAAGCGGAAGTGCATCCAGTGATTTTATTTGATAATTCAATGGGTAAAATGCCTTGTCCCCAACCAGACAATGTTCGCCAAACTTTTGATATTCATCCCTCGCATGCTCGTCTATACGCTGATTCCACAAATGGAAATATGTAATAATTTTTTGTTTATCCCACACATTCAAAAAGCTCAAGTCCACGATTTCCTTCTTTTTCAGAAATCCTTTTTTCTGTATATTCAAGTATGTCGGGTATGGCAACTCATATTTCTGATAACGCTGATAAAGGCCAAACCCTTCTTCCTGCCCCAGAATCTTTACTTCTGACTCCGCCACTGTTTCAAAATAAGACGGAGCAAGCCGTTGCAATTCTAACGCTGACTCCTGTATCAGTTTATCCTTGGACTGTTCTAATCGTGCAAAACTTTCCTGTACACATTCTTTCGATTGTTTGGAAATCACCTGAATAATTGCCGCTCTTGCATAGGCTTTCTTTGTTTTTAACCGCCCTTCCAATGCCAGAATATCTTCCTGAGTCAATGGAGTTTTCATCAATTCTTCCGTCACAAAACGGGATAAGGTTTCCTGCTGGGAAATAATCTCTTTAATCATAAATTCTTTTTTCACTGGAAGTGACACATATTCAAAACAAGCATGCAGAAATTCCTCCAGTGATGTTATCCATAAGGTAGAACTATGCGGCAGCAAAAGCTCAATCCGTTCCTTTTCCGGTGCTTTTATCAACAATTGCGCCAGAAAATTTACAATTGATTCCTTATTAATCGTAACAGAAAACCATTCAAACCCTTTGGAAGAATAGGTTTGTTTTGATTTAAGTTCCGATAAAAACGGATAAACCAAATCAAACAGTTGATAGCATTCTTTTTTGGTAAATGTACTACGTTTTACATCACATCGTACACATTCACTAAGATACAGTGCCCGAATCCATGGTTCTTCCTTATATTTTTCGATTAAGGATTGATATTCCAAAACAGAAAAATGCCGTGTTAATTGCAGGTAAATCAAAGCTGCCGCAATCATATGTGGTTTGCCGCATTCTAATAAGGACACTGCCTCTTTGACTGCATTTTCCAAACTTTTTATTCCTGCACAATACAATGCAAGATATACTTTTAATGGATTTTCATCCATAAGACCTTTTCTACGCTTTGCTTCATCATGGATATCCTCAAAAATAGTATGAAAAATCAATTCCATTAACCTTAGTTCTGCTTTCTCATAACCAATCCCAATCCACGTCAGGACACTGCGCTGCACCGAAGAATACCGCAATAAGTTTTCTTCCTGTATCACATCAATCATTCGATAAAAATAATCAATCCGATATTCATCTATCGTCTCAAGAATACTCTGTCTTAATCCTTCTTGAAGTTTTGCTGCCAATAACAGATTCATCAGCAAGTCCTGTAACTCCTGATTTCGGCTCTGTTCAATCGCAACAATCAAGTCACGTGTTAAAAATCCGACATTATTTTCACTGGTCAGAACATCCTTACAATATTGAATCACTTCTTCATTTTCCCTGATAACTTCAAGTGCAATAACCGGTGCCATGTTGTAATACTGTAAAATACCTTTATATTCTCCATAGATGAGCTTTTGCATAGAAAGCCCGGCACCATAAAATACATAAAATGCCCCAACCGCATGAATCACCCGTTCCCGGTAATTGGATAATTTACAGCTTCTGACATCCATCCGAATCAACTGGGTATTACAGGTATACTCCTGTATATGAGTCAAATACTCGCAAACTTTTGTATACTGCATTGGCAGTAAACTTTTAAATTCTTTTTGTTCTTTTCTTAATTCTTCCAGTGTATCAGGAATCCTTATATCCGGTAAATAGAATCGATATAAATAACTCCTCTCCTCCACTTCATCCACAAATGCCCGCTCCATTTGTGTGAGTTTCAGTTTTGACAAGGACTTATTATATTCTCTCAATTTATCAATGATTTCGCCTGATTGCATTACCACAACCTCCCCGCCATCATAACCAGCCTGATGATAACAAGCTCGTTCTCTTCCTTTACCTTTAATGTATCTTCCAGTTTTCCATATTCTTCCTGATTAAAAAATACCCGGAATAATCCATCCTCAAAATCCTGCTTTACAATGTTCCATGCCTGCTCTGCAGTATACTTCTGCTTCTGATAAGTCTCATAGACAATCTTGCCTGCCGATGACAATTCCGGAGTTCCTGACAATTCCTTTAACATAATCTGATAGAGCAGTTCGTGTAAATACTTTACATCTGGAATTTCATAAAGCTCGTGTGACAGTTCTTTATTGGATGCCGCTTTTCTCTTCACTACTTTTATTTTCATGTTTCACCTACTCCCATCTGACGCAGGTATTCTTGCCACAATGAGCCAGTCCAAGGTAAACTACTTCGCCTTCCATTTCTGCGTCATACTGCTTTTCCTTTATCTGCTCCAGTGCCTTTTCGGCCAATTCCACCAAGTCTTCCATTTCATCTTTGGTATACTTAAATTCCAACACTAGATTTGGATATCTGGCATTCTTCGAATAAAGACAGATATCACTTCTTCCAGTTCCACTTTCCCGGTTACTCTTTACTGCGTAGTCCCGTCTGAGAAATGCACACATTCCAAGCATCATCATATGATAGCTGTTTTCATCTTTCAAATCATGGTAAGATGGGAGTTCCAACAGGATTCTTTGATATTCTTCTGCAAATCGTTCCATATCCTTTCGTTTCAGTGCATTCAGCATTTTCTCCATCTGTCTTTCGTCAACCTGTAAATGACACGCCGTCAGTTCCTTGAATACTTTCCACACTTCCAGATTCGGAATCCGCAGCCTGTAATAGTCTTCTTCTATTGCTTCCTCTATTGTTACAATTCCTGCATTCACAAGCACCCCCCACAATGCTGCCTCATCCATACTCTCATAATAAGCCATTGAAAAATCCACTACGGCCTCTACTGTCCCTTCCTGAATCAGAGTCTCGTATTCTTTCTTAAATGATGTTCCCTGCTTTTCGAGGGCATTTCGCAAAATGCTGTTCTCACTTGTATTTACCCAGTAGGACTCCATCTTTCTTCTTGCCGCATAACAGGATACCGACCACGGATTGTAAACTTCTGTATTACCAAAGCAATATCCATCATACATTTTCTTCAGTTCATCCGAAAACTCTACATTGCAATAGTCAAGGAGCTTTTTCACTTCTTCTTCGGTAAATCCAAAACAATCATCGTAATCCGTATCCTGTACTGTACAGACAATCAGATTATTAAGACCGGAAAATATATTTTCTTTGGCTATTCTTTGAATCCCGGTCAGAATCGCTTTCTCAAGGAACGGGTTGCCCTTTAGGGAAGTTGACAAAATCCCATTCAGAACACTTCTGACTTCCTCATAATATCCTTCTGAATTGGCTGACATAAATGGGGTGTCATATTCATCAAGCAGCAGAAATACCTTTTTCCCATAATACATATTCAATGTCTGGCAAAGGATTGTAAGTGACCGAATCACATCATTTTCAATTTCTTTTCTTCCTCTTCCCGAGCATAAGCTTTCATAGATTGTGTGAAACTCTTTTTTCTGAAATTCAGACAATGTGCCATCGTTGATGACTGGATAATACCGTTCATATTCTGCCCGCACCGTATCTTTCAGCGCATAACACAACGAATCTGCATTATCTGCCTTCACATTGAGAAAAGACAGAAACACAACAGGGTGCTGATTCATTTCTTTCTGAAAACTACTTGCGGCAATCTTCGTTCCTTCAAATATATCCCCAGACACCTTTGTACAATCTAAAAATTCTGCCAGCATAGACATATTCAATGTCTTTCCAAACCGTCTTGGCCTGGTAATTAAGGTAATCTGATACCATGAATCCAAAAATTCTTTTATAAACTGGGTCTTATCCACATAATAGGCATGCTTTTCCCTTAAATCACGGAAATTCTGTACACCGATTGCGAGCCTCGGCACTTCTTCTTTCCTAGTGGATGCATCATAGGGTACTGTTCTATCCCGCAATACGTTATAATTCATTGCATATTCGGATTCTCTTCCAAATAATTCATCCAGAGAACATCCCAGTACATCACTGATTCTCTCCAATACTTCATAATCCGGTGTACGGTTTCCGCTTTCGTAATTAGTATATGTAGAGCGTGAAACTCCAATTTTTTCTGCCATCTGCGCTTGCGTATATCCACGTAATTTGCGAAACGCTGTAAGATATTCATGAAATTTTGTCTTCATATTATCACCGCTTTTGTTTTTCTTTTATTATATCTTATTTTGTTTCGTTTCGCAACTTTTATCTTGTATTTCTTATTAAGTTTCTATTTGAAACTTTATTTATGTACCACCCGTAATAGTAGGTCTTTTAATATTGATTCAGAAATAAATGGTGCTATTGCAGCCAGCTCATCTAAACTGATATTCATATTTCCTTGCTGCATGCATTCTTCTACAATATTATCCATAACTTCTTCTTCCAAAAATGGTGCTATTGCGCAGAGTTTTTCAAAATTCCACTCTTCATCTTCCAAATTTATGACCATTTCATTCAAAGTTTCTGTATCCACAAACGGCGCTAGATTCATAAGTATATGGAATGATATCTTAGTACCTTGTTTAATATTTTCATTTACCTTGGATTTAATTTCTTCCGGTTTTACCACTTCTTGCACTTGAACCAAGTCTTCCAATGTCACTTCTTCACCTTTATTCTGCATTAATCTTTCTACAATATCCGTTTTTGTGTTTTTCTGCCCAGACAATTCTTCAAAACTTATATGTAAGATTTTACACAAATCAGGCAATTTAGATATATCTGGCATAGAGTTGCCTCTCTCCCAATTTGATACTGCCTGATAACTTACCCCCATTTCGTCTGCCAAATTCATCTGTGTCATATTCAATTTTGTTCTTGCATTCTTAATATTATTTGCCATTTTCATCGTATCAAACATTTTATTTCCTCTTTTCATTTAAGATTAGTTCCACACCGGTGCTTTCATTTTCAGCATAACTTCATAACATAAAATTGTACAGCAACTTCTACTTGAGTTTACATATTACCTACACCTCAAGCAATCCTTGAATACTACTTGCTATTTTTCTTTTTTCTAAGTATAATTTTCGGGAAGTATCGTTTGTTATCATATAGCCACAACAACTTTTACCTGTGCTGTAATACTCTTTCTTATGGCAATAATTGCAAACAAAAATATTTACTATGGAGATTAGATTATGACTTACTTATTATCTGCCATCGGTGCCAACTTAATTATGACATTTCTTATGCGTTATTCTGAACACCACAACGGAAATAGATATGCATTAAATATATGGAATTATCTGGCAGGTGCTTTACTCAGCATCTTGTTCCTTGAAGATAAATCTGTTATTTTTTCTGGCGATTTTATCACTCTTCTTCTCGGTACTATCAATGGAATCGGATTCGTCAGTGCGCTTGTATTGATTCAGATTAGTATACGTAGGAATGGTGCCCCACTGACAATCACATTCAACCGGCTTGGAATATTGATACCAACAATCCTGTCTGCATTTTTGTTTAAAGAAATTCCGGCTCCAATGAAGGTGGTTGGGCTTTCTTTATGCATTTTCGCTATTATCATTATGAATACTGGTGACAAAAAAGACAGACCTGCATTTATGGCGGGACTTCTTTTAGTATTTATTCTTGGTGGGACTTTAGATTTTATTTCCCGTGTTTACAGCTTATATTATGACGCGGAAAGTCAGACTTGTTTCGTGCTGTACACATTTCTTGCTGCATTAATTATTAGTATTATTCTATTCGTAAAAGATGGTAATAAAATGACCATTCGCGACAGCTTAATGGGAATAGGTGTCGGCATTCCTAACCAGCTTACCACCCTTTTACTCCTGCGTGCTGCCACTTTCTTACCAGCATATATTGTATATCCCACTTACAGTGCCGGACTGATTATTCTGGTAAACATTATAAACTACCTTGCATTCAGGGAAACACTGAATAAAAAACAATACCTGGCAACTATTATCATTGGCATTGGTCTCATATTTATCAACCTGCTATAGAAAAAGAGCACTGGATCATTCCAATGCCCTTTCATCTTAGGTCTCTTTAAGACTTCACTACTTCTGGTTCATGTATGAAAGAAGAAAATGTTGCTATCGCATTTTTAAAATAAAATACTTCTGTATTGCCATCATCAGCAGAATACATTCTCTGCAAAGATGGATACGCATCCAGCATAGACTGTCTTGCTTCTCTGCGGTCATCCTCAATGAGCTCCCCTGCAGCCCGGATCCACTCACCATCTTTAAATGCGCAAATTTCTGCTTTTGGATTCGCGTGTAACTGTTTAGAAACTTCTCTTACTTTTCCACACAATCACAGAACTTTTCTATTATAAAGTTTAATAATCCTCCAAATTCATCGCATATAAAGTGCCACCAATCAATCCTGGAAACACACCTGCATATCCAATAAACAGAAACAGCCACAACATATCTTTTAAAACAATCCGACTGATGAGCATCCATACAACTGCACCGATTATGCACCAAGCCACCATATGTAACATCAAAAACATTGTCAATTTCTTTTCTCTTTCCAGATTTTTCTCTTTACAGAAATTCCATACTTTTTTCATCATAATGGCATCCTCTCTTTCTATACAGAAAGTATAATAAAAAGATGTAAAATCAAAAGCCTGCTATTGTTAAATCTATGTAAGATAAATATTTACTCCCATTCGTTTCACAACTCTTATGTAGTATCTCTTTGAAACTTTATTTTCTCTTTTCATTTCGCTCATTTTCCTTTATACTGAAATACGAAATTTTTATAGCAATAAACAAAAAATAAAAAGGAATGATTGATATATGAAGCTTACATCTGCCCGCAAGGGACCTCGGATTGATTTGTTAAATGGAAGTATTTTTTCAGCCATGATAATCTTTTCCATACCGATTTTATTTTCCTGTTTGTTTCAGGAATTATATAATACGGTAGATACCATTATTATCGGGCATGTGCTTGGAGAAAATGCACTTGCCGCGGCAGGTGCTGCTGCCCCGGTCTATGAACTTTTGATTGGATTTGCTCTCGGAATCGGAAATGGACTTTCTTTAATGACTTCCCGTAGCTATGGGCTGAATGACATGGATCTGTTAAAGCGTTCGGTAGCCGTTTCCATTACTATCGGCACTGGAATCAGCCTGGTAATTGCGGTATTAACCCGTTTTTTCCTTATGCCGTTTCTCAGTCTGCTTCATACACCTGCTGCCATCATCCGGGATACCTATGAGTATATTTCCGTCATTACACTGTTTGCAGGTGTCATGTTTGCCTATAACCTCTGTGCCGCACTTCTGCGTGCCATCGGGAACAGCCTAATGCCGCTCGTTTTCCTTTTTCTGTCCTCTGTACTTAATATTGGACTGGATTTGTTCTGCATTATCAAATTGAATATGGGAATGAAAGGCGCTGCCGTTGCCACGGTCATTTCTCAGACCGTATCCGTCGTACTGTGCCTGATTTATATTTCACGTTATGCCAAAATATTAATCCCACAAAAGAAGCATTTCGCATATGACCGGCATCTCTATGCGGAAATGGCAGGGCAAGGATTTTCCATGGGATTTATGAGTAGCATTGTTTCCGCAGGAACCGCCATTTTGCAGGCAGGAATCAATGACTTAGGTGCTCTCACTATCGCAGGACACACGGCTGCAAGAAAACTGATGCAGTTTGAAATCATGCCATTTTCATCCATGATTACATCGGTCAGTACTTTTGTTTCCCAGAATTATGGTGCAGGCCAGGTGCAGCGAATTCGTAAAGCCATGAAATATGCCTACTTTTACAACGCAGTGATTACGGTAATATTAACTGCTTTGAATTTACTGTTTGCCTCTACCATGATGCGTCTTCTGTCAGGTTCCAATGACCCGACCCTTGTGCACAATGGTACCTTATATTTGCAGATTGTTGCACCATTCTACTTTATTTTAGGACTGGTAACAAACACACGCTCCGCACTACAATCTATTGGAAGCACCATTCTTCCGCTTTTCTCCAGTATTCTGGAACTTGTCGGAAAAATCATATTCGTAATTCTGTTCATTCCAAAATTCCAGTATCATGCCGTGATTTGGTGTGAACCGGTTATCTGGTGTTTTATGGCAGTCGAACTGATGTGGGCCTTCTGGCGGAGTGCTTATATCCGCGGTGCACAAACCCACCCTTGATTTCTTGTCCGGTTTTGACGAATAAACACCATTGATACCAACAATGAAAAAGCTTGTATAGGTTTATTACTTACAAAGCTTGTTACTCACAAAAAGCAACTACTGACTGATTCGACTTCATCAATAGTTGCTTTTCATTTTTATTCATCTTCTATTTTATTTATCTAATTTTCTATTTTAGTTCTTCAAAAAACTTATCCGTCAAGTTTTGTATATTCAAATATGGGTTTTCATAATCAAAACTAATCATACGTCCTTTTGCTGCAGTTACTCCAAGCTGTATCGGGCCTGCAATATCTGCATTTAACCGTTCATCCAGCATTCCTGCAATAAATCCGCCTGCAAAAGAATCTCCTGCACCGGTATCATTGTTTAATTGGTAATGGAATAGTTTCTTATGTCGTACTGTACGTATCTTACTCTTTCCATTTTCAAATTGAATCAACTCATGGCGGTCATCATATTTTACAATCAATGTACGTTCTGGATTCGGATAAACCGAAGAAAAATACTCGCACAGATTTGCATAAAGTGGTCGTGCACTTCTTGCATTTAATCCAAGATTCTTCTTTTCTGATTTATTTAAAAACACATAATCCGCATGACAGATTAACGGCTGGAGACGTTCCCTCCACATGGAAGTGTATTCAAAACCAGGGTCCATGCTGACTTTCAGATTTTTATTGATACGCTTTGCTTCGATTACACTTTGCATAATTGCTTCAAACTGGGAAAAGTCCGAAAGAGAGGATAAATGAATCCATTTTGCTCCTGCCAGATATTCTGCCAGAGTTTGACCCGTTCTTTCTTCCTGCTCCTGAATTCGGTCTAACAGTGTGTTATTGGCACAAGGTGCGATTTTGATGCAGTTTCTGCTGTGATTATAAAGACGTACCACTGATTTCGCGATTGCTTTATAGTACGGGTCTTCAAACCGCTCTTTCGTTGTAAAAAGCCAGTCACGGTTGTCCAGATGTGACAGTTCTCCTTCCACGTTATTGCTTTTTCCATAACGCAAATCAAACGGATTCGGTGTACCGCAGACTCCTGTATATGCCACCTGAAGATTTGGCAGAATGTGCTTCGCCACTTTCAATGTGATAAATGCAGAGCCTCCAATCTGTGTTGTATATTCCTTCCCCTTCTGAACCAGTTCGTAAATATCATCTTCCACATCGGAAATCGGATTGCTCAGGTTCTCGTCACCTTCTTTGCCATTTTTTTTAATTAAATCAAAGCTGGTGCAGTGAAACATATAATCATAATTAATTGCGCCAATACAAATGATATCTAAATCTGCCATCTTGTGTATCTCCAACCCATATTTTAACTTATAATCGTTTCTTAAAAATGAACATGTCAGTATAAGTGTATATTATAAATAGTGGTTTTGTCAAATATTATTTCGTCGCAATGAATTTCTTGGTTGGATATGCTGTTATCTGTAAATTCGGTGGATTTTCCTCAAATTTCTTTCTGAACTGTTTTTCATACTCTACTTCATTACTAGGACTTATCGCATATGGAAGCAACACCTCTGTTTCTTCACCTAGTCCTAATGAAAACCTCCTTCCTCATTATTCCAATCATACTTTCTCCCTTGCAATTAATCCACAATACCATTACAATAGAAATCGTGATTTTATAAATGGAGGATGCAATTATGCAAAGAGAAAGTTTTCAGTCAAGACTTGGCTTTATCCTGGTAAGTGCAGGATGTGCCATCGGCATTGGAAACGTATGGAAATTTCCTTATGTTGCCGGGCAAAACGGAGGAGGTGTCTTCGTACTGTTTTACCTGTTATTTCTGGCAATTATGGGAATGCCTGTACTTACCATGGAACTTGCCGTAGGCCGTGCAAGCCGTCAGAGCGCTGTCAAAGGATATCAGGCACTGGAAAAAAAGGGAAGTAAATGGCATATTCACGGATGGTTCTGTGTTATAGGATGCTATCTGCTGATGATGTACTACACCACGGTGGCTGGCTGGATGTTAGATTATTGTGTAAAATTCGTTTCTGGAACATTCAGCAAAGTTTCTGCCAACTCAGTAGATTCGGTATTTGGAGCAATGCTTGCAAATCCGGTTGAAATGACTATTTTCATGGGATTAACTGTATTCTTTGGATTCGCAGTATGTAGTGGTGGTCTTAAAAATGGTCTGGAGCGCGTGACGAAGATAATGATGCTCTGTTTATTAGGACTTATCATTCTGCTTGCTGTACACAGTCTGACTTTAAGCGGTGCTTCGGAAGGTCTTGCTTTCTATTTACTTCCTGATTTTCAGCGTGCTTCTGAAATTGGAATTGGAAATGTAATCACTGCTGCAATGAATCAGTCCTTCTTTACATTAAGCCTCGGAATTGCTGCTATGGAAATCTTCGGAAGTTACATGTCCAAAGATCACACCCTGACAGGAGAATCTATTCGCATCTGCGCTTTGGATACTTTCGTAGCTTTGATGTCCGGTCTGATTATTTTCCCGGCCTGCTTCAGCTTCAATGTACAACCGGATCAGGGTCCTTCTCTTATTTTCATTACCCTGCCAAAAGTATTTGCCAACATGGCAGGCGGAAGATTATGGGGAAGCTTGTTCTTCTTATTTATGACGTTTGCAAGTTTCTCGACGGTAACAGCCGTATTTGAAAATCTGCTTGCGAGCTGTAATGATAACTTTGGATGGACACGTAAAAAAGCAATTATCATTAACTGCATTTTTGTTTTCGTTGCCAGCATGCCTTGCCTGCTCGGCTACAACGTACTTAGTAACATTCACCTGATTCGTGGAAATGATATTCTTGGAACGGAAGATTTCCTCGTAAGTAACTTACTGCTTCCAGTTGGTTCCCTAATTTATCTCCTGTTCTGCGTCAGCAAATGGGGATGGGGATTTGACAAATACATGGAAGAAGTGAACACGGGAAATGGAATAAAAATGTCACGTCATTTCAAATTCTACTTCCAGTTTATCCTTCCAATCCTGATTCTCGTAATTCTGATTCAGGGATTGCTGTAAGAATTCCGGAGTTGCTACAACAGGGGATTGTCGTCAAATGATATCAAAATGACGTGTGTCGCATAACCCAAAAAAGGAGTGTGCCGCTGCTAAAATCGCAGGGCGCACTCCTTTTAAATTACGCAAAGCACATATCTCTTAGTTTATCCATCAACTAAGTCTTATCTATTAAAAGCTATTTTCTGTTTATTTTTTCAATCACAGACCGCAGAAGCCGTTGGAATTCTTTTCCAACCCGGTCTGCTGTCTCTTTCACTTCTTCGTGATTCAATTCCTTATTGGTTACTCCCGAAGCCATGTTTGTGATGCAGGAGATACCGCATACTTCCAGTCCCATATGTCTTGCAGCCATGGCTTCGCAAGCGGTACTCATACCAACTGCGTCTGCGCCCCATGCCCTTGCCATGCGAATCTCAGCCGGAGTCTCATAGCTTGGTCCTGTAAATTGTACATACACACCTTCTTTTAAGTCAATTCCTTGTTCTTTCGCAGATTCACGAATGATTTCCTGTAATTTAAGACTATATACCTGGCTCATATCCGGGAATCTTACTCCTAGTTCTTCTAAGTTCGCTCCAATCAGGGGACTTGGAACTGCTGTTGTAATATGATCTGTAATCATCATCAGATTTCCTGCTTCGAAAGAAGTATTGATTCCACCTGCCGCATTGGTAAGAATCAGTGTCTTCGCACCAAGCATACCCATGAGTCTGGTCGGAAGCACCACATCCGTCATGGAATATCCTTCATAATAATGTACACGTCCCTGCATTATCACAACCGGTGCTTTTCCTGCATATCCAAACACAAACTGTCCTTTATGTCCTGCTACGGTAGATACCGGAAACCCTTCAATACTGGTATAGGGAACGGTTGCTTCTATCTGGATATGTTCCGCAAAATCTCCCAGACCGGAGCCTAGGATAATTCCAATCTCCGGTTTAAAACCCGTCTGTTTCCGGATACTCTCTACACATTTACATAATTTCTCATAAACTGGATTCATCACATTTTCTCCTATTTTCCATGATACTGCTTCCACAGCATTTGTTTCACATCATTATTCGCAAAAGAAGCTTCGATTGCATTTTCTGTGACCTGTCTCAACTCGTCATCGGTAATTCCATAATTTTCTTGAATGAATTTCATTTCTTTCGCAATTGTAGTATTGCTTACCGTCCGATTATCCGTATTAATGGTTACTTTCAGCCCTGCATCCAGAAATTCCCGGATCGGATATTCTTCTTTTCTGGCGACGGCCTTGGTTTGCATATTACTGATTGGACACATCTCCAGTGCAATCCCCCGTTCTTTACAAAACGCAATCGCATCTTTCTTTCCGCGGAGTGCAATGCCATGTCCGATCCGCATTGCGCCGGCTTCTACTGACTCTACAATATTTTCTACGCTTCCGCATTCTCCTGCATGTATGGTAAATGGAATCTCCATCCGCTTTACTTCTGCAAAAAGATTACGGAAATCCTTCATCGGGAAAGCTGCTTCATTGCCAGCCAAATCGGCTGCACATAATCCCTGATTCAGATATACTCTGCAATCTCGAATCATTTGCAAGCTTTCTTCCGGATTATGATGCCGCATCGCACATACAATGACATTGTAAGAAATGCCACACTCTTTTTTTCCTTCTTCCAGACCACTCAGTACCGCTTCCATAACCTGACCGGTATTCAGATTTTCGTTTACCGATAAAAGCGGGGCAAATCTTACTTCCACATACCTTATATTGTCATCTTTTAGTCTTAAAAGAAATGATTTGCTTGCTTCTTTTAACCCTTCTGCTGTCTGAAGACACTGCAAAGGAAGATCGAATTTTTCTAGATATTCTGCCAGGCTCCGGCAGTCATCTGCCACCTGCAATTCCTGTATTCCAACATTTCTGCCTAGCAGATGACTGATACAATGCTGTGTCAGCGAACCGTCCAGATGACAATGCAAGTCTATTTTCGGCATGGTTGAAATTTCTTTACTTAACATTTACTTTCTCCTCATGCATAAAATGTTTCACTGTGTTAATAGTAATCTGGATTCCCGGCCCCCCGGTCAGGGCAGTCAGTAAGGTTACCACACCAAACTTTCCACCAAGAAGAAATCCTATTGCCGTCATAGTTCCATCGAATATCCACTTCGTCTTGGCATAATCTAACTTAATAGTTTCCATAAGCAGCAGAGAAATGCCATTCATCGGATCCAGTCCTATTTCCATTGCTACATAAATTCCTACACCGATATATAAAAGCAGGCATCCCGTCACGCTTCCTGCAATTCTGCATGCCAAAGTTCCCGACGCAAAAATATGCGGATAAGCTGCCGTTCCGATACTCACAAAAGTTCCATAAGGAATGACATACAGCAATGTTCCTATATGAATATATTTTCTTCCAAACAGACACAATAATCCAAAGAAGATGATATTAATCAGATTGGAGGCAATGCCAAGCTGTGTCTGTGAAAGAGATAATGCATTTCGTATTCCATCGTAGAAGATACCAACCGGGTCATTTCCCAGCTGCGCCATTGCATTAAAAGATACTCCTACCGCAATCATAAAAATTCCAATCTCTGCAATCACGCAGCGTTTTACACTTATTTTTCGCATTTACTTTCTATCCTTTTCCTATTTTCCAGTCATTTATTCTCTAGTATTTCTCTACACTGTCTTTGGTAACTCTTGCATAGATAAGCGGTTCTTCAGCCGGTTTTTCTTTTGCAAATGTCAATGCTTTTAAATAGCGTTTTTCTGCATCCGCAAAGGTTTCTTTTTTTGAAGTATATAAGGTTGCGATTTTGTCGCCCTTCTTTACAAAATCCCCTGTCTTTTTATGTAAAATAATACCTGCTGAATAATCAATCTCACTTTCCTTTGTCTCTCTTCCTGCACCTAAAAGTACGGATGCGATACCACAGCTTTCTGTATCCATATGCGTAATGTATCCCTCTTTTTCTGAAAGAACATCGCAAGAATATGCTGCCTTTGTAAACTTTTCTGTATCTCGAAGCACAGAACTATCACCACCCTGGGCTTCTACCATTTTGCACAGACATTCGAAGGCACTTCCATCTGCAATTGTACCTTTTGCCATTTCAATACATTCTTCAATGCTGCCTTTTCCTGCCAGATACATCATATTTCCTGCAAGCTGAAGGCTGACCTGTGTTAAATCTTCTGGTCCATGCCCCTGTAGTGTATGTACCGCTTCTATTACTTCCAGACTGTTTCCGATATTATTTCCAAGCGGAATATCCATATCTGTAATCAGCGCCACCGTTCTACGTCCTGCATTTTCCCCGATAGATACCATTTCTTTTGCAAGAAGAATCGAATCTTCTACTGTTTTCATAAATGCACCGCTTCCGGTCTTTACATCAAGCACAATACCGTCACTGCCTGCTGCCAGCTTTTTACTCATAATAGAAACTGCAATCAGCGGTATGCTGTCAACCGTTGCTGTCACATCGCGAAGCGCATAAAGCTTCTTATCTGCCGGTGTCAGATTGCCGGACTGTCCAACCACACTCAAGCCGGTTTCATTTACAATTTCAAAGAAACGCTCTTGGGAAATAGCAGTCTGCATTCCCGGAATGGATTCCAGTTTATCGATGGTTCCGCCTGTATGACCCAGACCTTTTCCGGACATTTTCGCCACTTTCACACCACATGCTGCCACGATTGGCGCGATGATCAAGGTCGTCTTATCTCCTACCCCGCCGGTTGAATGTTTATCGACTTTTATTCCCTTAATTCCGGAAAGGTCCACCATATCACCGGAATGGGCAACCGCCTGTGTCATAGCTACAGTTTCTTCTTCCGTCATTCCTTTAAAATACACAGCCATCAAAAATGCTGCCATTTGATAATCCGGAATATCGCCTGTTACATACCCATGAATCATAAACTGGATTTCTTTTTCAGTTAATGCCTCTCCACTGCGTTTTTTCATAATCAAATCATACATTCTCATTGTCCGTCCCCCCTTATATCTCTGTCTTTTTCAAATCCAACGGTCCAAATCCATATGGAAACAATTCTTTCAATGTCAGCTCGACATATGCGTCTTTTCCATTTGCCAGAATAATTTGAAATGTTTCCGGATCACAAAATTCCATCATCACTTGTCTACATACACCACAAGGTGCGCAAAGCGTATCCGCTTCCTCGCCTTTCGGGCCGCCTACCACGGCAATTTTTTCAAATTCTCTTTCCCCATCATAAACTGCCCGAAAAAATGCTGTGCGTTCCGCACAATTTGTCGGTGTGTATCCTGCATTTTCAATATTGCATCCATGATAAATCTTTCCACTCTTTGTAAGAAGTGCTGCTCCTACCTGAAAATTCGAATATGGCGTATAAGCTCTTTCTCTGGCTTTTTTAGCCTCCTGAATTAATTCTGTGCTTGTCATACACACCTCCTGCTACTTCATGATTTCTTTTTTGAAACTGGCTCCGTCTGTATTATTTTCCACACCCAGTATATCCAGAATGGTTGCGGCAATATCCGCATACGTTTTTCTGGTTCCCAGATTCACATTTTCTTTTACCGATGCACCATATGCGAGGAATGGCACACACTCTCTGGAGTGGTCTGTTCCCTTATATCCTGGGTCGCATCCATGGTCAGCTGTAATCATAAGAATGTCATTTTCTTTCATACGTCCCATAAATGTTTCTAATTGTCCATCAAATGTAGTTGCGGCTTTCGCATATCCTTCGATATCATTTCTATGACCATACAGCATGTCAAAATCCACCAGATTTACAAAGCAAATTCCTTTAAATGGAGTATCCTGCATTTCAATGGTCCGTTCCATTCCATCTACATTATTTTTGATTCTTTGCGAATGCTGGATTCCCTGACCTGCAAAAATATCCGAAATCTTTCCGATTCCATAGGTGTCATATCCTGCATTTACCATTGCATCCAGCATAGTCGGTTTTGGCGGCAATAACGAATAATCATGCCGGTTCGAAGTTCTCTGGAAATTATCAGAAGCAGTTCCTACAAATGGTCTTGCAATCACGCGTCCTACCCCATGTTTGCCTTTTAAAATACTGCGGGCTATTTCACAATCATGATATAATTCCGGCACCGGAACTATTTCTTCGTGGGCTGCAATCTGAAATACACTGTCTGCCGAAGTATATACAATCAGCTTTCCTGTCTTCATATGCTCTTCCCCATAATCACGGATGACATCTGTTCCCGAATATGGTCGATTACACAAAACTCCTCTCCCAGTCTGTCGGCTGAATTCTTCCAGAAGTTCCTCAGGAAATCCATTTGGGTAAGTCGGAAGTGGATTCTCCGAAATTACTCCGGCAATCTCCCAGTGTCCGATTGTCGTATCTTTTCCCTTTGAGGATTCTTCCAGCCTTCCATATGCCCCGATTGTTTTTTCTTCTTTTGGCAGGCTGTCCACTCCGTCAATATTTGCTAGACCGATTTTATTCATATTTGGTGTATGATACGCGCTGTTCTGCGAAATAGTTTTTAGAGTATTCGCCCCCAAATCTCCAAAAGCCTCTGCATCGGGAGCATTTCCTACTCCATAACTGTCTAACACAATCAGGAAAATTCTTTTATCTTCCATATTGCTTTTCCTCTCTTTCATATCCTGTCTGTTTCTATTTATCAAGTGCATATGCCGTTAATATTTCTATGGATTTATAATATTTGTCCAGATATACATATTCATTTGATTTATGACACAAATCTGCCTCCCCTGCACCGAATAACAATACTTTCAGTTTTGAATTTGCCTGTAGCATAATGGAACCATCTGTAAAATAATTAATCCCAATATTTTTTGGCGAAACACCATTATTTTCTATGTTCTTTTGTAGTTTTTTTGTAAATATGTCCTCCGGCTCTGTGCTTACCGCAATCCTGTCATTTTTCACATGACATTCTATGCGAATCTGTCCTTCGGTTTCTTCTGCATACTCTTTCGTTATCTCTTCTAATTTGTCAATTATTATTTCTTTTGTCTGTCCCGGAACCAGGCGCATATCCATCAGCACTGTACATCTGTCTGGTGTCATATTAGGTGCAACTCCACCTGTAATCTGGGTAATTTGTGCTGTTGCATTTCCCAAGATCGGATGTGCTGTCTCTGTCACAAATTCTTTTAACCGTTCTGCCATCCGGACCGCATAATCAACTGCATTTGCTCCCTGCTCCGGATAAGCTCCATGACTTGTTTTACCAAATACCTCAAACTCCAGCCATAAACAGCCTTTCTGCGCAATTCCAATATTTAATCCTGTCGGTTCTCCAATCAATACTTCCTCTACATCAGGGAGTAATCCTGCTTTCACAAGTTCTCTTGCACCTAACCCATTCTTTTCCTCATCACAAGTACCAACCAGTGTAATATCATATGCTGGTTTTTTTCCTGATTTTACAATTGTCGCAAGGGTATATGCCATAGCGGCAATTCCACTTTTCATATCGCTGGCACCTCTTGCATATAATTTCCCATCTTTTTCAGTCGGAGTTGCGGGATTTGTCTCCCATTCTGCTAAATCACCATATGGAACGGTATCAATATGACCATTCCATACTGTAGGTTTTCCAGGATTTTCTCCCGGAATAAATGCAATCAGGTTCGCATGTGTCTCATCAATTCTCTGCACCTTTGCTTCAATCCCTGCTTCTGTAAGATATGTCTGAAGATATTCTGCTACTTTTCCTTCATCATCTTTATGATTGACACTTGGAATTGATAATACTTGTATCAATAATTCCTTTGCTTCGTTTTCGAATTCTCTCACAATTATCATCCCTATCTATCTTGTTTTCCATATGATTATGGTATCAAAAGTTCCATATTAAACAAGGCAAAAATGCTCCGGCATTCGCTTGAATCGGTTGCCGGAGCATACTGCTTTCCTATTTTGTCAAATATGCAAAGATATTTGCAAACAATTTATTATAATATTCCCAATTACAAAATTCTGGTGGTGCCCAGTGCGGTGCACAGTCTGTGGTAAATACACCTGATTTTCCTTTGCCATAGCTGCCAAATGCGATGAATGGATCACCACAGATTGTAGCAACAACGTCTGCATCTGTCTTAGCAATTGTTTTATTGTATCCAAGTACATTTGGAAATTCTACCGGAATACCATTTAAAACTTCATGTTCCTTTTTCACAATTTCAGGAACTACACCTTCGCAGTGCTCCATACGGTCATCTACAGTAAGAACTTCCACCGGAAGTACTTCCTGTACAGCTGTATCATGCCATTTTCCTTTTCCATCAATTCCGGCAAATGTCATATAACCGCCCACCATCAGGAGGGAACCTCCGTCAAGGACATAGTCTCTGAGCAAATTGCATCTGTTCGGTTTCTTGATGCTCTTTGTAAATGTCTCTGTCGGTAATAATAATGTATTTGCACCGATGTCAGATAAAATGATACAGTCATACTCTTTTAATGCTTCTAATTCGAATGGAAATCCATCCATAGCTTCATGATTTGGCATAAATACGAATTCATATCCAGCCTCTTCTACTGCCTTTTCGATCCATTCTTTTCCTGTTTCATATACAGAAGTATAAAATGTATCAAAGCCTTTTACATGAGTCGTAAAACTCATCCATGACTCACCAACTAATAAAATCTTCTTGCTCATTTTTCATCCTCCTTAAATTATCTCTGTGCCCATGTCAAAATAAACTGTGCATAGACAAGGATTGCCTTATAAAATTCTTCTACATCAACATATTCATTGATGGAATGACACTGTTCCTGATTCCCCGGTCCATATTGGAATACCTGTGCTCCTGCAATCCGTTTCCAAAGTCTGGAGTCACATCCGGCCGGTGAACCTACTACTTTGATTTCCGTATCTGTCACATCGTGGAAGGCTTTCTTAAAGGACTGTACAAATGGTGCGTCTTCTTTCTGTTCAAAAGCACCTCCACTCTGATACATAGTAATCTTCGGCATATGGTTTCGCATCCATGGGTCAGATTTGGCAATATCATTTACTGTGTCGGTAAACATCTGATAAATCATATCATAACTCATCTGTTCCGGCAGATAATGAATACAAGTTTCAAAATAACATCTTCCAGCCACAGTAGAACCTGCAGTTCCACCGTGAATTGTTCCAATATTCAAGCTCGGAGAAGGAAGAAGAGGATGTCTGTAATTTAACAGCCAGCCATGCTCAAGTTCTTCCAGACCACGGATTACTTTCATGGCCTTTTCAATAGCAGAAACACCTAGCCTTTTTTCTCCGGAATGATTTGCCTTTCCTTCAAATTCAACTTTAAAGAATACAAATCCCATATGTGCGATTACCAGCTCTGAACTGGTTGGTTCACAGACAATCACACCGTCTGCAGTCTGTCCACTCATTACAGCCTGCATAGAACCATTTCCGCCGCCTTCTTCGTCACACACAGAAGTTACTTTCACATCACATGGAATCTCAATTCCTGCATCTTGTAAAAGTTTAATTCCAAGTGTTGATGACATCAGTCCGGCTTTCATATCTGCTGCCCCAAGACCATACAATTTTCCGTCTTCCACAGTAGGTGTATGGGGAGGGAACTTCCACTCCTTCTCATCCCCAGGCGGCATGGTATCAATATGTCCGTTGAACATCAGACTCTTCGTGCTGTTCTTTCCATGAAATGTGGCATAGACATTATAACGGTCATCGTAATTATGACCTAAATTTCCTTCGCCGTATTTATCATAGCATTCCTGAATGACTGCTTCCTGCATCTGGTCTTTCACAATTTCATCAGCACCCATTTTTTCAAAAAGTGCTGTCATATATTCCTGACCTGATTTTTCTCTTCCACCTGCAATTCCATGTCCTAGATCCTGTGTATCACAAGCAATCAAGTCCTTCAAATATTGTAAATACTCTTCCTTATGTTCTTCCAGTGTCTGTTTTAATTTATTTACCATAATTTTTTATACCCTGTTCAATGATATCCCAAAACCGTTCTACATCAATATCATAAGCGACATCACAATTTGGTTCAAGCTGCAGATAATTGAACATATCACAGTTTGTTCTTCCATAGCTTTCTGCGGAACGAATATCAATGCTTACATGTACATGTTTTGTCTTTAACAAGTCCGGATCAATAATCGATGCACAAGTTACAGGATCATGAAGCGGTCCTCCTTCCCATCCGAACACCTCTTTCTGGCTCTTATTAAAGAATCTCATAAGATCTGCAAACAGGTGCGCTGCAGGTGTATCCAGTTTTTCCATGCGGTCTACGATTTCAGGATAGCAAAGTACCTTTCTTGTAACGTCAAGGCCAACCATCGTAATTGGTCTTCCTGAATTAAATACAACATATGCTGCTTCACCGTCAGCCATGATATTAAATTCTGCTGCAGGTGTCACATTTCCATTCTGATAAGAACCTCCCATCAGAACAATCCTCTTAATCTTCGGGATAATTCTTGGCTCCATACGCATTGCCATTGCTATATTCGTCAGTGGTCCAGTTGGAACAAGAATAATGTCCCCATCCGATTCCATCACCTTATCAATGATAAGCTGTACACCATGTCTTGGGTCTAACTTCTTTGTAAGTGGTGCAAATGTAGGGCCATCCAGTCCTGTTTCTCCGTGAATATCTCCTGCAATCACACGATTTCTTACCATTGGCTGTCCACATCCTGCGCATACAGGAACATCATCTAATCCAAGATACTGACACACATTGAGTGCATTAATTGCTGTCTTTTCAATGGTCTGGTTACCTGCTACTACAGAAATTCCAACCAGTTCTAATTCCGGACTTCTTCCGGCAAGCATAATCCCTATGGCATCATCATGCCCCGGGTCACAGTCTAATAATACCTTTTGTTTTTCCATAACTACCTCCGTTTATGAGTGCGTCACTAACGAACTCTTTTTCTTCTTTTCTGCTGCCATCTTGGAAGCCATGGAAATGGCAAGGACTGCAACCGTTACCACATATGGCATCAAAAGTACCAGCTGACTTGGCACACCGTTTGCCTGTAATCTGGCGCCAATAGAATCTGAGAAACCAAATACCAGACATCCAAGTGCGGTAAATACCGGATGTGCACCACCAAAGTACATAGCAGCAACACCCATGAAACCTCTGGAACTGGTCATATTTTCTACGAACATCGTAGAATATCCAAGCGATAAATGTGCTCCTGCAAGTCCGCCAACCAGGCCGGAAATTGCGATTGCCTGATATTTCATGGCATTTACATTAATACCTGCTGTCTGGGCTGCCATCGGCATACGTCCTACGGCTCTGAGACGAAGTCCCCATACAGTCTTGTAAAATACGAACCACAATACAATAATCAGAACGATAACAAACCATTCCGTAATATACCAGTCATTAAAAATTGTATCCAAAACCGGTATGCTGGTCAAGAAAGGAATATGTGCCTTTGGAATAGACTTGATATCAGGGCTCATAAATGTACCACTCTGTCCAAGCCATGCATTCAAAAGGAACTTGGTAATTGCAAGTGCAAACATATTAATCCCCATACCAATTGCACAGATATCTGCTTTGAATTTAATTGTACCAACCGCCATGATCATGGCCATTACCAGACCTGATATCATAGCAACTAAAACACCAAGTACCCAGCTTCCTGTAAGATAGCTGACTGCTACTGCCATAAAAGCCCCTACTAACATGATACCTTCTGTACCGATATTTAAAATATCTGCCTGCTGTGTGATTGCTGCACAAAGCGCTGCATAAATGATAGGTGTAGCAGAGCGAAATGTTGCATAAATCAACGAAGCATTAAAAATTTTACCTAATTGCATATCTCTGCCTCCCTCCTACGCCTTCTTCTCATCAGAATGTTTCTTTTTTCTTCTGAAGTTACCAATCAGTTCCATACATGCAAAGATAATAAATACTGCTGTAATTGTATCAACCAGTGATTTTGGAACACTTGTTGCCTGCTGCATACCCATTGCACCTGATTTTAATACTGCAATAAAGAATGCAATAAATGGTGCTGTTACAATGTTGTTTTTAACAATCAGTGCAGCCAGCATACCATTTGATCCAAGACCAGTTGCAAAGTTGTTCAGGAAATATCCATGAACACCAAGAACTTCGATTGCTCCGGCTATACCTCCAATTGCCCCAGAAATCATCATAGCCTTGATAAATGTCGTCTTTGGATTGATTCCGGCAAATTCTGCATTTTCCGGATTCGTTCCAACCATACGAATCTGCATACCAAGTGATGTCTTTTGAAGCAGGAAAATCGTCAGCAGTGTAACTGCAATCGCAATAAAAATTCCAACATTCAGCGAACTTGGCTTCATAATCTGAGGAAGGGTAACCGTAACCGGGTCTGACTGAGCATTTGCTGCTCCCGCACTCATCGGTCCACTTACTAAATAGTTTGTAATATACAGTGCAACAGAGTTCATCAAAATGGTGGAACAAACTTCTGATACATTATAGTAAACCCGAAGCGCTGCCGGGATAAACGCCCACGCTGCGGCCACAACAATAGCACCTACAAAACAAGCAATGAGGAGTACCGGTTTCGGAAGAAATGTCCAATTAATGCCAATATAGGCTGCTGTAATTCCACCCAAGAATACTTCACCTTCTACACCAACGTTAAATGCGCCTGCCTTAGCTGCAATAATGAATGCAACTGAAGTCAGCAACAGTGGTGTAAAACTCGCAAGGGTTGTTCCTAACTTTAATTTACCCTTGAACGCACCACGAAGCAGTGCTGAATATGCTGTTATAGGATCTTCTCCCATACATACAATGATAATTGTTCCGACAAGAAGTGCCAATACCAACGGGAGAAGGACATTTGCAACACTCTTGAAGTCAAATTTCTTTTTATTCATGCTGTTCTCCTTTCTCTTCCGCATTGTGACCGCCCATCATCAGAAGTCCCAGTGTCTCTTCATCTGCATCCTCTGCGTTCATACGACCTGTAATCTTACCTTCATGCATAACAATAATACGATCAGACAGAGACATAACTTCTTCCAGTTCTGCTGATACCAGAAGCACTCCCAGTCCTTGTTCTTTTACATCCTGCAAAATACTACGGATGGATTCAATGGCGCCAATGTCTACACCACGGGTAGGCTGTGAAGCAATCAGAAGCTTTCCGCCAAGATTTACTTCTCTGGCAACAACGACTTTCTGTGCATTACCACCTGACAACGAAGATGTCGGCAGACTTCCATCTGCAGGTCTGATGTCAAATTTCTTAATCATTTCCTCTGCACGTTTACTAATTGCAGATTTGTTAACAATGCCGCCTTTTACAATCGGAGTCTTATCGAGTTCTACTTCTACCAGATTATCTGCAATCGTAAATGCTCTGTTAAGACCTCTTGTATTTCTATCCTCCGGAATATGGGTAAGCCCTGCTTCACGAATTTTCTTCACACTCTTATTCGTAATATCAGCGCCGCCTAAGATTACATTTCCCTTTTCTACTTTACGGAGTCCTGCAATAGCTTCAATCAACTCGCTCTGACCATTTCCGTCAATTCCGGCAATTCCCACAATTTCTCCCGCTTTTACATCAAAAGAAATTCCACGGATTTTACTGATTTCCTTTTCTCCGGATGTCCATACATCCTTTACTTCCAGAACTGTGTCGCCTTGTTTGGCAGTCTTCTTCTCAATGTTCAGGAATACTTCTCGTCCAATCATCATTTTGGTAAGTTCTGTCGGCGATGTTTCTGTCTTATTTACCGTCCCTGTATAAGCTCCCTGACGCATGCAGGAAATACGGTCACTGATTTCCATAACCTCATTCAACTTGTGTGAAATAAATACGACTGATTTTCCATCTGCCTTCAGATTATTTAGAATTTCAAACAAACGTCTTGCTTCCTGCGGAGTCAGTACGGCCGTTGGCTCGTCCAGAATAATAATCTCAGCTCCACGGGCAAGAATCTTAATAATCTCTACCCTCTGCGCCTCACCTACAGAAATCTGCGAAATCTTTTTGTCAAGCTGCACATCCATATCATACTGATCTATGTACTTCTGTGCCATTTTTCTGGCTGCGTCAAAGTCGATTGTAAGACCTTTCTTTGGTTCAAATCCCAAAATAATATTCTCTAATACAGTCAGTTCATTTACAAGCATGAATTCCTGATGTACCATTCCGACTCCGGCTTCAATTGCTGTTTTCGGATTAATGCTTTCATATTTCTTTCCATTGATTAACACTTCTCCTTCATCGAACGGATACATTCCATAAAGAAGTTTCATCATAGTAGACTTACCAGCTCCGTTTTCTCCGATCAGAGAATGAATTTCCCCTTTTCTCAGAGTAAATTGACCATTTTTTACGGCATGTACACTTCCGAAGGACTTCTGAATATCCTTCATTTCCACCACATAATTTGCGTTCAACATACCACCTTCTTCCCATCTTATTTAATATATCGCCTCATAGGCGAAATAAAGACAGCAAAGGGAGAGATTGGATAGTATTGACATCATTTATCCAAGCCCTCCCAGCCATCATTCAATCATAATTCAAAACGTAAAAACTATTTTGTCTTACTGTTCTTATTTCTGAGGTCCGAATCCTTCGTAGTTTTCTACAACGATTTCGCCAGAAATAATCTTTTTCTGTAATTCTTCAACCTGTGTCAGAATTTCTTCTGGGAACTTGTCGCCAAGAGCTTCTTTGATTACAGAGAAGTCTGTAAGTCCAACACCTTCTGCTGCAACGTCAAGGTAAGATACTGAGTTTCCTTTGAAAGAACCGTCTACAACAGATTTGATAACACTGTAGCAAGCTGTATCTACACGTTTAACCATAGATGTTAAAACATGTCCTGGCTGATCGTTGTCCTGATTAAGGTCAACACCGATTGCATACTTTCCTGCTTCTGTTGCTGCTTCAAGGATACCAGGACCTGTACCAGATGCAACGTTCATAACAATGTCTGCACCCTGCTCATACTGAGCAAGTGTAAGTTCTTTTCCTTTTAATGGGTCATTCCATGTTCCGGCAAATGACTGAAGAACTTTGATATCTGGGTTGATATATTCTGCACCCTGCTTGTAACCAACAAAGAAATCCTGAAGTACCGGAATATCCATTCCGCCTACCCATCCGATAACAGCATCGTCATTCACACCATCGATTTCTGAATGCTGTGTGAAGAGGGCTGCTGCTGCACCTGCAAGGAATGAACCCTGATTCTGTGCAAAGCTTACGGATACTACGTTATCAGCTTCTACTGTGGTATCAATGATAGCAAATTTAACATCCGGATATTCTGGAGCATATTCTTCCAGATATTCCTGGAAGTTAGATGAAGAGCAGATTACAAGGTCATATCCGTCTTCACATGCGGAAAGAAGATTTGCTTTCCATTCTTCTGCAGTTGTTCCTTCCAGATTCTTAACTTCAACCCCAAATTCTTTTTTTGCCTTTTCA
>ERZ825137.1465-NODE-1465-length-30375-cov-8.019096_pt1 | contig 30375 bp, 29 predicted proteins | sample MGYA00519873_ERZ825137 | MGnify/ENA primary metagenome ERZ825137 (study PRJEB31778, sample SAMEA3449190) | human gut metagenome | biome: human gut; feature: human-associated habitat; material: faeces | place: United Kingdom | collected 2010/2012 ...
GAAGTACTTTTTTTGCGAATTCTTTCTCAAGTTCTTTGCAAAAGTCGTCTGCGATGCAGAAAATTTCAGTAATTTTGTCCTTGCTAATCATTAGTAATTTGTTTTTTGTTTCACTATAAAATTACTAATAATCAATGTATTAGCAAAGGGTAAAACGAACTATTTTAGCTCGTTTTACCCTATTTTTTACGCAATCCTTATCCCGAACTCGCGTTTATAAGGTCAACTATTCTGAATATCTGCGACTGAGAGCGGAACGCCGCGAACAGCAGATGAAGCAGTATGAGGAACAGCAAAAGATGATTCAGGAGACCAAGGATTTCATTGAGCGCTTCAAAGGCACGTATTCCAAGACCTTCCAGGTGCAGAGCCGCGTGAAGATGCTGGAAAAACTGGAACTGGTGGAGGTGGACGAGGAAGACACCTCGGCATTGCGTCTCAAGTTCCCGCCGTCGCCGCGCAGCGGCCAGTATCCGGTCATTATGGATGGCGTTGGCAAGGCCTTCGGCGAGAAGCGCATCTTCGCCAATGTGTCGCTCACGATTGAACGCGGCGACAAGGTGGCCTTCGTGGGAAGAAACGGCGAAGGTAAGTCCACCTTGGTGAAGTGTATCATGAACGAACTGCAGCACGAGGGCTCCCTGCAACTCGGCCACAACGTGCAGATTGGCTATTTCGCACAAAACCAGGCTTCGCTGCTCGATGGCGAACTGACCGTTTTCCAAACCATCGACGACGTGGCGAAGGGCGAAATCAGAAACAAAATCCGCGACCTCTTGGGCGCGTTTATGTTTGGCGGTGAAGCGAGCACGAAGAAGGTAAAGGTGCTTTCGGGCGGAGAGCGCACGCGATTGGCGTTGCTGAAACTGCTCTTGGAACCCGTCAACCTGCTGATTCTCGACGAACCGACTAACCACCTCGACCTGCGCACAAAAGACGTGCTGAAGCAGGCGCTGAAAGACTTCGATGGAACGCTCATCTGTGTCTCACACGACCGCGACTTCCTCGACGGACTGGTCACGAAGGTCTATGAATTTGGACACGGACGCGTGCGCGAACATCTCTGCGGCATCTATGAATTCTTGGAGAACAAGAAGATGGAGAGCCTGCAAGAACTGGAACGCAAATGATTTATGGGGCGCCTTGAAACCATCGTTTCGAGGCGCCCCATAAATAGTTTACGATTATAATAATAGCTCCCCTCTTGACGCCGCCCGCCAATATGCCGTTCTGAAAACTATTTCTCGACACACTTAAAATTTCCAACATCGCGTTGGGCGCCTGCCCCGTTTTTTTTGTAAGCCCACCTGCCATTTCTCCCAATGGCAACAAGAAAGGCAGAAAAAACAAGAAAACTTATGCCTGTTGATAAGTTTTTTATTGCTAACTTTGTAGCTGATAAACAGATAGACGTTTTTCAGACCTGGAACTTGGCGAGGTTCCAAGGAAGCAGTCGCTGGTTTTTCAACGCTGCGGCTGGATAAAACCCTGTCCCAATACTTTATGTAATCTGAAAGACGAGTCGATAACCCCATACTCTGCAATGGCAAAAACATAGGAATGATGGAAGATATTAACAACACAGAAGTACGGAACAACATCATAGAGGCTGCCGTGAAGGCTTTCCACAAAGACGGCATCAAGGCGGTCACGATGGACCACATCGCGCATTTGCTGTCTATGTCGAAGCGAACGCTCTATCAGGTGTTTCGCGACAAGGAGTCATTGCTATTGGCCTGCATCAAGAAACACCAGGAGGAGGAGCGGCTTTTCGTTGAAAAGACCAAGTGCGAAACCGACAATGTCTTGGAGATTCTCTTGAAGTTCTTCAAAATGTCGCTCGACGATGTCCGCCACGTCAACCCGAAGTTCTTCACCGAGATGCGTAAATATCCCAACATCGTGGCCTACCATCGTGAAGTCAGCAAGAAGCACGCCATCGAAGGCGTTGCCTTCATGCAAAAGGGCATCGAACAGGGGATTTTCAAGAAGAACATCAAATTCGAGATTGTGGTGCCTTTCATGCAAAGCAAAATGGACACGCTGATCAACAACGAAATCTTTGAAGGCTACACCATCAGGGAGATTTTTGTCAACACCATCATGGTGATGTTGCGCGGATGCTGCACGGAGAAAGGCACGGAGATGATTGACAAATTCATCGAGCAATGGAATCTCTCGGAACAGGCTTTGCCTGCTGAATAAGCAAGCGACATCCGACGACGAGCCAAACGGCCTCTCAATAGATACGACGATGCCCGGAAAACCAAGGTCCAGCCTTTGGCTTTCCGGGCATCGCCGCGTCTGCCGACTGCCGTCGATATATTTTTTATAAACGGAACCCTTGTTGCCTTATACCTATAAAAACAAAAACGACCCGCACATTTGAGCATCGTTGAGAGGCTTGGCGGGTTCTCGTGCTGCAAAATTACGAATAATCATTGAGTACACAAGCCTATTCATAGCAGGAATCATACAATAAGAAATCACATATAGTTTTCTTTGACAGTAACTATTCCGCGGTAGGAATGCGTTGCAAGAAATCCCCAAACACAACGGGAAAACTTTTCCGTCATTTCATACTGCCTGCCAAGAAGCGCCTTCTTGAACACTCCTTCAGTCCTTCCGCTCCTCGTCTTTCTTCAGGCAATTGCCGAAAATGCCGACAGAGGTTTCCCTCAACGAAGGTTCGAATTGGTTCCACGGGCGATAGCCCGCCGCCCCGTCAAAGTGCTGGCCTGCCAAGGCGAGGGTGAGGACACTCATGCGCGTGTGGCTGCCGGCAAACCAAGGGGCATCGCTCACGGCTTTCAGGCAGGAGATGGTGGTGGCACCAGTGGTCAGGACATCGTCGATGAAAAGGATGTGCTTACCCATAATTTCTTCCGGACGGGCCACGACGAAGGCGCCACTGACGTTCTTCATCCGCGCTTCGGGCGAAAGGAGCGTCTGGGTCGGCGTGTCAACGCCGCGAATCACGGCCGTGGTGCTGACGGGCAGTCCCGTCACCTCCGACACGCCATAGGCGATTTCCGCACTCTGGTTGTAGCCGCGCTCGTCTTCCTTGCGCTTGTGGAGCGGCACGGGCACGATGAGGTCAACGCCGTCGAAGAAACCGTGGTGGTCCATCGCACGGCCCATCGCTCGGCCCAGCAGATGGCCAATTCTGATCATGCCAGCGTATTTCAGCGCATGAATCATCTCTCCGACATTGCTTCCCGACGTATATTTCAACCACGATGCCGCACGCTCCACGGGCGTCACGCCCCAAAAGAGGCGCTCAACCACATTGTCTGGCTCGCCGAAGATGCCGGTTTGCTGGATGTCCGACAAGCAGGCCGTACAGAGAATTTCTTCGTTGCAGCGCAAAATTCGGCGACACACGAAGCATCGCCTTGGCGCAAACAACATTTGGAGATTTCTCCAGCTCTTGAACAGACTGACAACGAAACTCATGGCGGACTGGTTATCGTGGCAATAAGCGGAAACGTCGGAGCGGCAATCAGATGCGGTTGTCGTCGCCGTCGGGGAAAATCACCTTCGGCTTGTGGGTGGCTGCCTCTTCTGGCGTCATGAGGGCGAAACACATGATGATGACTTCATCGCCAACCTGGAATTTGCGTGCAGCAGCTCCGTTAAGACAGATGCAACCCGAACCGCGCGGCCCTTTGATGACGTAGGTCTCGATGCGCTCGCCGTTGTTGTTGTTCACCACGTGAACGTGTTCGCCTTCCAGGATGCCAGTGGCGTCCATGAGGTCTTCGTCAATGGTGATGCTGCCCATATAGTGGAGGTTGGCCTCCGTGACCACGGCGCAATGTATCTTTGATTTCAGGAAACTCAGTAACATTTTTCTGCTTTGTATGTGGGTAAATATTGAAGCCAACTTAGGCGTTCAATTTCAAGCATTGAACGCCTAAGAGACCAAGCGGATATCTGAAATGCCATTGGACACTCCGTTTTACTTATCCGCGATATTTCATATTATCAATAAGACGAACGGGGCGCTGACCGCAATAAACGGTGATGCAGCCCACGATGTAATCCGTGTCGTTCCAATCGCTGACGGGCTGCAACGTGATGCCGTCAACAATCTCGAAATATTCCACCTCGAGGGCGTCAATGGCGTTCAGGCGGTTCACCACCTCGTCGTGGGTCTCGGCCACCGTGTGGCTCTTCGAGAAGTCAACGCTTTCAAAGAGCACCTTCGAGATGTTCACAGCCGTTGCCTTTTCCTCCGGCGTGAGCAGGGCGTTGCGGCTGCTCAATGCCAGTCCGCTTTCTTCGCGCACAATGGGGCACGGGCAGAGCTGCAAAGGAAGGTTGAGGTCTTTCACCATCGCACGGATAACGGCAATCTGTTGGAAATCCTTCTCGCCGAAATAGGCACGCGTTGGTTTCACCATATAAAACAACTTGCTCACGATCTGGCACACCCCGTTGAAATGTCCCGGGCGACGTCCGCCTTCCATGACGGTGTCGATGGGCGGATAACTGAAATGGCGCGTATCGGGTTCGGGATAGATTTCTTCAACGCTCGGCGCAAACACCACGTTGGCCCCGAGGCTTTCCAAGAGCGCACAATCGGCTTCGGGCGTGCGCGGATAGTTGGCTAAGTCGGTCTTGTCATTAAATTGGGTGGGATTGACAAACACGCTGACCACTGTCACGTCGTTTTCGCCCACACTACGCTTCACCAATGAAGCATGGCCTGCATGAAGAGCGCCCATTGTGGGCACGAGTCCAACCGTCTGGCCGTTTTCACGGGCAGAAGCCAGACTGTTTTCAAGTTCTTTTACAGTTTTTGCAACAATCATTGTGCTGATAAATTTTGAATTGAATTGCAAAATAACAGATTTATATCCATATAGCTTCAAAACCGAGCCAAGAAATCCTTTTTTTAACATATCAGAAAGGATTAAAGCCCTAATAACCACGCATGTCCATTTTTTTTCGTAACTTTGCAGTGAAAATATACTCACATAAAAAATGACGAAAGCTAAAAAGATTCTCTTCATCAATCAAGAACTTTTGCCGTACGTTCCAGAGAGCGCCATGGCAACAGCCGGAAGAAAACTCCCGCAGGCCATTCAAGACGGAGGAAGAGAAATCCGCACATTCATGCCCAAGTGGGGCAACATCAACGAACGACGTAACCAACTCCACGAAGTCATCCGCCTTTCTGGTCTAAACATCGTGATTGACGACACCGACCATCCGCTCATCATCAAAGTGGCCTCCATCCAGGCTGCACGCATGCAGGTTTACTTCATCGACAACGACGACTACTTCCACAAGCGCCTCATGATGACCGACGAAGACGGAAAGGAATATGAAGACAATGCTGAACGCGCCATCTTCTATGCCCACGGCGTGCTCGAAACGCTGAAGAAACTCCGTTGGAGCCCAGATGTCATCGTCTGCCAAGGATGGATGTCGGCCGTTGTGCCCCTCTACATCAAGACGGCTTACCGCGACGAAGCATCGTTCATCAATTCAAAGGTGGTGTTCTCAGCCTACAACGAAATGCCGAAGGACGCACCTGTGCCCAACCTCAAAGAATGTCTGGCTTTCCGCAACGCGAAGATGGAAATCATCGAAGGAACGGGCATCGATTTCAGCAAACCGGAATCTATCGGACAGTTGGCCATCAAATTTGCCGACGGATATATCCAGGGAGAAGAGGGTGCGCAGCCTGAACTGACAGAATATGCCAAGCAATGTGGCATTCCAACCTTTGATTTCCCAGGACTCGACAACATCAGCGAGAAATACGGCGAAATCTTCGATCAGGTATTCTCTACTGACCCGGAATAAGACTAAAGGGGGCAAACCAAAGCCCATCACGCATAAAACCAAGCAGCGAAGCATCGGAAACAAGCCGATGCTTCGCTGCTTTTCTTTTTACACGTTCGCCAACGGGACTTCTATTGCCATTTAACGAAAGGTGCCGCCGTCCGTCAAGACAATCGCAGTGCCCGCCAAATCAACCGCAGCGCCCAGCAAATTAATTGCGCCGCTCGGCAGGCCAACCATCAAAGGAAAGGGATGCAAGCGGTTTCCGACGCCAAAGGAAAGAAGTTATGATAGGGGCTATGACAAGTTATCGATTCGCGGCCGCTGGTAGCATTACCTTCGGCCGCGAGTAGCGCTACCGTCGGCCGCGAGTAGCGCTACCAGCGGCCGCGAATCGATAACTTCTTATTAGCCCAGGAAAACATCCGTCGGCCACGCCGGTATTTTAGCGTCTGCTACATGAAAGCAGGAGTCTTCAAACGCTGAGGGCAAGGGAGATTTCACGCGCGCCGCCGCCACCCGTCAATCAATGTCAGGGCAAGCGAAGCGGCGGCAAAGGCCACACCAACAAGGCACACCGCAGGCCAGGCACCGCGCTCCCAAGCGATGCCGGCGCAAAAGGTGCCGAGGGAACCGCCGATGAAGTAGGTGGTCATGAAAAGGGTGTTGGCACGATTGGAGGCTTTAGGAAGTTCCTGAATGCACGCACTCTGGTTGCTGAGCTGCAGGCACTGCGTGCCGACATCAACGATGACGACCGCAGAAATCAGTCCCACATAGGAGTCGCGGAAGACGTAGGCCACCATCCATGCCAGAATCTGAAGACAACCGCCGCAGAGACTGAAACGGTGGACGCCGAAACGGTGGACATATTTGCCGATGCGGCTGGCGGCAAGGGCGCCGACAACCCCACAAAGGCCAAGCATGCCCACTTTGTCGCTACCGGCAGAGAAGGGGGGCTGGGCGAGATGGAAGGCCATGCACGACCAGATGGCAAGCATGGAACCGAAAGCGAAACCGGCTCTGACGGCATTCAGGCGTATGCGGGGATGCCCACAGACGATTTGCCAAAGGCTCTTCATCAAAGCGGCATAGCGACCCTCGAAATTGCGCTTCATGTCGGGAAGCACCATGAGGGTGACGCCCATGCACACCACCATCAACACGGCGGCAATGAAGAACATGGGGCGCCAGCCGAGCCAGTTGCCGACGTAGCCGCTAACAACGCGCGAAGCCAAGATGCCGGTCAGGAGGCCGGAGAGCACAATGCCGATGTTGCGGCTCTTGTTGGCGGGTTCTGAAAACTGCCCTGCGATGGGGATAAAAATCTGCGGCACCACTGAGCAGGCGCCAATGATCAACGAGGCACCCCAGACGACGGCGATATGGCCAGCTGTGGCAATGACAACGGCCATCAGGGCGGCCACGAGCATATTGACCATGACGATGCGGCGGCGCGAATAGAGGTCGCCCATCGGAATGATAAAGAAGAGGCCGATGGCGTAGCCTATTTGTGTGATAACGGTTATCAGGTTGGCCAGAGCCTCACTCACATGCAAGTCGGCGCGGATGAGCTCCAAGAGCGGTTGGTTGTAATAACAGTTGGCCACCGTGAATCCGGCAATGACGGCCATAGCTGTTAATATGCCCACGGAGATTCCGGCGTTTTCTTTGAGTTGTATCATATCGGTTGGTTCTTTCTTTTTAGCTATGGTGAAGGAGACAGCGATGCGCGCACATTCGTCGGAGGACTGAGGCGAAGCACGGTAGCTCACTTTGCTCGCAAAGTGAGGGGGGCGAATATTGTGGCGGACAAGCACTGAAAATCCAACAAAGTCATGCCCCAGAGCGTTGGTCATGTTCGCTACGTGTTCGTGGCCCTCACTTTGCGAGCAAAGTGAGCTACAATGCTGGCGCCGCAACAGACGATTGTGCAGGCCAGCGCAAATCTCCACCGCGAGGGCTTTACCGCCAACCTTTAATTTTTCTATTGTAAACCCCCATTCCGCCCCTGCCCTACCCCTACAAAAAATCCCAGTCAGGAAGGCTCCTGACCGGGATTAAGGGAATATATGACTGCGAGAGCGTCCCGCCATTCATGCTATTCTTGTGCTTGAAGCTTTGTCAAAGACTACACCTTGATTTCAACTTCAACACCGCAAGGCAATTCCAACTTCATCAAAGCGTCAACTGTCTTAGAAGTTGAGCTATAGATGTCGATGAGACGCTTGTAAGAAGACACTTCAAACTGCTCGCGGCTCTTCTTGTTAACGAAGGTTGAGCGGTTGACAGTGATGATACGCTTGCGTGTTGGAAGGGGAATCGGACCGCTAACGATGGCGCCGGTGGCCTTCACGTTCTTGACGATCTTCTCAGCAGACTTTTCTACGAGAGTGTGATCGTAGCTCTTCAGCTTGATACGAATTTTCTGACTCATTTCTTTTATTGATTTATAACCGCCGTCGAGGGTTGAACGGGCTAAGAGTCATTCGTTAGCCCGCCGCCCCGTCGGCATTGATTGTTTAGGATATTTCTATTCTAAAAGTTTGGGAGGCGCAGAGAGAAGCATCCTGGCCGAAGCCAGCCTTCCGCCCTGCACTATCCTTGATAAGCAATTCGCCGGAGGCTGACTACTTAACGAGGTCTACGCGACCGTTAACTTCCTCAAGCACCTGCTTAGCGATTGAGTTGGAAACAGGAGCGTGGTGGTCATACTGCATAGAAGAAGTTGCACGACCAGAAGTGATGGTACGCAAAGCTGTTACGTAACCAAACATTTCTGACAATGGAACCATAGCCTTCACGATGCGAGCACCAGAACGACCGCTTTCCATGCCTTCAACCTGTCCACGACGCTTGTTCAAGTCACCGATAACGTCACCCATGTTCTCCTCAGGAGTAACAACCTCGAGCTTCATGATAGGCTCCATCAAGACAGGACCTGCCTGTGCGCAAGCGTTCTTGTAAGCCTGGAGAGCTGCGATTTCGAATGACAACTGGTCAGAGTCAACTGGGTGGAACGAACCATCGAGCAGTTCAACCTTCAAGCTGTCGAGAGGATAGCCACCGAGCACACCGCTCTTCATGGCGTTCTCGAATCCCTTCTGTACTGATGGGATGAATTCCTTAGGAATGTTACCGCCAGTCACCTTATTAATGAACTGCAGACCGCCTTCCTTGAAGTCTTCGTCTACAGGACCAACGTTAACGATGATGTCGGCGAACTTACCACGACCACCCGACTGCTTCTTGTAAACCTCACGGAGGTTGACAGTCTTGGTGATGGCTTCCTTATAGTTAACCTGAGGCTTACCCTGGTTACATTCAACCTTGAATTCGCGCTTCAAACGGTCGATGATGATGTCCAAGTGGAGCTCACCCATACCAGAGATAACCGTCTGACCTGTCTGCTCGTCGGTCTTAACGGTGAAGGTTGGGTCTTCTTCTGCCAACTTGGCCAAACCGTTAGAGAGCTTGTCGAGGTCTTTCTGAGTCTTAGGCTCAACTGCGATACCGATAACTGGATCAGGGAAGTCCATAGATTCCAATACGATTGGTGCGTCTTCGTCAGCCAAAGTGTCACCAGTGTGGATATCCTTGAAACCTACACCTGCACCGATATCACCAGCGCAGATTTCGTCAACTGGGTTCTGGTGGTTTGAGTGCATCTGGAACAAACGAGAAACGCGTTCCTTCTTGCCTGAGCGTACGTTGTAGATATAAGAACCTGCAACAACCTTACCAGAATATACGCGGAAGAAAGTCAAACGACCAACGTATGGGTCAGTGGCAATCTTAAATGCGAGGGCAGAAGTCTTTTCGTCTTCGCTTGGCTTGCGGTCTTCTTCTTCACCAGTCTCAGGATTCGTACCAACGATGTTTGGCGTGTCAAGAGGTGAAGGCAAGAACATACAAACGTAGTCGAGCAAAGTCTGAACACCCTTGTTCTTGAATGAAGAACCCTGGGTCATCGGAACGATGTCCATGGCGAGCGTACCCTTACGGATGGCGGCGATGAGCTCTTCTTCTGTGATTGAAGAAGGATCCTCGAAGAACTTGTCCATCAAAGCCTCGTCGCACTCAGCAGCGGTTTCAACGAGCTTATCGCGCCATTCCTGAGCCTCAGCCTGGAGTTCAGCAGGAATTTCGTCAACCTCGTATTCAGCACCCATAGTTTCATCGTGCCACAGGATGGCCTTCATCTTAATCAAGTCAACGATACCCTTGAACTTCTCTTCAGCACCGATAGGAATTGAGAGAACGCAAGGATGAGCACCGAGGACGTCCTTCATCTGGCGAACAACATCGAAGAAGTCGGCACCAGAGCGGTCCATCTTGTTGACATAAGCAATACGTGGAACGTTGTACTTGTCAGCCTGACGCCAAACGGTTTCAGACTGAGGTTCAACGCCACCTACGGCGCAATATGCAGCGACAGCACCATCGAGCACACGGAGTGAACGTTCAACCTCAGCGGTGAAGTCAACGTGTCCCGGGGTGTCAATCAAGTTAATCTTATACTGTTTGCCCTGCCAGTTCCAGAAAGTGGTTGTAGCGGCAGAAGTAATAGTAATACCGCGTTCCTGTTCCTGGGCCATCCAGTCCATGGTTGCACCACCATCGTGAACTTCACCGATTTTGTGCGTCTTACCCGTGTAGAACAAGATACGTTCAGAAGTTGTCGTCTTACCGGCATCGATGTGAGCCATAATACCGATATTACGAGTCAAATGTAAATCGTGCTTTGCCATTGTTTTATTGAATAAGCGATATTACTATGTTTAGAATCTGAAGTGTGCGAATGCACGGTTAGCTTCAGCCATGCGGTGCATGTCTTCCTTACGCTTGAAGGCACCACCTTGCTCGTTGAAAGCGTCCATGATTTCAGCAGCGAGCTTGTCGGCCATGGTCTTACCGCCACGCTTGCGGGCGAAGTTGATCATGTTCTTCATTGAAACAGACTCTTTGCGGTCGGGACGAATTTCAGTCGGCACCTGGAAAGTTGCACCACCAATACGACGGCTCTTAACTTCTACCTGAGGAGTGATCTTGTCGAGAGCGGCCTTCCAGATTTCGAGGGCTGACTTCTCCTGATCCTTCATCTTTTCGCCTACGATTTCGAGGGCCTTATAGAAGATTTCGTAAGAAATATTCTTCTTACCGTCATACATCAAGTGGTTAACAAACTTGGAAACTTTCTGGTCTCCGTAAACGGGATCCGGGAGGATCACACGCTTCTTTGGCTTTGCTTTTCTCATTTTCTTTTGTGAGTTGATTTGTTTTTAAATAGGGCTGCAATGTCAGTTCTTCAACTTCCCATCGGAATGTTTACTCAACCTCTTCTGCAAACCAACATTTTTAGGCTTCTAAAAGAATCGCTTTTGGATTCGCCTTAATAATTATTTCTTGGCAGCTTTAGGACGCTTAGCACCGTACTTAGAACGACGCTGTGTGCGGCTTGCTACACCAGCGGTATCGAGTGTACCGCGAACGATGTGGTAACGTACACCAGGGAGGTCCTTAACACGACCGCCACGCACGAGAACGATTGAGTGCTCCTGCAAGTTGTGGCCTTCTCCAGGGATGTAAGAGTTGACTTCCTTTGAGTTCGTCAAACGAACACGAGCCACCTTACGCATTGCTGAGTTAGGCTTCTTAGGGGTTGTCGTGTAAACACGGACGCATACGCCACGGCGCTGAGGGCATGAATCCAAAGCAGGAGACTTACTCTTGTCTGCTGCCACGCTTCTACCCTTTCTTACCAATTGTTGAATAGTAGGCATTTCGTTGATTTTTAATTTGTTATATATTATATTTTCTTTTCTTCTGAGTATTGTCGTAGGTGTACACTACACCTTTCGGCCTGCAAAGGTAGCAATTTCCCTTGGAACTGACAAGATTTCAAGAATCTAATTATCAACCTTTTCAAAACATTTTTCCAAGTTTTTGGTATCGGGGGTTTTGCAACGGGGGCGGACGCGACATGGTTCTTCCCGCCCAAACGGCAAGGAGGGAGAGGAGGGAAAAAGGCCGCGCTGTGTCTCACGACGGGCGCGGCCTTTAAAACGAGCAACAAGGTATGGTGTGGAAACTTGTGCTGAAAAACAATTGTATGCCTAACTATTGCGGGGGTTAAGCGGGTGGGTGAAGAACTTTTGCGATGGCGTTTAAGATAGACAATATCTATAAACATATAGACCGTTTCATTTGTCTGTCTATAAATAAATGTTCATCTTTGCACCGTAATCAATCACTCAAACAATATGGAAAGCAGAATACAAGAAGCTTCAGCGAAAAAAATATGTGGTACGCACAACTGCACGCAGGCCGTGGCCTGCACCTACGCCGACAAGACTGGCCTTGACGAGGAAACGGTCAAGAATATCGGCAACGGTTTCGGCGCAGGAATGGGAAATATGGAAGGAACGTGTGGCGCCATCGTCGGTGCCGGCATCGTCTACAGTTTGGCAACAAAAGACAAGGTCAAAGCCATGAAGGGGATGCGACAGATTATGGAGAAATTCCAGCAACGCAACGGGGCGACTCAATGTAAGCTGCTCAAAGGCATCGGGACAGGAAAGGTGTTGAGGGAATGCCCGCTCTGCGTGGCCGACGCCTCGGAGTTTCTTGAAGAACTTTTGGAAAAAGAATAACGATGGCAAAATACAAGGCTGAAAATGAACGCGACCGCTGCGTGGCATGCGGTGTTTGCGTGAAGGTTTGCCCGCGAGATGCCATCAGCATCCACAAGGGTTGCTACGCCGTGGTCGACGAGAACCTCTGCATCGGTTGCGGCATTTGCGAGAAGAATTGTCCGGCAGGGGTGATACACAAGGTGTTGAGGGAGACGAGGGGGCAAAACTGAAACTCTTTACGTCCTGCACACAACATGGATTCTATTTTTTATGGCTAAAAAGAAAAAACGCTGGAGCGACTACATGTGGCTCGTCTCCGCCACCTATTTCACATTGGGATTCTTCAACATCGCGTTTGCCTGGCTTGGCGTGATATGCTTTCTCATACCGCTACTGATGGCTATTTTCGGAGGCGGAAAGGGCTACTGCAACAACTATTGCGGACGCGGACAACTGTTTCTGCAAATCGGCAATACGCTGAAATGGTCGAGCAGGAAGGTGGCACCGAGATGGCTATCGTCGAAATGGTTTAGAAACGGGTTTCTCGTGTTCTTCATGTTCTTCTTCATACAGATGATTTGGCTAACGGTGCAAGTGGCGCAGGAAATGGAGTCGCTTCACGAAACGGTTCACCTGCTTTGGACTTTCGACGTTCCCTGGCATTGGGCTTACGTCACGAAATTGGAACCGTGGATGGCACAATTTGCCTTCGGCCTCTACGGCATCATGCTGACCTCGCTCATCGTGGGCATCGTGCTGACAATCGTTTACCGTCCACGCACTTGGTGTGTATTCTGTCCGATGGGCAACATGACCCAAATGATTTGCAAACTCAAAAAACACTGACATCATGGAAAATTTCAACGACATTATCAATGGCAACCAACTGACGCTGGTTGATTTCTTCGCCACATGGTGTGGCCCGTGCAAGCAAATGCACCCCGTGCTCGAACAACTGAAAGCGAGCGAAGGGGAGAATTTGAGAATCATCAAACTGGACGTTGATAAAAATGAGGCGCTCGCCAGCGCCTACCGCATCCAGTCGGTACCGACGCTCATGCTATTCAGAAATGGCGAACTGCTGTGGCGCCAGAGCGGCGCGATGAGTCTGGCCGATCTGAAGGCGCTCTTATATGGCTTCCAGTAATTCTCTCCCAAGCATGAATCTGCAACAACTCAGATATATCATTGCCCTCGACCGCTTCCGCAATTTTGCGAAGGCGGCCGAGGCTTGCCGTGTTTCGCAGCCAACACTCAGCGCCATGCTCGTGAAACTGGAAGAGGAACTCGATGTGCGACTCTTTGAACGTTCCAACAAATCGGTCGTGCCCACCACGGTTGGCGCAAAAATCGTCAGACAGGCGCAGAGGGCACTGATGGAAACGGAACGCATCGGCGAAATCGTGGCAGAAGACAAGGACAGCATCGGCGGTTCGTTCACACTTTCTGTCGGCCCCACCATCGCCCCTTACATCCTGCCCAAGTTCATCCGACACTACCGCGAAGACTACCCCGCCGTCGACCTGACCATCCGAGAAATGAAGGTGCAGTCGATGCAGGACGCCATGCTCGACGGAGAGGTCGACGCGGCCATCGCGATTTCGGACAACGCACGACAAGGTCTGCTGGAGGTGGCGCTCTACACGGAGCGATTTTTCGTGTATCTGGCCGAAAGCTGCTGGCGCAAGCTCCCGGTGTTTAAACCAGAGAACCTGGAACACGAAAACATGTGGATTATGCGTGAGGCGCAATGCCTACGCGACAGTGCGTTCAGTTTCTGCAAAGCACGCAGCAAAGGACACCACATCTACGAAGCGGGGAGCATCGACACGCTCATACGCATCGTGGACGAAAACGGAGGTTTCACCATCATCCCGGAAATGCACCTGCCGTTTCTCTCTGACGCGCAACGGAAGAACGTGCGGCAGATTGAGGGTAACTACCATTCTGAACGCCGCATCTCGCTCTACATCAAGGATGACTACGTCAGGGAGCGCATGCTGAACACCATCACCGCCACGCTGCAACGATTTATGCCGCAGGGCATGCTGACGGAGGGGATTTTGAAACACGGCATCAAACTTTGAACGTTAGACAAAAATATGTATATTTGCAATATTGTAAGTAGGTGGTCAGAATATTTTATATGTAAGAATAATGCTCTTGGCATATACTTGACCACCTACTTAAAGTAGTGTTCAAATAAAACCAGACGGATATGACTCCAAGACTTTACCCATTAGGTATACAGACATTTGAAGAAATACGGGAAAACGATATGCTGTATATCGACAAGACGGAATACATCTACCGCATGACGCATGTCAGCGGCAGATACGTATTTCTCAGCCGTCCGCGCCGCTTCGGCAAATCGCTGTTGGTGTCGACCTTGAAAAGCTATTTCGAAGGAAAGAAGGAGCTGTTTGAAGGGCTGGCGATTGAACGCCTTGAAAAGGATTGGGGAAAACATCCTGTGATTCATTTTAGTCTGGCTGGAGGCAAACACAAGAACAAAGAAGAACTGACAGCCTATCTTGACTTCATCCTTTCTCAACAAGAAAGGACTCTGGGAATTGAGAACGGGAAAGGAAGCCCCAATATGCGTCTGGCCCATCTGATTGAGATGGCGTATCGGCAAACGGGACAAAAGGCTGTCGTGTTGATTGACGAATACGATGCTCCCTTGCTTGATGTTGTTCACGAAGATGAACACCTGAACGAACTGCGCCACGTGATGCGTAATTTCTACAGTCCGCTAAAAGATGCCGACCCCTACCTGCGCTTTGTTTTTTTGACGGGTATCACAAAATTCTCTCAGGTCAGCATCTTCAGCGAATTGAACAACATCAACAATCTCAGCATGCTGCCGGAATATGCTGGCATTTGCGGCATCACAAAGGAGGAAATTGAAACGCAGATGCGAACGGACGTGGAAATGCTCGGCAAACGCATCGGAAAGAATTGGGAAGAAACGATGGAAGCGCTCGCAAACAACTACGATGGCTATCACTTCTCTTGGCCTTCGCCTGATGTTTTCAATCCGTTCAGCCTGCTGAGCGCACTGACCAATGGTGACTTGGACGCTTACTGGTTTTCAACAGGAACACCGACCTACCTGTTGAACATGATGCAAAAATTTGATGTGCTGCCAAGCCAAATTGGAAGCATGACAGCCAAGCGATATGAATTTGACGCACCAACGGAAAACATGCAGTCGCTCACCCCACTGCTCTACCAAAGCGGCTATCTGACCATCAAGGCTTTCGACGAAGAAGTCGGGGTCTACACGCTCGACCTCCCGAACCAAGAAATCCGCACAGGGCTTTTTGAAAACCTCTTGCCCAATTATCTCGCCTTCGGACAATCGGGGGCCGTCACTTAAACGCATGCAACCATCTTAGTCTAACACGACTAAGATGGTTGCATGCGTTTATGGATATCCATATCTTCATACGCTGCGATATACTTACAGAAAAAAATAGACTCCTACCTATATAAATATTGCCGCGACCTCGACAGCGCCTTTTCTCAAACGCTTTTCTGTGGCTGTCTCGCCGGACTGGTTATCGGCTGCATCCTCGACTTCTTCCATTTCATGAAATTGCAAAAGCGCCTCAACGACCTGCTAAGGGAAATCGAAGAGGTCAGAGGGGCGAAATGCTAAGAGGTGAGAACACAGGAAGCATTGCCTGCAAACGAATAGACGACAAAGGTGTAAGAACACTATTCTGTTCTTACACCTTTGGTTTTACACTGACTATCAGCACATACGTGCCGTGCATAAGCAATAAACTCAAGTATTTTGGCCTTCATCAGATTTCTGACGTAACAATTTCTAAAACAGGGTTTCCAATACAGCCATCTAATATTTTTCAATAGGCAAAATCCCTCTATTTTCCTTACTTAAAGCCCACTGCACCTGATATACCTTGCCGAGTTGTTTATCTAAAAGGACAAAGTTATAGGTATTGGTGGTTGGATACAATTCAAAGCGACCATTTACCTCTCGTCCTTCAAGAGCGAGATTCCTTAAGCTCAAATCTACTTCCAAGCGGTTTTCATCATCAAGAGCCCATTGCACTTGCCATATACGCCCATTACTCGTATCCAATTTCAAGAACGTCCACATATTGGATGTGGGATAGAGTTTATACCTTGCTATTGACTCAACTTTAGCATTCACTACTGGTTGACTTGGCTTCGTCTGTGCAGGTAACGGCAGAACCAGCAACGCCAATACCAGCATTATAACATATCTTTTCATATCACTAATGTTTTAACAATTATCATCTATCGTATTTCCCCCCTTCCATTCTTTCCCAAGCTTGAGGGTCATTTCCTTCTTGGCACCATCCTCCGAAAAGAACATGCTAATGCTTTCGTGGATGTAAAAGCCATCTTGACAAGCGACAGAAAGCAAAGACCAAGGCTTCACTGGGTTTTCTTCTGTGCTTTTACACATGACGAGAAAGGCATCGCCCGTAGGCAAATAAGCATAATCGGAAACGACAGAATCTCCATATTTGTTGCTGCAAAACTTCACGTCTGTTGCAAGTCTTGAATAATATGCCTCCAGCCCGTTTTCTCCACACGAATCAGGACAGAGAAGAAATTCTGTTGGGGTTTTCCAATTACGCTGCATAGCATTTGAAGTCAGCGAGGGTATCAGGCTGGCTTTCGGAGATGAAGGAGATGGAGAAATGTGGTCTGAATCATTTGCATTACACTTATAAAGCCATTCTCCCATTCCCTTAGAAGATGTTGCGCTACCATTGTGCTTACGAATCCTTGACAAACGTTCCAAATTTTTCAAAGCGTTTAAAGCTTCCTCACGACTTACAGTCCTCATCCACTCAAGATTCGGATGTTTGTCAACATATTTATTCAACACGCTAGGATCTCTGACAAAGACTTCTATGCTACCGCAATAATAAATTATTTTTTTCCGTGTAATAGGGTTATTCAAGGCATTCTCAAATTTTGTGAGCCACCGTAGATTTTCTGGTCTATTGTTTCTCCGGTTTGTATCAATATGGTCAACAACATGTTGGGAGGACGGAGGATTGCCATGAAAGGCACAAGCGACTATACGATGCACCACCTCGACATCCAAATACATATAACCATTATGCTTGTTAGGTTTTCCGAATGTCCATACATCATCATACTTCCTTTTTCTTTTTCCCTCCCGCGCATGCCTGAAAACCGCACCATTATCGCGAACGGAATAGCGTTCGCCTTTATAAGTACACGTTTTCGTCTCCTTGAAATCATTTAACAGGTCTACATCCATATCTTGGTCCTCCATTTTGACACAACCTCAAAAGCAAATTCAAGTATTTCAGCCCATTGCTCTTCAGTTTTATAAGTTAATTGTATATTGACAGTCTGCAAACTTGTACATTTATTGAAACAAGTCTCCACCTCACAGCCTGCATTTTTCCGCACAACCTCGAATGATAAATAGCTGTTAGCTCTCATCCTTTCTTCCAGAGTTTTCCCAAACGTGAAAGATATAGAATAGTCTGGTAGACTAAAATCAGGAAGGCAATCTGAGTCTATATCCAATGGGCAAGGATTCCCCATGAATATGGCAGCATTTTTTCCCATTTTTTCAAGCAACTTTGGTACAACATCAAGAAACTGTGATACGGCTTTTTGTTCCTGCTGATTAACATTGTCAGCCTCCTCGCAAACCAAATCCAAATCATTTGCAATAGTCTGGAAAAAATTTACATCTAAAACTTTTGAAATCCGTTTGAGCAAGTCGATATCCATATTGCTACGATTGAATATGTCATAAACATTGTTACGCTGGCAGTTTATTTCTTTGGCGAATTTTGTCACGGGCATTTTTTGACGGCGCACTTCCTCATTGATGAGATCGCCAATGGTTTTACTTTTTGTACTTTTCATAATCACTATTTTTAAAAATTACATACCGCAAATTTAGCACTCATTCGCACAAGTACGAAATAATCAGTGTATCATATTATTGTACATTTTCATTATTCCAATAACGAACTGCCGACAACATAAAGAAGCAAGTCCCATCTACCTTTGAATTCCACCATCATAACACAAAAAAATCCCCGCCAACGCAATACCTGTCGGATATTGCATGGCGGGGATTTTATGGTTTATGTAACACAGACTGCGGCACGGAGGCCACTATTGTCTGAGCGAATTATCAAATTGTTGTAGGGATCTTGTTCTTCTCCATCTCGTCGGCATCACCAACGATGATCTTGTTGAACTCACGCAAACCAGTACCGGCAGGAATGAGGTGACCGCAGATAACGTTCTCCTTCATACCCTCGAGGTAGTCGGTCTTTCCGCTGATGGCTGCTTCGTTGAGCACCTTCGTTGTTTCCTGGAAGGATGCGGCAGACATGAAGCTCTTTGTCTGGAGAGAAGCACGCGTGATACCCTGGAGAATCTGGGTTGAAGTGGCAGCCTTGGCATCACGAACCTGAACGAGCTTAAGGTCGCGGCGTTTGAGCTGAGAGTTTTCATCGCGCAGCTTGCGGGCCGTCACGATCATACCCTTCTTCATTACCTCACTGTCACCGGCATCGACGACAACTTTCTTGCCCCAGATGCGGTCGTTCTCTTCAGCGAAGTCGAGCTTGTCGACAATCTGCTGTTCCAAGAAGCGCGTATCGCCCGGCTGGTCGATCTGAACTTTGCGCATCATCTGGCGTACGATAACCTCGAAGTGCTTGTCGTTGATCTTTACACCCTGCAAACGGTAAACGTCCTGGATTTCGTTGACGATGTATTCCTGAACAGCGGTAGGACCCTTGATGGCGAGGATGTCGCTCGGCGTGATTGAACCGTCGGAGAGCGGCGTTCCGGCACGTACGTAGTCGTTTTCCTGAACAAGAATCTGCTTTGACAGAGGCACGAGGTATTTCTTGACCTCGCCCAGCTTAGAAGTAACGACGATTTCGCGGTGGCCACGCTTGATGTTGCCCATCGTGATTTCACCATCGATTTCTGAAACGACAGCGGGGTTGCTCGGGTTGCGGGCTTCGAAGAGCTCGGTCACACGGGGCAAACCACCGGTGATGTCACCAGCTTTACCAACGGCACGAGGAATCTTGACGAGGATGTCACCAGCTTTGAGCTGCTGACCGTCTTCAACAACGATGTGACCGTTGATTGGGAAGTTGTAGGTGCGAATCAACTCACCATTTTCATCCATGATATGGCACGATGGAACACGGCCACGCTCCTTGGATTCAACGACGATTCTTTCACGGAGACCGGTTGCTTCGTCTTCTTCAACACGATAGGTGACACCTTCCGTTACGTCTTCAAACTGGATGCGGCCAGCACTTTCTGTTACGATGACGGCGTTGAATGGGTCCCACTTGGCAATGACGGTGCCCTTTTCAACTTTGTCGCCATCGTTGACGAAGAGCTGTGAACCGTAAGGCACGTTCTGTGAAGAAAGAACGATACCTGTGTTCTCATCGATGAAGCGGACTTCGGCCAGACGACCGACAACGATCTTGCAGGCTGTGCCGTCTTCGGCTGTCATGTCAACCGTACGGAGTTCTTCAAATTCAAGGCGGCAGTCGCTCTTGGCCACGATGGTGGCGTTGGCTGCAGCATTCGAAGCGATACCACCGGCGTGGAAGGTACGGAGTGTCAACTGAGTACCAGGCTCACCGATTGACTGGGCGGCAATGACACCGACAGCTTCGCCCTTCTGCACCATGCGGCTTGTTGAAAGGTTGCGGCCGTAGCACTTCATGCAGACACCATGCTTGCTTTCGCAGGTGAGAACTGAGCGGATTTCGACGCTCTCGATTGGAGAGGCTTCGATTTCGGCAACAATCGGTTCGGTGATTTCTTCACCAGCGGCAACGATGACCTTGCCAGTTGTCGGGTGAACGATGTCGTGTACTGACACACGGCCGAGGATACGTTCGCCGAGAGACGAGATGATTTCGTCACCATCCTTGAGCGCTGTGCAGACGAGACCGCGAAGCGTTCCGCAATCCTCTTCCGTGATGATCACGTCGTGAGATACGTCGACAAGACGACGGGTGAGGTATCCGGCGTCGGCCGTCTTCAAGGCGGTGTCGGCCAAACCCTTACGGGCACCGTGGGTAGAGATAAAGTACTCCAACACGCTCATACCTTCCTTAAAGTTAGAAAGGATCGGGTTTTCAATAATCTGAGCACCTTCTGCACCGGCTTTCTGAGGCTTGGCCATCAAACCACGCATACCTGCCAACTGTGCAATCTGGTCGGCAGAACCACGGGCTCCGGAGTCAAGCATCATGAACACAGCGTTGAAACCTTGGTCGGCTTCAGTCATCTGCTTCATGAGGGTCTTCTTCAGGTCGGTGTTGACGTGCGTCCAAGTATCAATTACCTGGTTGTAACGCTCGTTGTCGGTGATGAAACCCATATTATAGTTAGCAGTAATCTGCTCGATGTCTTCGTTACCACGCTTAACGATGTCTACCTTTTCCTGCGGGATGATGATATCGTCGAGGTTGAAGGACAGACCGCCCTCGTATGCCTTGCGGTAACCGAGGTTCTTGATACCATCCAAGAAATCGCAGGCACGGGCCATACCAACTGTCTTGATAACCTTAGCGATGATGTCGCGCAGAGATTTCTTTGAGATGACGGTGTTGATAAAGCCACACTCAACAGGGATGATCTCGTTGACAATCACACGGCCGACAGAGGTCTCAACCAAATGGCGGACCCCCAAGCCGTTTTCGTCTACATCGTCAACCATGACCTTCACTGGGGCATGTACGTCAACACGCTTTTCGTTGAAGGCGATGAGGGCTTCTTCTGGACCGTAGAAAATCAGGCCTGAGCCCTTTGCGCCTGGACGGAGCTTGGTGATATAATACAGACCGAGCACCATGTCCTGTGAAGGCACAGTGATAGGAGCGCCGTTGGCGGGGTTCAAAATGTTGTGGCTCTGGAGCATCAACATCTGAGCTTCCAAGATTGCTTCGTTGCTCAGAGGGAGGTGAACTGCCATCTGGTCGCCGTCGAAGTCGGCGTTGAATGCCGTACATGCCAACGGGTGGAGCTGGATGGCCTTGCCTTCAATCATTTTAGGTTGGAAAGCCTGAATACCGAGACGGTGAAGTGTCGGTGCACGGTTGAGGAGTACAGGGTGGCCCTTCATGACGTGTTCGAGGATGTCCCAGATGACAGGCTCGCGACGATCGACAATCTTCTTGGCGCTCTTCACCGTCTTCACGATGCCGCGCTCAATGAGCTTGCGGATGATGAACGGCTTATAGAGCTCTGCAGCCATGAGTTTAGGCAGACCGCACTCGCCCATACGCAATTCAGGACCAACGACGATTACGGAACGTGCTGAATAGTCAACACGCTTACCGAGGAGGTTCTGACGGAAACGTCCCTGCTTACCCTTCAGATAATCGGAGAGTGATTTCAAAGGACGGTTGCTGTCGCTCTTCACGGCGCTGCTCTTGCGAGAGTTGTCGAAGAGGCTGTCAACAGCTTCCTGAAGCATACGCTTTTCGTTACGCAGAATGACATCTGGTGCCTTGATCTCGAGCAAACGCTTCAGACGATTGTTGCGGATGAGCACGCGACGATAGAGGTCGTTCAAGTCGGAAGTGGCAAAACGGCCACCATCGAGGGCAACGAGCGGACGTAAATCTGGAGGCGTGACAGGAATGATCTTCATGATCATCCATTCAGGACGGTTCTTGTCTTTGCTTGCGCGGAAAGACTCAACCACCTGCAGACGCTTCAAAGCCTCGTTCTTGCGCTGAACGGAAGAGTCGGAGTTGGCTCTGTCGCGCAATTCATACGAGAGTTCATCGAGATTGATGCGGGTCAGGAGGTCGTAAACGGCCTCGGCACCCATCTTGGCGATGAATTTATTTGGATCGGAATCCTCAAGATACTGGTTGTCGTTTGGCAACTTCTTGAGCAAGTCGAGGTATTCGTCCTCCGTCAGCAAATCGTTGGGAGCCACGTCGTCGCTCAAGACACCTGGCTGAATAACGACATAGCGCTCGTAATAGATGATGGTATCGAGTTTCTTGGTCGGGATGCCGAGCAGATAACCAATCTTGTTTGGCAAAGAACGGAAGTACCAAATGTGGGCCACAGGCACAACCAGCTGGATGTGTCCGGCACGCTCACGACGCACTTTCTTTTCAGTGACCTCCACACCGCAACGGTCGCAGACAATGCCTTTATAACGGATGCGCTTATATTTTCCGCAGTGGCATTCGTAATCCTTCGTCGGACCGAAAATGCGTTCGCAGAAGAGACCATCACGCTCTGGCTTGTACGTACGATAGTTGATGGTCTCAGGTTTGAGGACCTCACCGTAAGAATTGGCCTGAATTTCTTCAGGAGAAGCCAAGCTAATGGTAATCTTCGTAAAGTTACTCTTTATCTTGTTGTCTCTTTTAAATGCCATGTTTTATATGAAATATTGGTTGGGAAGCCATTGGCTCCCGCCGCAGAGGGCGGGATGCCAATACTTGTCCTATAAATAGGTGTTTGGAAAACGCCTACCTATGTAAAGAGTTACTATGTGTATCTGTTATTCAAGCGTAATGTTGAGACCTAAGCCACGGAGCTCATGAAGCAATACGTTGAGCGATTCTGGAATGCCCGGTGTTGGCATCGGGTCGCCCTTGACAATGGCTTCGTAAGCCTTTGAACGGCCAGTGACATCGTCCGACTTGATGGTAAGGATTTCCTGAAGCACATGTGATGCACCGAAGGCCTCGATGGCCCAGACTTCCATTTCTCCGAAACGCTGTCCACCAAATTGCGCCTTACCTCCGAGAGGCTGCTGCGTAATGAGCGAGTACGGACCGATGGAACGTGCGTGCATCTTGTCTTCAACCATGTGGCCGAGTTTCAACATGTAAGTCACACCAACCGTTGCCTTCTGGTCGAAAGCCTCACCAGTTCCGCCGTCATAAAGCTGCGTAGAGCAGTAGCGCGGCAGGCCAGCCTTGTCTGTCCATTCACACAAGTCTTCGAGTTTCGCACCATCGAAGATTGGCGTAGCGAACTTCACGCCGAGTTTCTTACCAGCGGCACCGAGCACGGCCTCGAAAATCTGACCCAAGTTCATACGTGAAGGCACACCCAGCGGGTTGAGCACGATGTCGACCGGCGTACCGTCGGCCAAGAACGGCATATCTTCCTGACGCACGATCTTTGAGACGATACCCTTGTTACCGTGACGACCGGCCATCTTGTCACCGACACCAATCTTACGCTTCTTAGCGATGTAAACCTTGGCCATCTGGAGGATGCCGGAAGGAAGTTCGTCACCGATGGTAAGGGCAAACTTCTTGCGCTTCAAAGCGGCATCCATGATGTTGTACTTCTTCAAGTAGTTGATGATGAGCTGACGCAACAGTTTGTTGGTGTGCTCGTCTTCCGTCCAAGCACTCAGGTCGAGCGAGGTATAATCGAGCGACTTAAGCAAGTTGCGCGTGAAAGTAGCGCCCTTGGCAATCACCTCAGAACCGATGTTGTCCTTGACGCTGCAAGCGGTCTTGTCGCCAGCCAGTTTCAAGAACTTCTCAATCATCGTGTCCTTGAGTTCCTCAGCCTGCTTGGCAAACTCGTCGTCGTAGCGCTGGAGAACCACCTTGTCGGCAGCCTTATCGGCACGCGACTTGACAGCCTTGGCGTAGAGTTTGCGGTTGATGACAACACCAGAGAGCGAAGGATTGGCCTTCAAAGAAGCATCCTTGACATCGCCAGCCTTGTCGCCGAAGATGGCGCGGAGGAGCTTTTCTTCTGGAGTCGGGTCGCTTTCGCCCTTCGGCGTGATCTTACCAATCATGATGTCGCCTGGAGTGACGCGGGCACCGATACGGATCAAACCGTTTTCATCAAGATCCTTAGTAGCGTCTTCGCTGACGTTAGGAATGTCGTTGGTCAGTTCTTCCATACCGCGCTTCGTTTCACGAACCTCGAGAGAGAACTCATCAACGTGAACAGAAGTCAGGATGTCTTCACGAACCATACGTTCGTTGAGCACGATGGCATCCTCATAGTTGTAACCCTTCCAAGGCATGTAGGCAACGAGCAAGTTGCGGCCCAGGGCGAGTTCGCCGTTCTCAGTGGCATAACCTTCCGTCAGGATGTCGCCCTTCTTCACACGCTGACCCTTCTCGCAAATCGGACGAAGGTCGATGGTCATGTTCTGGTTGGTGCGACGGAACTTAGGAATCTTGTAAGTCTTGGTAGCAGAGTCGAAGCTGACAAACTCTTCTTCCTCGCTACGGTCGTATGTAATCACGATGCTGGTGGCATCAACGAAGTCGATCACGCCTTCGCCTTCTGCCGTAATCATCGTGCGAGAATCTTCACAAACCTGCTTTTCGATACCAGTACCCACGATAGGAGCCTCGGAACGAATCAAAGGAACAGCCTGGCGCATCATGTTCGATCCCATCAATGCGCGGTGGGCGTCGTCGTGTTCCAAGAACGGAATCAAAGAAGCAGCGATAGAGGCAATCTGCTGAGGAGCCACGTCCATGAGTTCCACCTCTGAAGGCGGCACAACAGGATAATCGGCGTCCTGACGGCACTTGACTTTGTCGCGGATGAATGTACCGTCGTCGTTCAGCGGTGCATTACCCTGACCGATAATCTTGGCCTCTTCTTCTTCTGCCGAGAGATAAACAACATCATTGTTGTCCAAGTCAACAACAGAATTTTCCACCTTGCGGTATGGTGTCTCGATGAAACCGAGTTCGTTGATCTTGGCGTAAACGCAAAGAGAAGAAATCAAACCGATGTTCGGACCTTCAGGCGACTCGATAGGACAGAGACGGCCGTAGTGGGTGTAGTGTACGTCTCGAACCTCGAAACCTGCACGCTCACGAGACAAACCGCCAGGACCCAAGGCTGAAAGACGGCGCTTGTGCGTCACCTCGGCCAGCGGGTTGGTCTGGTCCATGAACTGCGACAGGGCGTTCGTACCGAAGAACGAGTTGATAACGCTGGAAATGGTCTTGGCGTTGATCAAGTCGGTCGGGGTGAACACTTCATTGTCACGGACATTCATGCGCTCACGGATGGTGCGACTCATACGGGCCAGACCGATGGCAAACTGATTTGAGAGCTGTTCGCCAACGGTACGTACGCGGCGGTTGCTCAAGTGGTCGATATCATCGACAGTGGCCTTTGAGTTGATCAACTCGACGAGATACTTGATAATCTCGATGATGTCTTCACGCGTCAATACGCGAACATCCATATCGGTTGTCAAGCCGAGCTTCTTGTTGATTCTGTAACGGCCCACCTCGCCCAAGTCGTAACGCTTTTCTGAGAAGAAGAGGTTGTTGATAACTTCGCGTGCACTGGCATCATCGGCAGGGTCTGCATTACGCAACTGGCGATAGATGTAAAGCACAGCTTCCTTCTCGGAGTTCGACGGGTCTTTCTGGAGGGTGTTGAAGATGATAGAATAGTCCGACGAGCTGGCCTCTTCGTGGTGTACCAAGATCGACTGCGCACCGCTTTCGATGATTTCATCAATGTGTTCAGCCTCGAGCACTGTTTCGCGGTCGAGGATGATTTCGTTACGCTCGATTGAAACAACTTCACCCGTGTCTTCATCAACAAAGTCTTCCACCCAACTCTTCAAGACACGTGCAGCGAGCTTGCGGCCCACCAGTTTCTTGAGGTTGGTTCTGTTGACCTTGACCTCTTCAGCCAAGTCAAAAATCTGAAGGATGTCCTTGTCGTTTTCAAAGCCGATGGCACGCAAGAGGGTTGTCACAGGCAACTTCTTCTTACGGTCGATGTAAGCATACATGACATTGTTGATGTCCGTTGCAAACTCAATCCAAGAGCCTTTGAAAGGAATGATACGGGCAGAATAGAGCTGCGTACCATTCGCATGCACGCTCGAACCGAAGAACACGCCCGGCGAACGGTGCAACTGAGACACGACAACACGCTCGGCACCGTTGATGATGAAAGTGCCGTTGTCGGTCATATAAGGAATCGGGCCAAGGAAAACATCCTGCACAACCGTGTCGAAATCCTCGTGGTCGGGGTCGGTACAGTAAAGCTTCAATTTGGCCTTCAAGGGGACACTGTAAGAAAGTCCGCGCTCAAGGCATTCATCGATGCTGTAACGGGGCGGGTCGATATAATAATCGAGGAACTCTAACACAAAGTTGTTGCGAGTGTCTGCGATAGGAAAATTCTCGGCAAAAACTTTGTACAGACCGTCGTTCTTACGCAACTCCGATGGCGTATCAAGCTGGAGGAAGTCTTTGAAAGACTTTAACTGTACGTCCAAGAAATCCGGATAAGGCATCGGATTCTTGACAGAGGCAAAGTTTACACGTTGGTTAATAACTCTGGAAGACATTCGTGAAAAATATGATTTAGGATGAGAACTTCATTCTGGGCGGCGTTCACCGATTGGAAATGCGTTGTGCAAAAGAGCGGGTGTTCCATTATTTATAGGCGCCATGCTTTAATGAGGCTTACAAAATATGTGTGCATGCTATGCTGCAAACGCTCGCCACGTACGAAATGGAACAAGCAAGCGGACAAGACCAAGCAAGCAAGACCAAGCAAGCTGTAGTAAATGGAAAGACGCAGGCTGTTTTCTCGCGAAACAGCAGCCGTTGCCCTGTATTTTTTTTGCACAAAAGCCCCCACGAACCATTTGTTTGCGAAATGTGTCGGGGAGGAACAATGAACCGGCATCAGCCGATCCAATAAAACATCTGAATGCGAACAGGAATGCGAAGCGGAAACGCCAGCGGAAAAGCAGAGCAAGAGCGCAAGGCGCCAGCCACATCGGCATACCCAAACATCCCTAAAAAAGAAGTTCTAATCTGACTTAATTTATAGACACAAAAAGGTTAAGAACCCTCTATCAGAGGATCCTTAACCCAATAAATATGAGGTAGCTTATTAAGCGAGTTCTACTTCAGCACCAGCCTCTTCGAGAGCCTTCTTCAATGCTTCAGCTTCTTCCTTAGCAACGCCTTCCTTCAACTTGCTAGGAGCACCGTCAACGAGGTCCTTAGCTTCCTTCAAGCCGAGGCCGCAAGCTTCCTTAACAGCCTTAACAACCTGGAGCTTTGCAGAGCCAGCGCTCTTCAAAACAACGTCGAAAGCAGTCTTTTCCTCAGCGGCAGCAGCGCCACCAGCAGCGGGACCAGCAGCAACAGCAACAGCTGCAGCAGCGGGTTCAATACCATATTCGTCCTTCAGGATCGTTGCCAACTCGTTTACTTCTTTCACTGTCAAATTTACCAATTCTTCAGCAATAGCTTTGATATCTGCCATTTTCGTAATGTATTTTTATTGTTTTTATTCAGTTTGATTGGTACGGATATATCCGATTATTCAGGGCGCTCGCCCATAGTTTTCAGCACGCCATGGATAGTCTGGCCTGCAGATTGGAGTGCAGAGATAACGTTCTTTGCAGGAGATTGCAGCAATGCAACAACTTCGGCAAGAACTTCTGCCTTGCTCTTGATAGCGCAGAGTGTATCAAGCTGATCAGCACCTACGTAGAGACCTTCCTCAGCGTAAGCAGCCTTGAGGGCTGGAACGCCGCTCTTACCTTCTTCCTTGATCAACTTTGCAGGAACGTTGGCAGTGTCACAGAAGAGGACAGCCGTCGTGCCTTTCAAGCAGCCGTAGAGCGGAGAGAAGTCAAATTCAGCAGCTTCGAGAGCCTTGTGCAACAAGCTGTTCTTCACGAGAAGCATCTTGATGTTTGAGCCAAAGCACTTTCTGCGCAAATTGCTTGTAGCCTCAGCGTTCATACCGGTTACGTCAACCAGGTAGAAGTGAGCATATTCTTTTAATGTTTCACCGATGTGCTCGATGATCAAACCTTTATCTTCCTTTTTCATGATTTGCCGTCAAATTTTAGATTTCGTCAACAGATTTGGGATCTACCTTGATACCCTTGCTCATAGTGGAGGAAAGATAAATGCTCTTGATATATGTACCTTTGGCAGCAGCAGGCTTCAACTTGTTGATGGTAGCGATGAATTCCTTTGCATTGCCGAAGATTTGCTCGGGAGTGAAAGAAACCTTACCAATTGAAGTGTGAACGATACCGGTCTTGTCAACCTTGAAATCGATCTTACCCTGCTTAACCTCACGGATTGCCTTGGCAACATCCATGGTAACAGTACCACTCTTAGGGTTAGGCATCAATCCGCGCGGACCGAGAACACGGCCGAGAGCACCGATTTTACCCATGATAGCTGGCATAGTGATGATTACATCAATATCTGTCCAACCACCCTTGATCTTCTCGATATATTCATCGAGACCTACATAATCTGCACCTGCTTCCTTAGCAGCAGCTTCTGCATCAGGCGTACAGAGGCAAAGCACACGAACTGTCTTGCCAGTACCATTTGGCAGAGATACAACGCCGCGAACCATCTGATTGGCCTTACGAGGGTCAACACCGAGGCGAACGTCGATATCCAAAGAGGCGTCAAACTTAGTCGTGGTGATTTCCTTAACCAAGCTAGATGCTTCCTTCAAAGTGTAAGCTTTCCCTGCTTCAATCTTGCCAGCTACAGACTTCTGATTTTTTGTCAGTTTACTCATGTTCAGTTCAAAAATTGAAGTTAATTATTAACCAGGGAAGTCTCCCTTAACTGTGATACCCATACTGCGGGCAGTACCTGCTACCAACTTCATGGCAGATTCAATAGTGAAGCAATTCAAGTCTGGCATCTTGTCTTCGGCGATAGCCTTAACCTGATCCCAAGTGATTTCAGCAATCTTAGTACGATTAGGCTGAGCGGAACCACTCTTCTTCTTGGCTGCTTCGAGCAATTGAATTGCTACAGGAGGAGTCTTAACTACGAATGAGAATGATTTGTCATTATAGTAAGTGATAACAACTGGCAATACCTTACCAGCCTTCTCCTGAGTTCTGGCGTTGAACTGCTTGCAGAAATCCATAATATTGATACCCTTTGAACCCAAAGCAGGACCTACGGGAGGGGAAGGATTTGCAGCGCCACCTTTAATCTGTAATTTGATTAATCCAGCAACTTCTTTAGCCATTGTAATATTTTATTTTTAAATTGTATGAAGGTCAACGGAGGTTCGTAACAGCAACCGTTATTCCTTCTCTATCTGCGTAAAACCAAGGTCCAAGCCCGTGCTGCGGCCAAACACTTTGACCGTAACCGTAACCTTCTTCTTCTCAGCGTCAACCTTTTCGATGACACCGGTGAACCCGCTGAAAGGACCGTCGCTAACCTTGACAGATTCCCCTTCAACAAATGGGATTTCTGCATCAACTGCATCCATCTCCATTTCATCAACTTTGCCTAAAATTCTGTTCACCTCACTGGCGCGAAGAGGCGTAGGATGGTCAAGACCGCCTAAGAAACCGAGCACCTGCGGGGTGTTGCGGAGTTCATGGGCAATTTCACCAACCAAGCGCGCTTCAACCAAGACATAGCCTGGCAAATAATTGCGTTCCTTGACGATGCGCTTACCGTTGCGAATCTGAACGACCTTTTCGGTTGGAATGAGCACCTGCGAAACATGACCGCCAAGGCGGCCATTATTAATTTCTGCATCAATGTACTCCTTCACCTTAGCTTCTTTTCCGCTAACGGCACGCAAAACGTACCATTGCATTTCAACTTCAGCCATTGTGAGATTAGAATTTAATGCTGTAAATAAGTTGCATGAGAGTTTCAAAGACCTTATCCATGGCAAACACCACAATTGCGATTATCACGGAAGCAATTAAAACGACAATCGCACTATGAGTTAGCTCCTTACGTGTTGGCCACGTGGTTCTATGAGCTAGTTCTTCATAAGAATCTTTACAATATAGATATATATTCTTAAACATTGCTTTTTGTATTAGCACGGGAAGAGAGGCTCGAACTCCCGACACCTGGTTTTGGAGACCAGTGCT
>ERZ825137.1469-NODE-1469-length-30295-cov-9.441766_pt1 | contig 30295 bp, 30 predicted proteins | sample MGYA00519873_ERZ825137 | MGnify/ENA primary metagenome ERZ825137 (study PRJEB31778, sample SAMEA3449190) | human gut metagenome | biome: human gut; feature: human-associated habitat; material: faeces | place: United Kingdom | collected 2010/2012 ...
CGTTGGACGGTCATGCCGATGGCTGTGTGTTCCATCAGAGCTTTCATTCGATTTTTTGGGGGGCGGTAGTAGTGTGTCATTTTCGCGTCTGCAATCCGATTTTCCATACACCGTTTTTACACCATTTCAGCGTGGAGTACCAGCATTATGATCGCAAGGGCTAAATTTACAACTGTTCCGAAAACGCGGAAAGGCGTGCCTCTGCTCCTTTTGCACGCAGTTCCAATGCTTTCAGTCTCGCCTCGGCTCGCTTGTCCTTGTTCTTCTTGCGAGCCTGCTCTGTTTCTTTAATTTCTTCTTCGCCGAATTTATATCTGAAAGCCATTTTTATCACCCTGTTATAGTATATCATATCATTGCAAACCGCTATACTGCTTTATTAAGAATTGGTATGAGCTTACAGAGAAAAGCAGCTTGCAGGTCCGAAAACTTGCAATCTGCATTCAGTGTGATTTTAGTATCAAATAGTTTTTAGAAGTGTCAAGCGGCTTTCCTAATTGTAGAACTTTCCCACAATCTTGTTTACAACGCCGTCCTGGATGGTCAGCGTATAAGGTTGGATGAGCAGTCTTTCGTTGGCCTGAACAGCCGAAACAAATTCCTGCCATGTTTCAAACGTATACAGCCGGTCTTCTCCCGCACCGTATTCCTGAGAGATGTCGTAAATCGTGACGGGTGTGCCTGGGTCTACATCGTAGGTGTAAATTTCGCCGGAGTCTTTTCGATAATATCCGTATTGATATTCCTCCGGTGGGATGTTCAGGTCTTTAAGTGTTTGCAGATCTTCCTCAAGATATGAGTTTAGAAGGACAATGTGTTCGACCGTATTATCAAATGTTTCTAAAAAGAATAAATGGTTTTTTCATGTAAGTCAACCGGCAAATAATAACATCATCATTTACCATCTGATTTGGGCGGGTCAATCCCTTCATTTCCAAGGCTTCCGGGCCGTTTCCGCTCAAATGGCCGTGGTCTTTTGCCCACTCCGTTCCAGCAGCTCTCTCGTCTTCCGCTTTGGCAAAACGGAGCAAGCCAATGGAAAAGGGAGGCTGCATAGTATAAAGCACAACAAAGAGTACGTTACCTCAACAGTATTCCAGTTGCTATAGTCAGGCAACGCTTAGAGCCTCCAGGCAGGCGTTCAAGTTATCCCAAGAAAAAACGTCCTCCGCAATGTGGACCCGCGTCCAGGAGGGGGTGATTTCCTCCACCTCCGATATACCGCCTATGCCCCGGGCCCAGGAATAGTAATATGTGTTATGGGGCGACATGAGGACCCGAGCCGCTGTGCCGTCCGGGTAGAGGAAGAGGGTCAGGTTCTTGTCGATGGCGGTCTTGTCAAAGGCAATGCCGTCATGGACGATGCTCTCGTCGATGGTATCCAGATCGAACAGATTCAGGGTGTTGGTGCGGCCCTCGTAACCGGTGACAGCCAGCTTGTACAGCCGGGCAGTGTATTCCTTGCCCGCCAGCTCCACCGGGTAGGTCACATCGGTCTTTTCAGCCCAGCTGTGGGCGGTGAGCCAGGGGTCGGGCTTTTCGTTCTGCACACCATCCTCAAAGGACTGGTGGAACAGGCCAAAGTGATACCGCAGGCCCACGCCGTCGCCGGGCAGGTTCAGCGTTGCCAGCGAATCCAGGAAGCAGGCTGCCAGACGGCCCAGACCACCGTTGCCGAGAGAGGGCTCCGGTTCCACCTCCTCAATATCGGAAAGACGCTTTCCGGCAGCGGCCAGTGCATCCCGGGCTTCTTCGTACAGTCCCAGATTGATGAGGTTGTTGGACAGCAGCTTGCCAATGAGAAATTCGGCGCTGATATAGTATAGCTTCCGTCCGGTGACCGGCTGCACGCGGTCGGCACTCTTCTGCCGCACCAGCTCCAGCAGTGCCAGATACAGCTCCTGATCGGTGCAGTCCGCCAGCAGCTTTCCGGTGAGGCTCTGTAATGTTTCGGTAAAGCTCATAATGGATCCTCCTTTGTTTTCAGATACACCTTACGGAAAACAGGTTTGACATTTATAATGCAAGATATACCAGATAAAACAATCGAAATCTTGCCTTAAAGGAGCAAATTATGGTACAATCCTATCATCTGGAGGTGAGATGATGCATAATCAGGCTTCTTTGCAGGAAACCAAGCAGCACGGGGCCGTGCGGTTCCCCTTCAATCTGTATCCCTGCACCATTCCGGGAGATTTCCCGCAGGTGGCACTCCACTGGCAGGAGAGCATGGAGCTGGTCTTTGTCAAGCGGGGTGCGGGGCTGGTGCAGGTGAGCGCTGCGTCCTGCCCGGCCTATCAGGGGGATATCTTTATTTTTACGCCCGGCACCCTCCATGCCCTGCGGCAGGCAGAGGGGCAGCGCATGGAATACGAGAACATCATCTTTGAGCTGGAGCTTCTGGGCGGTGCGGAGGACCTTTGCGCCGAAAAATACCTGCTTCCGCTCCAGAGCGGGCGGCTGCTGCTGCCTGTGCGGCTGACTCCCAACGACCTGTGTTATCTCCAGGCCGCCGCCTGCCTGCGGGAGGTGGAGGAAGCCAACCGTGCCAAGCTTCCCGGCTATGAGATGCTGGTCAAAGGAGCACTGCTGCGCTTTCTCTCCCTGCTCATTGCGCAGGGGAAACAGCAGCTCCCCGCGGAAACTGCCGATACCCAGCGGCTGAAAGCCGTTCTGCAATGGATCTCTGTCCATTATGCCGAGGGGCTTCGGGTCGCCGATGCCGCCGGGGTCTGCTCCTTCAGTTCCAGCCACTTCATGCGCTGGTTCCGGCAGATGACAGGGCAGAGCTTTGTTGCCTTTCTGAACGAATACCGGCTGAATGCCGCCGCCGAAGCGCTGCATGCTACGGACGAGACGGTGCTGACGATCGCTTCCCGGTGCGGGTTTGAAAACCTCTCCTATTTTAACCGGGCATTCAAGGCACATTTTGGCATGACCCCGCGGGAGTACCGGAAAAAATAAATATGGTCAGCGTCCTCGCCCTCTCCGTCATCGCTTGCGCGATGCCACCTCCCCCAAAGTGGGAGGCTTTGGCAGTCCTTGCAAAGTTTTCGGTTTCGCCAGAGGCTCTCCCTTTGGGAGAGCTGTCGAGCGTATGCGAGACTGAGAGGGTGAGCCAGCTAAAAAATAAAATCATCTGCAATTAAATCTCTCAGAGCTTAAAGCATTCAAGAGAAAGCGTTGCAGATGATTTTTTGTTTTTGTGTCAGACTTCCGGCGGGCAGCAGCTCTCCCGGGGAGTGATGCCATGCTTCAGCAGGGACATCTGGTAGCCGCGCCTGCGCTCTGCCGAAAACAGCATGGCGTTGCTGACACCAAAATAGGCAATGCGGCGGTGGCCCATTTCATAGAGGTAATCGGTGGCTTCCTCACCGGCAAGGGCGTTGCCGTAGGAACCCAGATAACTGGCGTTTGCAATAAAGATCTGGTCCACGATGTTGTACAGGTTTGTGTTATAATAGAAAAGAACGAAAACGCGCTGGAAAATCTGTTTTGCACAGTCTGTTCCACTTGGATGAAAGAGGAGCAATATGGTAAAGTATCAAGCAGGAATGCTCATGTTGTGATTTTTGACAATGACACGCCATGCTTTTTTGTGAAGAACAGCCTTTGCGTCCGGCAGATCTACCACTGGTTAAAATGTACCCGGTCATCCTCATAGCGGCTCTTACGCGGGGCAGTTAGGTCTGCTTCCGGGTAGCCAAGGGCGATGATGGAGTGGGGCACAATGGTCTCCGGCAGAGCGAACAGCTTTTGCTGGGCCTCTACCCGGTCCATCTGGGGCCAGGTGCCCAGCCAGACTGCGCCAAGCCCCAGCTCCTGTGCAGCAAGGCAGATGTTCTGGGCGGCAATGGCTCCGTCAATGACCCAGTAGTCCTTTGCAAAGCGGAACGCACGGTCAAGGTCGCCGCAGACGAGGATACCGGCGGCAGCTTTCCGCAGCGGCTCGGCAGGGCGGCCATTGGCATCGGCCATCTGTGCCAGCTTTTCCGGGTCGGTCACCACCACGAAAGACCAGTCCCGTGCATTGACGCAGCTGGGTCCGCTCATGGCCGCTTCCAGCAGCTGGTGCAGTGTTTCGCTTTTGATGGGCTTGTCGGTGAATTCCCGGCAGCTGCGCCGGGTGAGAATGGTATCCAGAGTGTTCATAAATCAGTGCCTCCTGTTTTGATTTGCCCCAGTATAGCACAGTGATCATTCCTCGGCTTCGGCCTTTGCAGTTTCAAAGAAGGCCCGGATCTTATCCACCTGGATCTGTGCCACGGCCCGGCCGGTCTCGTAGACGCGGCGCAGCTGGTCGGGGTCACGCTCCATGGCACCGATCTCCAGCGGGATGGGCGGGCGGATGACGTAATCCTTGCCGGACTGCTCCAGCATGGAGATGTAGCTCAGGGTTTCGTTGTAGCGCTCGTGGCGGTCAGCCACAGCCTCCACAAAGGCGGGATAGCGCAGATACCGTGCCCGGATGGCGGGCAGCATGGGATTCTTCTTTTTCACAAACCCCTTGGGCTGGGTCAGGATGATGAGGTTCCGTTTGTAGCCGATGGACTCAAAGAAGCGGATGGGGATGGAATCGGCAACGCCGCCGTCCAGCAGGCCGTAATGGCCGATCTTGACGATCTTTGCGGCCAGCGGCATGGATGCCGAAGCTTCCATCCAGCGCACATCCTCCGCATCACCGGTGCGGCACTTATAATAGATGGGGTCGCCGGTGCGGACATCGGTGCAGACTACAAAGTAATCCATGGGGGATTCCCGGAAAGCCTTGTCGTCGAACGGGTCGAGCTTTTCGGGCACCTCGTGGTAGCAGAAATCCTCGCTGTACAGGTTGCCGGTGCGCAGCAGGTTGCGGAAGCTGGCATAGCGTTTGTCGTTGCAATAGGTGGTGTTGTAGCGGATGGTCCGCCCGATCTGGTGGGATTTGTAGTTGCAGCCGAACACTGCTCCCGCCGAAACACCTACCATGCCGTCTACCGTGATGCCCTGCTCCATCAGAACATCCAGAACACCGGCAGTGAACATGCCCCGCATGGCACCGCCTTCCAGGATCAATCCGGTCTTCATACGCGTGATACTCCTTCTCCTCACAATGCATCCCGCCCGAACAGGCGGCAGGATGCAGAAAACGGGCACCTTTCCCTGTGCCCGGAGCGCCCCGGAAATCCACCCGGAGCCGTTGCTTCCAGTATACTCAAATTTTGCTGAAAAACAAGAGAGAAAATGCCAAAAGACCTTGAAAACAGGGGGGCAAATCCGGTATACTAGGTAAAATCAAAATGCAGTACCAAAGCTTGGAGGAAGAGACGGATATGAAACTGCTGGAAGAACGCATTCAGAGAGACGGGATCGTGCGCGAGGGCAATGTGCTGAAGGTGGATAGCTTCATCAACCACCAGATGGACATCCCCCTGTTCCGCGAGATGGCAAAGGAGTGGAAGCGCCTGTTTGCAGGCAAGCCCGTCAACAAGGTGCTGACCATTGAGGCCAGCGGCATCGGCATTGCCGCTGTGGTTGCCAGCGAGTTCAATGTTCCTGTGGTGTTTGCCAAAAAGTCCATGAGCATCAACCTGGATTACGACAACTATGAGACCAAGATCCAGTCTTTCACCCACAAGAAGATCTACAACGTCATTGTCTCCAAAAAGTTCCTCACCGCAGAGGACCATGTCCTGATCATCGATGACTTCCTGGCAAACGGCTGTGCCCTGATGGGCCTGCTGGATCTGGCCAAGGAGGCCGGAGCCACGGTTGAGGGCATTGGCATTGCCGTGGAAAAGGGCTTCCAGCAGGGCGGCGAGCTCATCCGCAGCAAGGGCATCCAGCTGGAGAGCCTTGCCATTGTGGAATCCATGAACAGCGAGACCGGCGAGATCAAGTTCCGCGAGCAGCCGCACCAGAACTGAAAACAAGCAATTCAAGACCGCTTCGGCGGTCTTTTTTGCTGCCCGTTTTCAGGCCCCGTCAAAACTGTCGCCGTCAGCGGGGAGGTCTGCGGCGGTCTCTGCTGTGGAGGCAGCCGGGGCTTCCGTGGCGCGGGGCACGCCCCTGTACACCAGCGTCTGCTCCAGCACTTCGGCACAGACCGGGGCCGACAGGCTGCCGCCTGCGGTCGTCCAGCTGTGGGGTTCGTCCAGGCAGACCAGGCAGAGAAACTGCGGATCGTCGATGGGAGCCACCGCCACAAAGCTGGCAATGCGGGCTTTTTCGTCGGCGCTGTCCAGCTTCTGGCTGGTGCCGCTTTTTCCGCCTACCCGGTAGCCCGGGATCTGGGCGTTCCGTCCACCGCCGTGGAGCACCACGGCCTCCATCATCTCCCGCATGGTCTGGCTGGTCTCTGCCTTGAGCACCTGCCGTTTGCAGACAGGGGAGAACTGCTCAATGGTACTGCCGTCCGGGGCCAGGATCTCCGAGACGACGTAGGGCTGCATCAGCTTTCCCCCGTTGACCACGGCGCAGACTGCCGCCGCCATTTCCAGATAGGAGATCTTGCTGCTCTGCCCAAAGGCACAGGAGGCCAGCTCCACCGGGCCCATCCGGTCGGCGGTATAGTACAGGCTCTTTTTCGGCTCGGCGGGCAGGTCGATGCCGGTGGGCTCCCGCAGGCCGAAGGCGGCAAAATAATCGCAGAAGGCCTCCCTGCCCAGCCGGGCCCCGATCTGGATGAAGCTCTGGTTGCAGGAATTTTCCAGCGCCTGGGTCACGCTCTGGGCTCCGTGGCGCTTGTGGTTGGCACAGTGGAAGCGGGTGCCTGCCACTGAGATGGATTCCCCGCAGTAGAAGCTGGAATGCTTTGTGATGGCTCCGGCATCCAGCGCCGCCGCGCAGGTGATGAGCTTGAACACGCTGCCCGGCTCGTACAGGTCGCTGACAGCCTTGTTCCGCCACTGGGTCTGCTGGGCCAGCTGCAAAGCGGCCTTGCGCGCATCACCGGTCAGGGCCTCCACGGTGTTCCGGGCGGCGGTGTCGGCAATGACGCGGGGCTCGTTGGGGTCGTAGGAGGGCGTGGTGGACATGGCCAGCACGGCCCCGGTGTTCACATCCATGACGATCCCCACGGCCCGCGCCGCCACATGGTGCTCCTGCACGGCGTAGGACAGCGCGTTTTCAAGGTAGTGCTGGATACAGCTGTCGATGGTGAGCCGCAGGCCGTCCCCCTCGGTGGGAAAACGCTCGGTCTCGTAGCTCTGCTCCAGTGTGTAGCCCCAGGCGTTGACAGCTGTGAGCACCACGCCGTTTTCCCCGGTGAGCAGATCATCATATTTCAGTTCCAGCCCGGCCACCCCTGCGTTATCCACATTGGTGAACCCCAGCACCGAAGCCAGAAACGCTCCCTGCGGATACCAGCGCTTGCTGTCCTGATTGATGCGGATGCCGGTGATGCTGTTTTCTTCGCAGAAATCCCGCACGGCATCGGCTGCGGCACGGTCCACCCGGTAGCGGAGCAGGCAGTCGTTGGAGCGGCGGTCGCTGAATTTTTCCAGCAGGGCCGCTTCGTCCAGCGCTAAGATCTCCGCAAGGCCGTGGGCGGCAAGGGTGATTTTCTCTTCCGGCATCTCCCGGGGCGAGGCCCGCAGGGTCCAGCAGCTGCTGTTGGCGGCCAGCAAAAGGCCGTCGGCGCTGTAAATGCGCCCCCGGTCTGCGGGGACCACGGTGTCCCGCAGCTGCTGGCCCTGTGCACGGTCGGCATAGAAGCCGTCGGTGCGCACCTGCAGGAAAAAGAGCCGCACGGCCAGCCCCAGGCAGACGGCACAGAACAGCACCGCCACGGCCCGTGCCCGGCGGCGGAATCCCCGCTCGGGCAGGGTGCGGAGAAATTTGGGCATAACTAAGCCACCTTTCGGTTTCGCCAGAGACTGAGAGATTATACAGAGGTTCTGCCTATCTTTACGCAGAACCTCAAGAAAATAGACTAGCAGCCCCGGTTTTGACATACAATAGTGAAACTGGGGGTGACGACATGAAACTGACTGCCTTGGCAGGCGGGCGGCACAAGGCACCGCTGCGGCCGCTGCCGGCCATGGACCTGCCGTTTCTGGTGCTGGTACTCACGCTGGTGGGGTTCGGGCTGGTGATGCTGGGCAGCGCGTCGGGGGCGGTGGCCCTTTACCGGCGGGGCGATGCCTTTGCCTACCTGCGCCCCCAGCTGCTCTACGCTGCCATGGGCATTGCGGGGCTGTGGCTGGCCAGCCGGGTGGACTATCACATCTTCCACAAATTGGCCTGGCCGCTGCTGGGGGTCTCGCTGGTGCTGCTTGCGGTGGTGCTTTTTATGCCGGAATACAACGGCTGCAAACGGTGGCTGGTGCTGCCGGGGGTGGGTACCCTGCAGCCAAGCGAGATTGCAAAATTTGCCGTGGTGCTGGTGTTTTCGCACATTATCTCGCTGAACCATGACAGGATGCGCAGCTTTGCGGTGGGGGTGCTGCCCTTTGTGCTGGTGCTGGGGGTGGTGGCGGCGCTGATGCTGCTGGAACCCCATCTTTCGGGCACTTTGCTGATCCTGGGCATCGGGGCAGTGCTGATGTTCGTGGGCGGCACAGGTCTGCGGTGGTTCGTGCTGGCAGGCCTGGGCGGGGCAGCCGCCATCGGGGCGGCGGTGGTCGTTATGCCGGACCTTGTGCCCTACGCTGCCGACCGCCTGCGCTCCTGGCAGGACCCCTTTGCCGACCCGCTGGGGGACGGCCACCAGACCATCCAGAGCCTGTACGCCATTGGTTCCGGCGGGGCCACCGGGCTGGGGCTGGGGAACAGCCGCCAGAAGCATCTGTTTGTGCCCGAACCTCAGAACGACTTCATCTTCTCCATCGTCTGCGAGGAACTGGGCTTTGTGGGGGCCTGCGCCGTGGTGCTGCTGTTCGTGCTGCTGCTCTGGCGGGGCATTACCATTGCCGCCCATGCTCCCGACCGTTTTGGGGCGCTGCTGGTGGTGGGCTTTACCGTGCAGGTGGCCCTGCAGGCTGTGCTCAATGTGGCCGTGGTCACCAATACCATCCCCAACACCGGCATCAGCCTGCCCTTTTTCTCCTCCGGAGGAACGAGCTTGATGATGCTGCTGGGCGAAATGGGGATCGTGCTCTCGGTCTCGAGAGGGGAGACCTGACGAAAAGAGAACGTAACGAGGGCTCCCTTATTAGGGAAGCTGTCACGCAAAGCGTGACGGAGAGGTTTAGAAATTGCCAAACAAACTTGTCCGCCTCACACTCCGGCCCTGTTTTGCATACGGTGGGGTATCTTTTGCGGAATGGGGGCACGGACATGGAGGAACGGATCGTGGTGACAGGTGGCCGCCCGCTGAACGGAAGCGTAAAAATTCCGGCAGCGAAAAACAGCGTTCTGCCGCTTTTTGCGGCATCGCTGCTCTGCACGGGAGAGGTGCGGCTCCAGGCTGTGCCCCGCCTTGCGGACGTGGAACACTGCATGGCGCTTTTGCGGGGCGTGGGCTGTGCCACCCGGTGGGAGGGCAGTGATGCGGTACTCTCCGGCCCGCCTGCCAACAGCACCTTGCCGGGGCAAACAGCGGGACAAATGCGGGCCTCCATTCTGTTCTGCGCGCCCCTGCTGGCAAGGCTGGGCCGCGCCGAGACCAGCCTGCCCGGCGGGTGCCGCATCGGGGCCCGGCCCATCGACCTGCATCTGGCGGGGCTGGCAAAAATGGGGGCGGTGGAGCTGGAAGCTGGGGAAGGGCGGCTGGTGCTGACGGTTCCCTCCGGCCTGCACGGGGCCGAGATCACCCTGCGTTTTCCCAGCGTGGGGGCCACCGAGACGCTTCTGCTGGCCGCTGCCTGTGCCAGAGGCAGGACCATCCTGCGGGGAGCGGCCCGGGAACCAGAGATCGCCGACCTTGCCGCTTTTCTGAACCGGTGCGGCGGCTGCATCGAGGGGGCAGGCAGCTCCACCCTCCGCATCGAAGGGCGGCGGGGGCTTTCCGGGTGCTGTTTTTCGCCCCTGCCCGACCGTATTTTTGCTTCCACGCTGGCCTGCGGCTGTGCGGCAGCGGGCGGCCGGGTGGAATTGACCGGCTGCGCCCCTGCGCTCTATGCGCCGGTGCTGGAAATTCTGGGACAAATGGGGTGCCGGGTGGAACCGGCAGGGGATACGGTGCGAATTTCCCGCTTTGGGCGGCTGCACGGGGCAGGCCGGGTGTTCACCGGAGCCTATCCGGCCCTTGCCACCGATGCTGCCCCGCTGCTGGCGGCGGCAATGCTCTGTGCCGACAGCGAGAGCAGCATTGAGGACGTGATCTTTGAGCGCCGGTTCGGCTGTGCCGAGGGTTTTTGCCGCCTGGGTGCACAGGCCGAAACGGCGGGCAGGGTGCTGACCATTGTGCCGGGCGGCCATTTGTGCGGCACCGTGGTGGAGGCCCCCGACCTGCGGGGCGGGGCGGCACTGGTGCTGGCGGGGCTTGCGGCCCGGGGAACCACGGTCATCACCCACCCGGCGCATATCGACCGGGGCTATGCCGGATTTACAGAGATTTTGGCCGGTTTGGGGGCGCAAATTCGGCGGGAATCGGCCCCGGGAAACGGGTCGGCCAAAAAAACCTCTGCAAAAAAACAAATTTGTCTTGCAATCGGGGCAAAAAGATGATACGATACAGTTATATAAGTATAGTAGCGAACTCTTCTTGTGCGAAAAGCGCAGGTTTACGATAACATATCCGATGGAGGACAAAAGTTATGGCACTCATGCTCGACGAAGAAATGGATGAAAATGTTACGACGATCAAGGTCATTGGCGTGGGCGGCGGCGGCGGCAACGCAGTCAACCGCATGGTCAGCGACGGTCTGCAGGGCGTAGAATTTATTGCAATGAACACCGACCAGCAGGCGCTGGCCAAGAACCATGCTGCCACCAAGGTGCAGCTGGGCTCCAAGCTCACCAAGGGCCGCGGCGCAGGCGCTGATCCCGAGATCGGCCAGCGTGCTGCCGAGGAAAGCAAGGACGAGATCGCAAATGCCCTGAAGGGCTCCCAGATGGTCTTTATCACCGCCGGTATGGGCGGCGGCACCGGCACGGGTGCGGCTCCTGTTGTGGCTGAGGTGGCACACGATCTGGGCATCCTGACCGTGGGCATCGTCACCAAGCCCTTCTCCTTTGAGGGCAAGCGCAAGATGGGCCTGGCAGAGCAGGGTATTGCAAACCTGCTCATGCACGTTGACAGCCTGATCGTTATCCCGAATGAGCGCTTGAAGATGATCAGCCAGGAAAAGATCACCCTGATGAACGCCTTCCAGGCCGCCGATAATGTGCTGCGTCAGGGCGTGGAATCCATCTCTGCTCTGATCAATGTGCCCGCCTTCATCAACCTGGACTTTGCCGACGTGCGCTCCATTATGAAGGATGCCGGTTACGCCCACATGGGCGTGGGCAGCGCCAAGGGCGCAGGTAAGGCAGAGAACGCCGCCAAGGCTGCGATCTCCTCTCCGCTGCTGGAAACCAGCATTGCCGGTGCACACGGCGTGATCATCAACATCACCTCCAGCCCCGATATCGGCCTGGAGGATGTCGAGACCGCTGCCGGCCTCATCACCCAGAGCGCTCACCCTGATGCAAACATCATCTGGGGTACTGCGTTTGATGAGAACCTGTCCGATGAGATGCGCGTTACCGTTGTGGCCACCGGCTTTGACAACAAGGCTGCCGATGGTCTGCGCAGCAGCCTGAACAACGCCGCCGGTGCCGGTGCTTCCACCCCCAGCGCAGTGTTCAGCTCTGATGTGTCCGGCGCGGGTGCCGCAAAGCAGCAGCCTGCTGCCGCCGCAAACAGCGCTGCAAAGCCGGTGGAGGAAGAGAGCAGCGACAACCGTTACTACGATGAGCTGCTGGCGATCCTGAATAAGCGCAAGTAAGTTTGTAAGTTACAGTGTGAACCGCCCGGGAGGGGGCGTGGTCTCTTGCGCGCGTGAGCGGGAGGAGCAGAGATGGTACCAAACGACATCTGGCTGCGCACCGAATGGCTGAGCTGCCGCAGAACCAGCGTGCTGCGCTGTGTGGAGCGTTATTGTGCCGCCGCTGCCCGTGAATATCGCCGCGCTCTGCGCAGGGTGCAGGAAGTGGAGGAAACGATGGCGCAGGTCGAACCGGAAACCGGGAGACGGCTCCCGAGCCAGCCCGCTCAGGCGGAGCTGTTGAACCGCCGTCTTGCCGCTGCCAATGCGGAGATCCGCCGTTACCAGACCCGGCTTTACGCCTGTGAGCGGGAGATGGTGGCACTGCGGCAGGAGAACGCCGAGCTGGAAGCTCTGTGTGAGCAGGCGCGGGCAAACAGCCTGCTGCCGCCCGTGCCCCCGCAGCCCAAGGTGCTGGAACAGCCCGGCCTGCCGGTGATCGTGTTCCACCCGGCGGCGGATGCCCCCAAGGCAGAGCAGCCCCAGCCGGATGCTGTACCGGAGCAGGAGCCTGCCCCGCAGGCCGCACCGCCGGAACCGGAGGAAGAACGCCGCCCCTTTGCGCAGCCGGACTGGAAGCCCACCACGGCGCTCGACCATCAGGCGGTGGATCTGGTACATCAGCTGGAAAGCTTAATGACTGTATAACAAAAAGACGATGCACAAACGCTGTGCATCGTCTTTTTTGCGTCTTGGGGATGTTACCGCACGGCGCTGGTGCGGTGTTCCATGAGGTAGGTGGCCTTCAGGTCGGCAATGTGGAGCTTGACGGCAAGCGGGTATTTGTCGTAAGCTTCCGAGATGGCGAAGCAGCCGCCCTTGGCCGCATCGTCAAAGCCGCCCATGTGCCAGCGGATGGCTACCGCTTCCTCGACCTTCAGCTTCATAAACCGCTCGATCAGGAACACGCTCTTCTCGCCGTGGCCATAGGGGAACAGATCCTCCACGCTGTAGCTGGGCACCTTTTCCCACTGGCCGGTGGCATCGTTCTTTACATTGCGGGTGCCCTTTTTGTAGTAGTTGGCCTTGCACAGATCGTGCAGCAGAGCACAGATGGCATAGCTCTCCTCACTCTCGCCCTCGGTGAAAAAGCCGTCGTGGAGGGCATGGTAGACGTTCAGGCTGTGCATGCACAGGCCGCCGTCACAGGCCCCATGGAACCGGGTGGAGGCCGGAGCCGAGAAGAAATCCGTCTTGTTGTCCAGCCAGTCCAGCAGCTTTTCGCTGCCCGGGCGGGAGACATACTGATGCCAGATCTGCAAAAACTCCTCGCGGTAGTCCATCTTACAGCTCCAGATCTTCCAGAATGCCCTTGAGGATGGCCAGCTCTTCGCCGCTCAGGGAAATGCCCTTGCCCATGCGGGTACCGTCCGGGGACCAATCACGGATGTCGTACTTGGGTTCGCCGTCATTCCAGCTGATGAGGTTGAGCTGGCGCTCCCAGCCGCGGGGACGCTGAGACAGCACTGCAATGCGCTGGACCACTTCGTATTTGATTTCTGCCATGTTTCCTTACCTGCCTTTGCTTTGTTTGTTATCATAATATAAGAACGCGGCGAAGATTTCAACAGGTAATTGGAAAATAATTTGAAAATTTTAAATTTACTTGCAGGAGCCGTAAGCGATATTTGTAAAATGGCACGTTCTGTCAAGGGCTCCCCCGCCGGGGAAACTGGCGCGCAGGGCGTGACGGAGGGGGTCAACCATAAGGCTCCTCTTCCCGCAGGCGAACCAGTTCTTTTACCGCCTCCGGGTCATCCGGTGCGGGCTGGCTGCTGTTTCGCTTCTGCTCAGTGCTGAACAGCCCGGGCGCATACTGCGCCATTACGCCGGGTGTATTTCCTGCCAGAAATTCCTTGGCGTTTTTCTGCATACAGGCTGCCGGTGTGCCGTCTGTTATAGGGACCGCCTGAATCGGCGGCAGATCCGGTTCCGGCGGCGGCAGCTGCACCTCCGGGCTGTCCGGCTGGCTGGGCAGTGCCCCCAGCGGCGGGCTCACCCGGCTGGATGTGGGGCCGACATGCTTTTGCTTGTGGGACATAAGAAACACCTCCGCAAATAATTTTCCCTTTTAAAGGCTTATTATTCTGAAAGGCAAAGCTGCCTCACAACCAGGCTTGCCCTCTCAGTCTGCTTCGCAGCCAGCTCTCCCGAAGGGAGAGCCAAAAGTGCCTTGCCCTTTAGCAGATGCCTGCGGTAAACTCACCAAAGGCTCCCCCTTTGGGGGAGCTGGCATCGCGGTAGCGATGACTGAGAGGGCGAATCTGCTTCAAGTCACAATCTCCACCCAGCTGCCCCCGCTCCGCTCCTTGTGCACGACCACCTGCCGGTCGATGCGGTCCTTCAGAGCGGCGACATGGGAGATGATGCCCACCAGTCGGTCGCCTTCGGTCAGGCCGGAGAGCACCCGGATGGCTTGCTCCAGCGATTCCTCATCCAGCGAGCCGAAGCCCTCATCGAGGAAGAGGGTGTCCAGCCGGATGCCGCCTGCGGTGCTCTGGACTTCATCGGAAAGGCCCAGGGCCAGCGCCAGCGAGGCCTTGAAGCTCTCGCCGCCGGACAGGGTCTTGACACTGCGGCGGGTGCCGTTGTAGTGGTCGATGACTCCCAGGTCAAGGCCCGACTGGCTGCGCTGGTTCTCGGCACCGATGCGCTCCAGCTCGTACTGGCCCGCCGTCATCTGCATCAGGCGGGTGTTGGCGTGGACAAGGATGCGGTCGAGGTAATTCATCTGGATGTAGGCCTCCAGCCGGATCTTCTGCTTGCTGCTCAAGGTGCCGCCCGCCGTGGAGGCCAGTGCGTTTACCCACTGCCAGCGGGCATCCAGTGCGTCCCGCTGGTCGGCAAGCTTCCGGTGATCGGCCAGCGCCCTCCGGTTGGGCAGCAGCCGGGCGTTCAGGTCTTTCTCCTGTGCGGCAAGGGCTTTGCGCCGGGCCAGCAGCTCGTTCTGCTCTGCCTTGAGCGCCGCGATCTTCTGGGGCTGCGCGGTCTGCTCCGCAGCCTGCCGGGCTTCCAGTGTCTGCACCGCAGCCTGGGCGGCGGCAGCAGCCTGCTGGGCTGCCGTCACCTGCGCTTCCAGAGCGGTGCGCTGCTCTGCCTGCGCTTTGCGTTGGGCTTCCAGCTCTTTTTTGCGGCGGCAGTCGGTATGGTTTTTGGTCTGGCGCTGCTTCAGGTCAGCCTGTACAGTGTGCAGAGCATCGTTCTCCTCGGCCAGCGCAGTCTTGAGCAGGCTCACGGTCAGGGGCACCGGCCCCTCGGGCGAAGTGAACCGTTCGGGCAGAAGCGCTTCGGCATCCTTCCGCAGCTGGGCGCGGCCCTCCTGCTCCCGCGTCAGTGCTTCCCGCGCGGCGGCACTGGCCTCCTGTGCGGCGCTGTCGGCCTGGGCGGCGGCCTGCTTGGCTTGGTTCACCTGCACTTCGGTGGGAGCGGTGCGGGGCAGGTGGGCTTTGGCCGGGTGGTGGGTGCTGCCGCAGACAGGGCAGGCGGCTCCCTCTTCCAGCGTCTGAGCCAGCAGGCCCGCCTGCGCATCCAGAAAAGCCCGTTCCAGTGTGTCACGGGCAGAATGGGCCTCGGTCTGTCTGCCCGCCGCCTGCCGGTAGGCCTCCTGCGCGGTGCGTGCGGCTGTGTTCCGGTGCTGGCACTCTGTCAGGCTCCGGGCCAGCTCGTTCAGTGCGGTTTCCCGCTGGGCAAGACGGGCCGCTTCTGCCTCCAGCTCTACCCGGCGGGTGTCGGCATCGGCCAGAGCGGCAAGCTCTGCTTCAGAGGCCGTGAGTGCCGCATCCAGCGCTTCCAGCGTTTTGCGCCGGGTGCTGGCCTTGGCGGATTCCAGCTGGGCGGTGCTTCGAGCCTTGGCCAGTTCTCTGGCAACCTCCTGCCGCTGGCGCTCTGCCTGCTCTGCCGCGCCCAGCGTGGTCTGTAACGTGCTCAATTGCTTGTCCAGTGCGGCCAGCGCGTCTGCGGCCTGTGCGGCGGCGGCTTCCTGCCGGGCGGTCAGCCCCTCCAGCAGGGTGGTCACTGCGTCCGGCGGCATCTGCGCCGAGAGCGCCCCCAGTGCTTCTGCCTCCGGGTCTGCGGCATCATACGAGATGCCCGCAAGAACTGCGTCCAGCTTTGCGTTCAGGGCGGCACGTCGGGCTGTGAGGGCGGAGTTTTCCTCGGCCAGCGCCTCCTGTAGTTTCTGGTAGCGTTGGGTGCGGAACAGCTTCCGGAAGATCTTGCTCCGCTCCTCAGTGGTGGCGTTGAGCAGGCGGGTGAACTGCCCCTGCGCGATCATGGCGATCTGGGAAAACTGGTTGTAGTCCAGCCCGATGATATCAATGACAGCGGCAGTCACTTCCTTGGCTTTGGTCACAGGCGGGCGGCCATCGGCATAGGTCAGGGTGGCATCCGCCTTTTCGGTGGTGAATCCCTCGCCCCGGGCCTTGGGGCGCAGATACTCCGGGTTGCGCCGGACGGTGTACCGCTGCCCCCGCACCTCAAATTCCAGCTCCACAAAGGTGGGGGTGCCGGGGTCTGCATATTTGCTGCGGAGCATGGCCCCATCCCGCACGCCGCCGCTGGAATGATCATACAGGGCGTAGGTGATGGCATCGAACAGGGTGGTCTTGCCCGCGCCGGTGTCGCCGGTGACGAGGTAGAGCCCGCCTCTGCCCAATTGCTCCAGCGGCAGGGTGGTGGTGCCTGCATAGGGGCCAAAGGCCGAGAGGGTCAGCTTGAGCGGTCTCATGCGTCCTCCTCCTTCCAGATGCTTTCAATGAGCTGCTGGCAGAATGCCGCCTGCTCATCGGTCAGGGGCTGGTTGTTCTGCAGTTGGTAAAAATCTGCAAAGTGCTCCAGCGGCGTTTTCTGTTCGGCCTTTGCAGGGGCATCCAGCTCCTGCCGGGTCTGGGTGCGGCGGTTGTCGTAATCCAGCCGCATCAGGTTGGGGTAGATGACCCGCAGGCGGGCCAGTGCCTCGGGGATGTCCTGCTCATCGGTCAGGGTGATGTGCAGGTAGTCGTCCACGGCAGTGCCCTCGTAATTGCGGCGGTCGGTCAGCTCCATATAGCTGCCGCGCAGCTCCCGCAGATCGTGCCGGGGCACCAGCGGCTCGGCGGCAATGGTCACGCTGCCCTTTTCGCCCAGCTCCACAAAGGTCACGCTCTTGTGCTGGCTGGCCTCCGAGAAGGAATACTTCAGCGGCGTTCCGCAGTAGCGCAGGGTGTCCCGGCCCACCTTCTGGGGGCTGTGCAGATGCCCCAGCGCCACATAGTCGAACTTGTCGAACAGGGCGGCATCCACCCAGTCGATGCCGCCCACGCTGGGCTCCTCACTCTCGCAGGAGGCAGCTCCTGCCACGAACTGATGTGCCACCAGCACACTGCGGCGGGCCGGGTCAGGCGAACAGTGATCCAGCACGCAGGCAAGGGCATCGTTGTAGCTCTCAATGGGTGCGTCCGGCCAGACGTGCCGCACCATGGCGGGCTTCAAAAAGGGCAGTAAGTACAGATCGACCGGGCCGTGTGCGTCGGTGAGGGTGATGGGCTCCGGCGGGCCGGAAAACACCGGCGAGACGTAGACCCTGCTTTCGGCCAGCAGGGCAGAGCCAAAGGCCACCCGGTCGGCGGAATCGTGGTTGCCCGAGATGGCGAACACCGGCAGCTCCCGGTGGGAAAGCTCGGTGAGGAACCAGTCCAGCAGGCGGACCGCCTCGGCAGGCGGCACGGGTTTGTCGTACAGGTCACCGGCCAGCAGCACGGCATCCACGGGGTGGGAATCGAGCAGGGATAAGATCTGCTCTAAAATATAGCGCTGGTCGTCCAGCATGGAGAACTCGCAGACCCGTTTGCCCAGGTGCAGGTCGGAGAGGTGGAGAAAACGCATGGGGAAGCCCCCTTTCTAAAAGGATGGCTCTATTATACCACGGAATGTTCTCTTTTGCGTGCCAAAAGAGAACCAGAAAAGCACCCGCTACTTTCGAAGCGCGGGAGGCACGAACTAGGGGCTGCTCGCCCCTAGTAACCCCAAAGCAGAGGGCTCCGAACAAAAATGCTGGAGATTCCCGCCTGTCGGCGTGAAGATCTCTTCACCGCATTTTTGCCCGGAGCCGATTGAAATTTTTAACGAGCGGGGAACAGCTTCTCCCAGGTGGCTTTGCCCACAGCACCGTCGGCGGTCAGGCCGTTGTGGCGCTGGAACCGCTGAACAGCGGCGGCAGTCCGGGAGCCGAACTTTCCGTCCGTGCCGATCTCCTCCCCCAGCGTGTTGAGCTTCTGCTGGATGAGCCGGATGGTGCCGCCGGACATGCCGGTGCGCATCACGATGCCGGGATAGGGCACCGCCAGCCCGTGCTTTGCGGTGTACTTTGCGTAGAGGACGTTCCAGGTGTTTGCCCCGACTTTGCCGTCCATGTTCATATTGTTCCGGAGCTGGAATTCTTTCACGGCGTTTTCGCTCCTGGTGCCAAAGCGGCCGTCTATGGTCAGTGCGGGGTAATAGCTGCACTGGTCACGCACGCCGTTCAGCCAGGTCTGCACCAGCGCCTCGTCCGGGCCGTAGGAGCCCTTTTGAATCAACGAATAATAAGCGGGGATCGCCATTGTGGTCACACTCCTTCCACGACAGCGTATGCAGCGCTGTGGGGAGGTGTGCCATAGCGTTTTTGCCCTCTCCGTCTTTGCTTCGCGCCTGAGAGGGCGAGGCTGTTTCGACCAGCACCTGATCCTCCCGGCTTGCCGTCACCCGCTGCCACCACTCCACGCATTTGAACCGCACCACATACGACCCACACACCAGATCGTTTTCCTCCGGCAGGGCGTAGGTGCCGCAGGCAGAGCGGCACAGGCCCGGGTAGAGCACACACCACCAGTTTTTGCCGTGGCGGGCGTTGCCGCCCAGGTCGATGCGCAGAGCCAGATACCGCCCGGCGGGCAGGATGCCGGTGGAATAGCGGGTGGTTTCGAAGTACATTTCCACCAGCTGTACCGTAACGGTGGAAAAGATCCCCCGTCTTGCCAACACGGCCCGGGCCGTCAGCTCCAGTGCGGGCAGGTTCTCTGCCGCCCAGCGCAGGGCGGCAGGCTTGTCCTGTGCGGTGCAGTGGACATCGGCGTAGGCCAGAACAGCATCCCGCACGGCGAGCTTGACGGTCTGGTCGGCAGGGGAATCGCTGTCGGCCCGGATGTGGAAGCGCAGGGTGTCGGCACAGAGGAGGGCCCCGGTGTCCAGCTGTGCCTGCCCCCAGCGCAGGGCAGCAGGCAGGGTGCTCAGAAGCAGCGCAAGGGAAAGCACGGCGCACCCCAGCGCCATCTCACGGCGGGTGAGCGTGCGGGCAAAGAATGGCAGCATAAAAAACAGGCCCCTTTTCTGGAAATGATAACCAGAGAATGGGCCTGTTTGACACATTTTATTCTGATACTTGATTTTTGCAGTGAAGTCTGACTGTAATGCCAAAAGCTCCCCCTTCGGGGGAGCTGGCAATGCGAAGCATTGACTGAGAGGGTTGTTCCTTTTAGTTCTTCAGGGACTGCATGGGAGCCGGCAGGCGGCCGCCGCGGTTGATGAACACCGAGGGGTCACGCTGATTCACCGGCATGATGGGGCCATAGCCCAGCAGACCGCCGAAATCCAGGATCTCGCCTGCCTTGCGGCCGATGGCGGGAATGACGCGGACAGCGGTGGTCTTGCTGTTCACCATGCCAATGGCGGCTTCGTCGGCGATCAGGGCGCTGATGACAGCGGGGGTGGTGTCGCCGGGGATGATGACCATATCGATGCCCACCGAGCAGACAGCTGTCATGGCTTCCAGCTTTTCGATGGTCAGGCAGCCGCACTCGGCGGCGTGGATCATGCCGTCGTCCTCGCTGACGGGGATAAAGGCACCGGAGAGGCCGCCCACATGGTTGGAGGCCATCACGCCGCCCTTCTTCACGGCATCGTTCAGCAGGGCCAGGCAGGCCGTGGTGCCGCAGCAGCCGCAGGTCTCAAGGCCCATCTCTTCTAGAATGTTGGCCACGCTGTCGCCCACAGCAGGGGTGGGGGCCAGCGAAAGGTCGATGATGCCTGCGGGCACGCCCAGAGCCTTGGAGGCCAGATTGGCCACCAGCTGGCCCACGCGGGTGATCTTGAAGGCGGTGCGCTTGACCAGCTCCGCCACCTCGTCGATGGGAGCATCCTTGGGCAGCTTTGCCAGCGCGGCGCGCACAGCGCCGGGGCCGGAAACGCCGACGTGGATCTCACAGTCGGGCTCGCCGGGGCCGTGGAATGCACCGGCCATGAAGGGGTTGTCCTCAGGTGCGTTGCAGAACACCACCAGCTTTGCCGCGCCGATGCACTGGCGGTCGGCGGTCAGCTCGCTGGCCTTCTTCACGGCTTCGCCCATCAGCTTGATGGCATCCATGTTCAGGCCCGCCTTGGTGGCACCGATATTCACCGAGCTGCACACGATGTCGGTCTCGGCCAGTGCGCGGGGGATGGACTCGATCAGGCGGCGGTCACCGGCCGAGAAGCCCTTGTGCACAAGGGCGGTGTAGCCGCCCACAAAGTTCACGCCCACCTTCTTGCCTGCGGCATCCAGTGCCTTGGCAAAGTCCACGGGGTCTGCATCGGGGCAGGCGCCCAGCAGCATGGCAATGGGGGTGACGCTGATCCGCTTGTTGATGATGGGAATGCCGTACTCGGCGCTGATATGCTCCACGGCGGGCACCAGATCGGCTGCCTTGGTGGTGATCTTATTGTAGATTTTTTCGCAGGCCTTCTTCGGGTCCGGATCAATGCAGTCCAGCAGGCTGATGCCCATGGTGACCGTGCGCACGTCCAGATTGTCCTGCGTGAACATCTCGATGGTCTCGAGGATGTCGCCGGTATTCATCATGCTCATAAGAGTATCCTTTCTGAACCTCTCCGTCATTGCTTCGCAATGCCACCTCTATTAAGGGAGCTGGCGCAAAGCGTCTGAGAGGTCTTGTCTGTTAGATGGTATGCATCGCGTCAAAAACTTCCTGACGGGTCAGATTGATCTGCATCCCCATCTCCTTGGCCAGAGCATCGGTGCGGGTGTGCAGCTCCTCATGGCTGACGCTGCACTTGGAGATGTCCACCAGCATGATCATGGCAAACATGCCCTGCAGAACGCTCTGGGTCACATCCTCAATGTTGATGTTCAGCTCACAGCAAAGGGCGGCCACTTTGGCAACAACGCCCACGGTATCGTGTCCGATGACAGTGATAAACGCTTTCATATTCCTTACCCCCATTGTTTCTGGTAAAAACCCCTCAGGCGCTTCGCGCCAGCCCCCCCTGGTAGTGGGGCCTCTGGCGTTGCGTGGAGTTTTGCAAGTTCCCCGTTCCGCACAAACTGTATCATTCTGCCAAGGCCGCCCCTATTAGGGGAGGTGGCAAAGCCGTCAGGCTTTGACGGAGGGGTTTGACGGAAGAGTTCAATTCCAGTATAGCAGATTTGCCGATTTTTGAACACTCTTTTTGGAAAAAAGAGCAGTTTTCAGGCGGAAAAGACATTCTATACTGCTTTGATGTAAAAAACAAGATGCAAAGCGGCGATTCTTGTGCTATACTGAAAAATAACAGCGGGGCAGGTACGCCCGCCCGTGCAAAACAAAGGAGAAACGACCATGGAACAGCTTTTGAAGATTCTGGAAGACAATGCGCGGCTGCCCATTGAGGACATTGCCACCATGCTGAATAAATCCCCCGCCGAGGTGGCGGCTATGATCGACCTGGCCCGGGCGCAGGGCATCATCAAGGGCTACAAGACCCTTGTGGACTGGGAAAAGGCCGGGGTGAACCGGGTGGAAGCAGTCATCGAGCTGAATGTCAGCCCCAAGAAGAGCCGCGGCTTTGATGAGATCGCAGCCACCATTGCTGCCTTTGACGAGGTGGAGAGCGTGCTGCTGATGAGCGGCGGCTACGACCTGCAGCTGGTCATCAAGGGCCAGACCTTCCAGGAGATCGCCCTGTTCGTGGCAAAGCGCCTGAGCCCGCTGGACGATGTGCTGTCCACTGCCACCCATTTTGTCCTGCGTACCTATAAAAAAGAGGGCCGCCTGTATCAGGACGAAGAGATCGATGAAAGAGAGTGCACGGTTCTGTGATGGATTACGATAAACTGATCGCGCCTGCCGCACGGGAGATGCGCCCCTCCGGCATCCGCAAATTCTTCGATCTGGCCGCTGATATGCCCGAGTGCATCAGTCTGGGCGTGGGCGAGCCGGATTTCAAAACACCGTGGGCTGTGCGGGAAGCAGGCATTGAGAGCCTGGAGCATGGCCGCACCCGCTACACCGCCAACGCAGGCCTGAAAGAGCTGCGGGCGGAGATCTGCAGATATCTGGAGCGCCGGATGCACCTGCACTACGACCCCCTGCGGGAGGTGCTGGTGACCGTGGGCGGCAGCGAAGCCATTGATATGTGCATCCGCACCATCGTGCAGCCCGGGGATGAGGTGATCATCCCGGAGCCCTGCTTTGTCTGTTATGAGCCCATCACCACCCTGTCCGGCGGTGTGCCGGTGCATGTGCCCTGCCGCCAGGAGGATGAGTTCCGCCTCAGGCCAGAGGCCCTGAAAGCCGCCATCACCCCCAGGACCAAGCTCCTTATCATGCCGTTCCCCAACAACCCCACCGGTGCAGTGATGGAGCGGGAGGATCTGGAAGCCATTGCGGAGGTCCTGCGGGATACCAACGTCATGGTGCTTTCGGATGAGATCTACGCCGAGCTGAACTACGGCCTGCGGCCCCATGTCTCCATTGCCACCCTGCCCGGCATGGCCGAGCGGACCATTGTGGTGAATGGTTTTTCCAAAAGCTATGCCATGACCGGCTGGCGCTTGGGCTATGCCTGCGGCCCGGCTCCCATCATCAAAATTATGACCAAGATCCACCAGAGCGCCATTATGAGCGCCCCCACCACCAGTCAGTATGCGGCCATCACCGCCCTGCGGGAGTGCGACGGTGAGATCGACAAGATGCGGGACGAGTACAACATGCGCCGCCGCCTGGTGGTGCACGGCTTTAACTCTATGGGTCTGACCTGCTTTGAGCCGCGGGGCGCGTTCTACGCCTTCCCCTGCATCAAGAGCACCGGTATGACCAGCCAGGAGTTCTGCACAAAGCTGCTGGAGCAGAAGCATGTTGCGCTGGTGCCCGGCGATGCCTTTGGCGCATCCGGCGAGGGCTACTGCCGTGTTTCCTATGCTTACAGCGTGGAGCACCTGACCGAGGCCATGAAGCGCATCCGGGAGTTCCTGAAAGAAAACGGCATCAACAGCGGAGAGCAGTGAGGAGGAAGAACGATGGCAAAACTGAACTGCGTGACCGTTCTGGCCCCGGCCAAGCTGAATCTGGCACTGGATGTAGTGGGCCTGCTGCCCAACGGCTACCATAACCTGGATATGACGATGCAGGCCATCACCCTGTACGAGCGGGTGGTGCTGCGCCGCAGCCAGAACCTGAGCCTGACCCTGCCGGGCAGCCCGGTGGCCGCCAACGATTCCAACACGGCCATCAAGGCGGCGCTGGCCTTCTTCCACTATACCGGCCTGCTGGCGGGTGTAGAGATCACCATTTACAAGAATGTGCCGGTGCGTGCCGGTATGGCAGGCGGCAGCGCCGATGCCGCCGGTGTGCTGGTGGGCCTGAACGTCCTTTACGGCGCAAAGCTCTCCATGAGTGAGCTCTGCGCGCTGGGGGCAAAGATCGGCGCGGATGTGCCCTTTGCCCTGATGGGCGGCACCTGCCGGGTGCAGGGCGTGGGCGATGTGATGAAAGCCCTGCCGCCCTGCCCGGACTGCTGGTTCACGGTGGTCATGCCCGATTACGGCGTTTCCACCCCGGAAGCCTTTGCCGCTTATGACAAAGTGGGCAGCAGCACCCACCCCGACTGCGAAGCCCAGGAAAAGGCGATCCGCGCCGAGGATCTGGCAGGTGTGTGTGCCGCCGCAGGCAACGCGCTGGAGGAATGCAGCGGTGCCAGAGACAACGAGGCCATCAAGACCGCGCTGAAAGAGAACGGCGCTGTCACTGCCCTGATGACCGGCAGCGGCGCGGCTGTGTTTGGCATCTTTGAGAGCGAAGAAGCTGCCCGAAGCGCCGCCGAGGCTGTCAGGGTGCAGTGGCCGCAGGTGTATGTGGCCCGGCCCGATCGGGGCGGCGCGCGGGTCATCAGCCCGAAGTGGATGCTGTAACATGCATAACCTCCTTTCCAATGGGGAAAACTGCCCAAAGGAAAGGAGGTCTTTTTGTGCAGACCTTTTATAAAGTGTGCCTGATCCTGATGATCATTGGCGGCATCAACTGGGGGCTTGTGGGCCTGTTCCAGTTTGACTTTGTGGGCTGGCTGCTGGGCGGCAGCAGCTCCATCTGGTCGCGCATCGTGTTTACGGTGGTGGGCGTGGCCGCTGTCTGCGGCATCCCGGGGCTGTTTGCAGAGGAAACGGAAGAATGAAAAACGGCTGCTGCACGGAAAATGTGCAGCAGCCGTTTTTGTGGATCATTCAGTTATCCCACCCCACCAGATCGGGCAGGGTAAGGGTCTCGTCCGAGCAGTGGGGGTCTGCGGGGCCGTCGGTGGGGGCGGTGGCCTTTTCCACAGCCCGCACGATCTCGCTGATGGCGGCGCAGTCCTCGGGCAGGTCGGTCTGGCTGCGGCCCGAGTGGGTGAACAGGATCTTGCCCAGATGGCCCACCACCAGCGTCAGCGGCAGCAGCTGAGGGGCTTTGGTGTCGTAGTGGTAACCGGCATCTCTGGCGGCCTTGTAGATCTTCTGGGCCGCAAAGCTCCAGCTCAGCAGGCCGCGGGTCTGCTCTACGCCCAGGTAGCCGTACAGTACGCCAGGGCCGTCGCAGATGACAGGAAAGGGGAAATCTGAGCCGTGGGTGGCCTTTGCTACCGCCTGCGCCGAGGAACGCACCACACAGACAAGCCGTGCCCCCTTGAGCTGGGGCAGCGTTTTCAGATAGCGGGTGATATATTCGCGGCTGACAGGGTGGTCGAACCCGGGTAGGAAGATCATGCACAGCGGATGCTCCCCCTCGCACAGGGCGTAAAAATCATTGCCCGGCACCGTGGGGGTGTCGTAGGTGAAACGGGGGATGCTCGTCCCCACAAGATGTTCGCTTTTCATACCGCAATGCACATCCTTTCCATCATCACCAAAACCTCTCCATCATTGCTGCGCAATACTTTGCACGAAGTGGACGCTGGGAGCCGCAACTCGTATGCTGGGGCATCAGCACCTGAGAGGTCGTCCTATAAAAAAATCCACACACTGGCCTTGTGGCAGGCCAGCGGTGGATGCAATGCTATAAAAAGATCCCGCCCGGTCGTCTGCGGCAATCAAACCTACCCTTACGGACAGGTGGGTGCCCTGTCGCCGGATTCACGCTTCCTCATCGAACCTCCATGGTCGACCCATGGCGGGGAGGTCTGCAATCCGCCGGAGAACTCCGGGCTCCCGTTGAATGATTAGTAGGATCATATAAACCGCAACAAATCGCGCCGGGCAGGAAGTCTTGCCTGGGAATCTGTCTGTGCTGGGGAATTACTCGATCTCGAACTGGTCGCTCAGGCGCTGCTCAAACAGCTTGCTGACTTCCATCAGAGTCTCGTCATCCTCCACAACGTCCAGATATTCACCCTCGCTGTCCTCGCCCACGCTCAGGATGACCAGCTGTGCGTCCTCGTTGACATCATCTTCATCCTCTGCGTATTCGACAACTGCAAGGTAATGCACGCCCTTATGGTCCAGTGCATCGATCACTTCAAACGTGACCTCATTGCCGTCCTCATCCTCAAGAGTCATCAGATCGGGCTGATATTCCTCTTCGGTGTTCGGGTTCTTGATCTCTTCTGCCATAAGATACGTTCTCCTGTCTATCCAAACCCAATCAAAGGGATGGTACTCAAATAAAATTACGCACACAGCCCGGGATCTGCTGCGTTCCCGCCGTCCCTTGCTGTGCTTATAGTGTAGCGTTTTTTTGCCTGCTCGTCAAGATGTTTTTCGCACAGAAAATGCACGACAAATTTTCACGCATTTCCCTCTCGCTTCCCGGGCAGAAATATGCTATACTGAACTCTGTGCATCTCCCGCGTGCGGGGGAACTGCTATCAGAATATGAACGGAGGGATCTGTTTATGAATAAGACCCGTGTCCGGCTGGCGGCGCTGCTGCTGGCCGTGAGTTTTGCACTGTCCGGCTGCAGCCTTGTGAAAAACATCGGCGGCAGCAGCGGAGCCGGAACAAAGACCATCACCCGCCCGGCGGTGGAATCGGCCGAGCTGCAGTTCACCCATCCGGCAGCGGGGGAACCCGTGGCGGTGTTCGATACCACGGCGGGCGTGTTCCGGGCGGTGCTCTTCCCGGAGCAGGCCCCGCAGGCCTATGATAACTTTGTGGGTCTGGTGCAGGCGGGCTACTACAACGGCCTGACCGTGACCCGTGTGGAGCAGGATTTTGTGGTGGAGGCCGGTCAGGGAACTGACGGCAAGGGCACCACCATCTGGAATGGCAGCCGCTACCCGGCTGAGGCCACCGACAAGCTCCACCATTATTCCGGTGCCCTGTGCATGGCGGCGGACTCCTCCGGCCAGTGCGCCAGCGTCTTTTATATCATGTCCACTCTGCCCGGCGGGGATTCCATCACCCAGGAACTCACCGACCAGATGAACAGTGCAGGCTACCGCGCTGAGGTCGTTTCGGCCTACCAGACCGCCGGCGGCGCACCCTACCTCGACTACACCGATACCGTGCTGGGCCAGGTGTACGAGGGGATGGACGTGGTGGACACCATCGCTCAGGCCGCCGTGGATGAGAACCAGAAGCCCACGGAAACGATCACCATCAACAGCGTCAGCATTGAGACATATCAGGCGCAGTAACAGCTGAAAATGACAAAACCGGCTTTCCTGTGGCAGCAGGAAAGCCGGTTTTGTGCTGAATGGAGAGAATGGGGGATATAGCGGTCAGCGGGAAAGGCCGCTGACCCCACTGGCAATGACACCGCCATCCATAACAATGTCCGTGCCGGTGAGATAACCGAGCCGTTCGTCCAGCAACAGGGCATACAGCGCGGCGATCTCTTCTGGTCTGCCGTTCCGCTTGAGGGCGGAATGGGTGGTGAAAGTCTGGGCTTCGGCGCTTTCCAACTGGCCCATGGGGGTATCAAAGTTGCCGGGGGTCACACTGAGGCAGCGCACCCCTTTGGCACCAAAGCGGGCGGCATCGGTTTTGGCAAACCAGATGATGAAATGCTTGCTGATGGAGTAGGCCACACCGGTGCGGGCGTTTTTGGGCATCAGGTTGATGCGAGCCATCATCTTTTTCAAAAATTTTTCCCGGTCGGTACGGGCAAGGGGATAGACCCGCTTTGGCATGATGAAGGAAGGGGCCAGATAGGCACTCATGCTGGAAGTATCGATGACACAGCCGCCCGGGGCCATGACCGGGTAAAAGGAATCATTGATGTTGACTGTGCCCAGCGCGTTGGCGCGCAGGATGGCTTCCGGGCTGCCCATGTGGGGACTCATGCCAGCAATGTGGAGCAGAGCTTTCACCTGCCCACGTTCCACGGCGTGCTGTGCCAGCTTTTCGCAGCTGGCACGGTCAGAGAGGTCACAGGCAAAGGCCTCGGCTTCGTGTCCGGCTTTGGTCAGCTCGGCCACGGCGCTTTCCAGTTTTGCGGCAGTGCGGCCTACCAAAATCACATGATATCCGGCTTCACAGACCAGCTTGGCCGTGGCGCGGCCCATGCCGCTGCCGCCGCCCGTAATCACACAGACAGGTTTCATGGTGCACCTCCTCAGTGGATCTTGCCGGTGGCTTTGAGCCAGGCGGCGGTGTCGTGGAGTGTTTCGGCGTAGGGACGGGGGGCAAAGCCAAGCTCGTTCTTGGCCTTGGAACAGTCAAAGGTGTTATTGCGCTCCAGGTTGTAGACCGCAAACTCGGTCAGCACGGGCTTTGTGCCCTTTTTTGCGGCCGATTTTTCCATCTGCTTTGCGGCAAGGTGGGCGAAGGAAAGGGGAAGGTAGAACTTACAGCCCTTGCAGCCGGTATCCTCTTTGAGCATCCGGCACATTTCCTTCAGGGTGACTTCATCATTGCTCAGGATGTAGCATTCACCCTTGCGGCCCTTGTCGGCGGCGGCAATGGTGCCTGCGGCCAGATCCCGGACATCCACCATGTTGAAGCTGCCCGCCATGCCGATGGGCATTTCACCGTTCAGGATCTGGGTCAGGGTGCGGGTGGTCTGGCCAATGGCGGGATCATTGGGGCCGATGATGCCGCTGGGGTGGACAACGCAGGCGTTCAGGCCCGCGTGGGCGGCATCCAGTACCTTCTGGGTGGCCATGGCCTTGCTGCGGCTGTACCAGCCTACCACCTTTTCCTCTTCATAGGGGACGAACTGATTCACTTCCCGGATGGGCTGCCCGGCGGGCAGTTCAGGAATAGCACCGGTGGAGGAAACGTATACGAACTTCCTGCATTCCGGGTGGTGCTTGGCGGCGGCAAGCATATTCTCGGTGCCGCCCACATTGACGGCGATCAGCTTCTCGCTGTATTCCGGGTCGATGGTGACCATGCTGGCACAGTGGATGCAGACGCTCTGGCTGCCCTCGGGGATGTTGAAGAAGGCTTCGCAGTCCTCGGCGCTGCACAGATCGCCCTCAAAAACCTCGACCTCAGCAGGCAGATACTTGCGGGCAGGATCCCCCTTGAGGACGAAGGCCCGGATGTGCTCGCCCCGTTCGATCAGCTGAGTGCAGATGTTGATGCCCAGGAAACCGGCCGCGCCGGTCAGCAGATAAATGGTGTTGATGTTCATATTCATTTCCTCCCGCTTTTCTCTCAAAGTGTACGATACGGTTTACAGCATTGCGGCCAGACCCAGACCCATGCTGTCGAACCCCTCAGAGACAGCCAGATAGGCATCCATCGTGTCCTCGTCGATACGGACGGGAAAAGAGGTATTCCGGTTTTTGAGGCTGTTCAGAGTGGCAGCGAGTGCCAGACCGATGCCGTAGTTTGCACCGCCCTCAGTCAGGGTGTAGTAAGCGTCCAGCGCAGTCTCGTCCAAGGTGGAAGCGGTCATGTTCTTGCGGTTCATCATGGTAAGTGTCCTCCGTTTTATGTTTGAATGTTTGTTGTTTGTTCTGTTGTGGAGCTCCGTGCTCCCTTGCGATGGCTAAAGGATACCCGACCAAGGTAAACGCAAGGTGAATATTTCTGTTTATCTTTTGTTTATCTTTGGGTGTATAATAGAGCCATACCATAGAAAGTGAGGAGAACGCCATGCTGAAAATTCTGGTTGCGGAAGATGACGTGAGCACCAACAAGCTGCTCTGCGCCATCTTAAAGATCAACGGCTATGAAGCGATCCCGGCCTTCAACGGCGAAGCGGCGCTGGACATCATCGACCACCAGCACATTGACCTGCTGCTGTGCGATGTGATGATGCCTAAAATGGATGGCTTTGCCCTGACCCAGGCCATCCGGGACGGCGGCAGCATGATGCCCATCCTGATGCTGACGGCCAAGGCCCTGCCTGAGGACAAGCACACCGGTTTTCTGGTGGGCACGGATGACTACATGACCAAACCGCCGGATAAGACCGAGCTGCTGCTCCGCATCAAGGCTCTGCTCCGCCGGGCCCGCATCGTGGACGAGCATAAGATCACGGTGGGGGATGTGGTGGTGGATATGGACAGCCGCACCGTGCGGCGGGGGATGGAGGTGCAGACCCTGCCGCCCAAGGAATTTGAACTGCTGTACAAGCTGCTGGCCTACCCGGAGCGCACCTTTACCCGGATGGAGCTGCTGGACGAGATCTGGGGCATCGACAGCGAGAGCGACGACAAGACCGTGAATGTCCACATCAACCGCCTGCGCAACCGCTTCTACGACTGGCCGGAGTTCGAGATCCAGACCGTACGGGGTTTGGGGTACCGTGCTGTAAAGAAAGTGTGAGGATGATGAAAAAAATCGCGGAACGGCTGCGCAGCGGCATGGAGACCCTGAACCTGACCATGCTTCTGATCCTGAACCTCTTTTTCATGGTCTTTCTGCTGCTGGCCGTCTGCACCGTGCTGGTCCTGGCCGGTGTGGACGAGGGATTTCTCTATCACGATGGACAGGTCGAGCTCGGTGGTGCACTGGCCTTTGTCTATACCGTCTGCATCCTGATCGCTGTGAGCATGGTGGTGATGATACGGATGGTCTTTATCCACCCATTGCAGCGGAACATTGAGGCTATGAAAAAATTGGCAAATGGGGACTTTACCGTGCGTGTAGATCACGCGGAACACGGCTACGTGCCCCGGGAGATGGTCGAGTTTGAGCAGAGCTTCAACAAGGCGGCGGAGGAGCTGGGCGGCACCGAGATCCTGCGGAAGGATTTTATCAACAACTTCTC
>ERZ825137.1477-NODE-1477-length-30214-cov-9.216917_pt1 | contig 30214 bp, 29 predicted proteins | sample MGYA00519873_ERZ825137 | MGnify/ENA primary metagenome ERZ825137 (study PRJEB31778, sample SAMEA3449190) | human gut metagenome | biome: human gut; feature: human-associated habitat; material: faeces | place: United Kingdom | collected 2010/2012 ...
AGGTCAGAGCCATGCCAACGTACATAGCGATACCAGCGTCGAAGGTCTTGGGGGAGCCGGCGGAAGGAGTGGTGCTGGCAGCGGTAGCGGGGAAGTACCAGTTGCCGGTGATGATCTGAGCACCATCGGGGATGGAAGCGTAGTTAGCAGCCTTGACAGCAGCCAGCTTGCAGACGGAGCAGGTGTAACCCACAACCTTGCCATCCTTCACGGTGGGGATAGCGGTGTGCTGAACGGTAGCGGTAGCATCAGCAGCCACCAGGGTCACATTGATCAGCTTGCCGCCGACCAGCAGAGCCTCGGCGCCCTTCTCATCAGCAACGTACAGAGCCTTGTTGCCCTTCGCATTGGTGGTGTAGTAGGTCTCAGCGCTGTCATAGTCGTAGTCGAACTGACCGCACTTCTTGCCGAAGTTCTTGAACTCGGTGCCGGTGCCGTTGTAGTGAACGGTGGCCTTGGCCAGGTACAGCATCACGCTGGTAGCGTCGGCATCGCCGTACAGAACCAGGTCAGCATCGGCCAGGGAGCTAACGACAACGTACTCGACGTCGTTGACGACGTAGTAAGCAACGTTAGCGGTGTTGGTCTGCTTGCCATCCTTGTCCAGCTTGGCAGCGGTGGCAGCATAGAAAGTAGCGGTGACAGGCTTCTTCACAGCGTCCTTAGCGCTGGTGTCACGATAAGCCTTGGCGGTGACAGTGGTAGCAGCAAAAGCGGTGCTGCACAGAGCCAGAGCCATGACCATCGCCAACACAGTTGCAATGATCTTCTTCATGTTTGTTTCCTCCATATAATTTTGTTTGTTTCCGGTTTGGTCTCACCGCCGCCATCTTCAGGCCGCCACATAAACATCATTATGTTGTGGCCCGCAGACGTTGGCAGCTCGACCTCGCCTTTGACGATGCTAAGTATATCATAAACGGCGGATAAATCAAGGCTTTTGGGGCGAGGATTTGCAAAAAAACTCGTAAAAAAATATTAAAAAATCATTAAATTTTCTGAATAGTTACGTATTTACTCCGTTTTGCATATTTTCGCAACTTTTCAGCCTGTTTACAGACAAAATTCAGAACGCCGCAAATCGGGTAAAACGGTGATTTGCACGCGATATATTGACCATATTTAACAATTTCACACGTTATTCCGTAAATTTTCATGGGCGCAGCGGAGGATTTTGCCAACTTCCACACGCGCCGCGCGGACATCTGCGCGGAATTTGTGCGCCGCAAAAGGACGATTTTCCCCGCCAGAAGCGTATGGCCGCGCACACCCGGCAGGCGGAGCGCAGGGGTGGGAGAAAACGGGGAATTTGGGTATCGCTTTTTGGCGGGGGACGTGGTACAATGGCCGCGAGGAATATCAGGAAAGGAGTTTCCTTACTATGTTGGATATTTTTGACATACTCGGGCCGGTGATGATCGGGCCGTCCAGCTCCCACACCGCCGGGGCGGCGCGGATCGGCGCAATGGCCCGGGCGCTGCTGGGCCAGCCGCCGGTGAAGGCGGCGATACACCTGTACGGCTCGTTTGCGGAGACCGGCGCGGGGCACGGCACAGACCGGGCGCTGGTGGGCGGTCTTCTGGGCATGAAGCCGGACGATCCGCGGCTGCCCACCGCCTTTGACGAGGCGAAGAAGGCGGGGCTGACGTACACCATTGACGAGGTGAAGCTGCGGGACGCCCACCCCAACACGGCGGTGATCGAGGCGGAGAGCGCGGACGGGAAGCATCTGTCCATGCAGGCATCGTCTATCGGCGGCGGACGGATCATGGTGAACAAGCTGGACGGCATCGAGGTAAATTTCAACGGCACGTACAACACGCTGGTGATCCGCAACCTGGATTACTACTCCTCAGAGGCGGCGGTGACGACCATACTGAGCCAGTTCCGCATCAACATCGCCAACATGAGTATGTACCGCCACAAGCGGGGCGGCGAGTCGCTGATGATCATTGAGGTGGACCAGCATATCAAGCCGGAGCAGGTGTCCTTCATCGGGCAGCTGCCGGGCATTGTGTCCCTGACCTATTACGACAAGGAGGAGGATGACGATGGCGCTGGATTCGATGAGGGAGATATTTGACAGGATGGCCGAGGAGGGAAAGCCCTTCTGGGAGATCGTGCTGGAGACGGATATGGAGGAGCGGCAGGTGACGCGCAACCAGTCCATGGCCAAGATGCTGACCATGTGGCAGGCCATGTCCGACGCGGCGGACGGCTACACGGGCCGGCGGCGTTCCGTCAGCGGTCTGGTGGGAGGCGACGGCATGAAGATGCGGCAGTACAACCTGCGGGGCGAGGCCATGACCGGCGGCTATGTCAGCGAGGTCATCGCCGAGGCACTGAGCATGGCGGAGAGCAACGCCTGCATGGGGCGCATCGTGGCCGCGCCTACGGCGGGGGCGTGCGGCGTGCTGCCGGCGGTGCTGCTGCCGTTGTGTAAATATGAGGAGCTGAGCCAGCACCAGCTGCTGGAGGCACTGTACGTGGCCAGCGGCATCGGCGCGGTGATCGCCTACCGGGCGTGCATCGCCGGTGCGTCCGGCGGCTGCCAGGCGGAGATCGGCACGGCGTCGGCCATGGCGGCGGGCGCGCTGGTGGCCCTGCGGGGCGGCGACGGCCAGCAGATCGGCCACGCGGTGGCCATGGCGCTGAAGAACCTGATGGGGCTGGTCTGCGACCCGGTGGCGGGGCTGGTGGAGGTGCCGTGCGTGAAGCGGAACGTCATCGGCGCGGTGAACGCCGTCAGCGTGGCGGACATGGCTATGGCGGGCATCACCAGCCAGATCCCAGTGGACGAGGTCATCGACGCCATGGGCGAGGTGGGCAGGAGAATGCCGGTGGAGTTCCGGGAGACGGCGCTGGGCGGCCTGGCGGCCACGCCTACCGGGGTGGCTATTCAGGAGAAGATGCGCAAGAGCAGCTGAGAGGAGGCGCTGAGCATGATGCTGGACTTTCAGGCGGCGGAGGCCGCCGTTGTGCCGCACTTCAAGGGCGGCGAGGGGCAGGCCGTCGTCCGCAAGGCGGTGGAGGATGAGATGGGAAGAGTCCTGACGCTGGAGCTGTCGGCGGGGTCGTCCATCGGGCTGCACACCCACACGGGGAACTGTGAGGTCATCCACGTGCTGAGCGGGCGGGGCGTATGCCATGACGACGGCGCGGAGGTGACGCTGGAGGCGGGGATGACCCACTACTGTCCCGAGGGGCACACCCACGGCATTGAGAATACAGGCAGCGAGCCGCTGGTGCTGCTGGGGATACTGCCGAATATGAAATAAGAGACGCGCAAAAAAACAGACCGCGAGGGCGGTCTGTTTTTTTGCGGAATTTTCAGGTTGTGTGCAGGGGCGGTCTATTGGGTCTTATGCCCTTTATTTGGTGAGGGTGGCGACCCAGGCGGAGTATTTGGCCAGGTTCTCGTCCCGCCGGGCTGCGTCCGCACCCTGGGTGAGGATATAGACCTTGATCTTGGGCTCTGTGCCGGAGGGGCGGACCAAAATGGTCGTGCCGTCGGCCAGCTCGAAGCGGAGGACGTTGCTGCCCTTGAGCTCCATGACGGTGACGGCGCCGGTGGCGCAGTCGGTGGCCGTGCCGTCCTGATAGTCCTTGCGGGTCACCACGTCCACGCCGGCGATGGCGGCGGGAGGCGCGGCACGAAGGGATTTCATCAGAGTGGCCATCTTCTCCAGGCCGTCCAGGCCGGGCATGACCAGGTTGTGGGTCTTTTCGCCGTACCAGCCGTACTTCCTATACAGGGCCTGGAGGGCATCGTAGAGCGTCATGCCCTGGGCGGCGTACCAGGCGGCCATTTCGGTGATGAGCAGCGAGGCGGTGACGGCATCCTTGTCGCGGACGTAGTCGCCCAGCATATAGCCGTAGCTCTCCTCGTAGGACATGATGACGTGGCCCTCGCCGGCGGCCTCCAGGGCGTTCTTCTTCTCCGCCATGAACTTGAAGCCGGTAAAGGTGTCGCAGCAGGTGACGCCGTTGGACTCTGCCACTCTGCGGGCCATCTCGGTGGTGACGATGGTCTTGAGGCACACGGGCTTTTCGGGCATTTTTCCGGCGCGGCGCATCGCACCGATGAGGTAATCCAGCAGCAGCACGCCGGTCTGATTGCCGGTGACGGGGATGAACTTGCCGTCCGCGCCGCGAACCATGATGCCCACGCGGTCGCTGTCCGGGTCGGTGCCCAGAATGAAGTCAGCGCCCACCTGGTCGGCCAGGTCGATGGCCAGATAGAAGCCCTCCGGGTTCTCCGGGTTGGGAGAGGCCACCGTGGGGAACGTGCCGTCCAGCACCATCTGCTGCTCCACGCAGTAGAGGTTCCTGACGCCCAGGCCGCGGAGGGCCTCGGGGACTAATTTCCAGCCACAGCCGTGGAACGGGGTGTAGACCACCTTAAAGCGGTCGGCCACCTGGGCGATGGAGGTATGGTCATTGATCATGGCCATGACGTTGGCCATGAACATCTTATCCGTCTCCGCGCCCAGCAGCTCGATGCGGCCGTCGGCCAGCGCGGTATCGAAGTCCACGCGCTTCACGCCGGAGAAGATGTCGATCTGCTCCAGGCGGGCGGCGATGGCGGCGGCGTGCTGGGGTGGCAGCTGGGCGCCGTCGGCCCAGTAGACCTTGTAGCCGTTGTATTCCTTGGGGTTGTGGCTGGCGGTGACGTTGATGCCCGCCTGGCAGCCGTAGTAGCGAACGGCAAAGCTCAGCTCCGGGGTGGGACGCAGGGACTCGAAGATGCGGACGTGGATGCCGTTGGCGGCGCAGACCTCCGCCGCGGCGCGGGCAAAGGCCATGCTGTTGACGCGGCAGTCCATGCAGATGGCCACGCCCTTCTTTTTGGCCTCCTCACCCTCGGCGGCAATGACATCGGCGAAGCCCTGGGTGGCCCAGCGGATGACGTGGAGGTTCATCTGGTGCAGACCCACCTTCATCGTGCCGCGCAGGCCGGCCGTGCCGAACTCCAGCGGGCCGTAGAACCGGGATTCGATCTCCTTCTCGTCGCCGGAGATGGCTTGCAGCTCCGCCTTTTCCTCGGTGGACAGGGCGTCGCTGGTCAGCCAGCGCCGGTATTCCTTCTTGTAATCCAACATAGTCATAAACTCCTTTCAGGCGTGTTCTTCCGTTTCTTCTTCCACGGGTCGGGAGGCCAGCAGGTCCTTGGCCTCGTCCAGCTGGGAGGCGGGGACGTACAGGCTGACGCCGTAGCCGGAGAAGCCGTTGATGACCTTGCCCGCGCCGCCCTCCTTATCATAATACTTAAAGCAGGGGATGCCGTAGGCTGACAGCAGGGAGATGACGGTGTCGGCATCCGCCGGGGCGTCGAAGGTCTGGGTCAGCAGGACGGCCTGCTCCTCCCTGCCCGTCTCGTCCTTGGGCCAGGCAGGGACGTCCGGCCGGCCGGTAAAGCTCCAGTTTGACATGGGTGTACCTCCTATTTGTGGTATTTTGTGCCGCCGGCGATCTGATAGGCGCGGTAGATCTGCTCCAGCAGCATGATGCGGGCCATGTGGTGGGGGAAGGTCATGGGGGACATACTGAGCCGCCAGTCAGCCTGGCGCTTCAGGTCCTCGTCCAGGCCCACGCTGCCGCCGATGAGAAATGTGAGCTGGGTCTTGCCCTGGACGCCGAATTCGGCCATGCGGCAGCTCAGCTCCTGGCTGGAGCAGGGCCTGCCCTCGACGCACAGGGCGATGACCGCGCCGCCCTTGGGCAGCTTTTCACGGATGGCGTCACCCTCGGTGCGGAGGGCCTTTTGTATCTCCGCCGGGGAGGGTTCGTCGGGCAATCGCTGCTCCGGCAGCTCGATAAGCTCCAGCTTGCAGTGGCGCTGGAGGCGCTTGACGTACTCGGCGGCGGCGTCGATGTAGAATTTCTCCTTCAGCTTGCCCACGCAGAGGACGGTCACACGCTGCATAGCGTCACCTCCGCTTCGTAGCAGGCGCTCAGCTCGCCCCGAGGGGCGACCTCCACGACGGCGTGCAGGCCGGTGAGGGCCGTTTCCATCACCTGCAGCGCCCGGGCCGGGGTGTTGTTCTCCCGGCTCAGATGGGCCAGCACGAAGCGGCACGTGCCCTGCTCCGCCAGACGGTGGGCAAAGGCGGCGGCATCGTCGTTGGACAGATGGCCCAGGCGGCCGGCGATGCGCTGCTTGAGGTAGTAGGGATACGGGCCGGACATGAGCCAGTCCGCGTCGTGGTTGCTCTCCAGCACCAGCAGTCTCACGCCCCGCAGGGCTGCCTCCGCTTCGGAGGTGACGCAGCCGGTGTCGGTAAGGACGCCCACGGACGCGCCGAGACAGTCGAAGCGGTAATCCACGCCGCCGGCGGCGTCGTGGCTGGTGGGGAACACGGTGATGTCCACATCCCCCAGGGAGAATACGTACTGGCGGGGGATGGGGTGCAGCACGTCCCGCAGAGCGGGACAGCGGAGGGCCAGCGCGGCGGCGGTGCCGTCGCTGGCGTAGAGGGGCAGGCGGTACTGCTTGGTCAGGGTGGCCAGCCCGGCGGTATGGTCGGTGTGCTCATGGGTAAGCAGCACGGCAGTCACGTCCCGGGGCGACAGGCCCAGCTCCCGCAGAGACGCGGTGATGCGGCGGGCGGAGATGCCGGCGTCCACCAGCAGGTGAACGCCGCCGCCGGATAGCAGCAGGCAGTTGCCCTCAGAGCCGCTGGCAAGTGTATGTACAATCAACAACGGTATATGTCCTCTCTTTACGAAAAGCATCCGCTGCAAGAGGCTGCGGCCTCTCGCAGCGGACGCTGGATGGCGGTATGTGTCAGACGGCGTGGGTCTCCACGTCGCTCTCGTCGGGCGCTTCCACCAGGGAGATGTCCGCGCCTACGGCCCGGAGCTTGCCCACCAGGTCCTCATAGCCCCGCTCGATATACTGAATATGGCTCAGCTCCGTCTTGCCCTGGGCAGCCAATCCGGCGATGACCAGCGCCGCGCCGGCCCGCAGATCGCAGGCCTGGATGGGCGCGCCCACCAGCTGGTGTACGCCCTCCACCACGGCCACCTTGCCGTCCACCTGGATATGGGCGCCCAGACGCTTCAGCTCATCCACATACTTGAAGCGGTTCGCGCCGTAGACGCCCTCCGTCACAAGGCTTGTGCCCTCGGCCAGAGCCAGGACGGCGGTGATCTGAGGCTGCATATCCGTGGGGAAGCCGGGATAGGGCAGGGTCTTGACGTTGGCCTTCAGCAGAGGGCCGGTGCGGCGGACCAGGAGGGTGTCGTCCTCCTCCTCCACCGTGACGCCCATCTCCATCAGCTTGGCGCTGATGCAGTCCATGTGCTTGGGAATGACGTTCTTCAGCAGCAGCTCGCCGCCGGTGGCCGCCACGGCGGCCATATACGTGCCGGCCTCGATCTGATCGGGAATGATGCAGTAGCTGCCGCCGGTGAGGCGCTCCACGCCCCGGATCTTGATGGAGTCCGTGCCCGCACCCTTGATGTCCGCGCCCATGGAGTTGAGGAAGTTGGCCAGGTCCACGATGTGGGGCTCTTTGGCGGCGTTTTCGATGGTGGTGACGCCGTCGGCCAGGGCGGCTGCCATCATGATATTCATGGTCGCGCCCACGGACACCACGTCCAGATAGACCGGCGCACCGGTGAGGCGGCCGTTTTTGGCGGCGGTGTGGATGAAGCCGCCCTCCACGGACACCTCAGCGCCCATAGTGGTGAAGCCCTTGATATGCTGGTCGATGGGCCGGACGCCGAAGTTGCAGCCGCCGGGCATGGCCACGGTGGCCTGGCCGAAGCGGCCCAGCAGCGCGCCCAGCAGGTAATAGCTGGCGCGGATGCGGCGGGCCAGATCGTAGGACGGGCGGGTGCTGTGGATGGCGTGGCAGTCGATCTCGATGGCGTGGCGGTTCAGCACGCGCACCTTGGCGCCCAGCTCCTCCAAAATGGAGAAGAACAGCGTAACGTCGCTGATCTGGGGGATGTTTTCGATGCGGCAGACGCCGTCTACCAGCAGTGCGGCGGGGATGATGGCTACGGCGGCGTTCTTTGCGCCGCTGACGGTCACCTCGCCGAAAAGGCGGCGTCCGCCGCGGATCATGTATTTAGTCAAGGCAGTTCCCTCTTTTCAAGTCATCGGTGCTGGTGCGCTCTGCTTATAGCTTGCCCGATAGGGCTGCGGTTCATACGGCGCAATCCGAGCAGTACCAGTATACCATAATTTTTGTTAAAAGCAAGAAATTGCCGTAAAGTTTTTATAGTATAGGCGGTTTGTCTGAAAAAATTCGAGATGCAGCGCAAAAACACTGCATCTCGTCATCCCCGTCAGCCCAGCCAGCGGTAATGGCCGGTGACGGGCCGCTTATAGATGTCGGGCCGCTCCACCGCTTCGTCTATCGGGTTGCCATGGTGGAGGATGAAGGGGATGCCCTTTCTGTCCCGCTTGTCGGAGCAGACGGCGATATGCTCACAGTCACCGAACACCACGATGTCCCCGGCCTGCCACTGGGACGGGTCGTCAAAGCTGTTGGTCAACACCTGGGCATGGCGGCGGAAGAAGGCGTCCAGGTTCGCCACGCGGCGGAAGTCGATGTTGGGGTCTGGGTCGGCGTAGGGATACGCCTCGGAGCAAGCGGCGATGTCCGCGTCCACCAGTTCCTTCAACTGATAGCCAGCAGCGCGGAAGCCCTGCCAAACCACGTCGGTACAGACACCCAGTCCGTCGTCGGGATAGCCGCCGGCGTAGTATTTGCTGGCGTAGTGGGGCTTGGTGTCAAAATAGGCGCGGATGCCGGCCACCATGTCGGCGTAATTCTCCACCCCGTCGCCGTCACCGTCGTTGGGACTGGTGACAACAGGGATGCCCAGCTGCTGGGCGGTGTAATAGGGACGCGGGCCGAAGCGCCACCACAGCAATCCGGCGACCGCAGCCGCCAGCAGCAACACCAGCAGGCCTTTCCGGCGGGACGATTTGGCCCTGCGGCGGCGGGATCGGGCACGGCGGTACGGGCGGTCCGAACGCCCGCTATCCGACGAGGCAGGCAGATCATAGGTATAGTACTGTGTGTCCATCGCTCTTTCTCCGTTTACATAATGTATGTGTATTGTGTCGAAAAAATATGAACGTGCTATGAACACGCACTTAAGGTTTTTTGAAGCAGAATTTTTCGGAGGGATTGCACGTTTGTGTGCAACTGGCGGCACATGGGAACACAGGGATGTGGGAAACACATAAAATGGAGTGCCGGACCTGGCACGGAGAGGAGTACGAGAGATGAAAACGGAAAATACGATGGCCATGGTGCTGGCGGCGGCAGTAGGGGCGCTGTGCAGCTACTGCGCGCAGCTGGTCGTGCCGCTGGCGGTGCTGGTGGCGGTGATGCTGGCGGACTATATCACCGGCATGGCCAAGGCGTGGAGCGCGGGAGAGCTTTGTTCCCGCACCGGGGTGAAGGGCATCGTAAAAAAGGTGGGCTATCTGATGGTGGTCGGCGCGGCAGGCGCGGCGGACTGGCTCATCCGTTACGGTCTGGCCCAGGCGGGGATCGAGGTGCAGTTCAGCTTTCTCATCGCCGCCATGGTCATTATCTGGCTCATCGTCAACGAGCTGATCTCCATTCTGGAGAACGTGGCGGCCATGGGCGGGCCTGTGCCATCGTTTCTGTCTAAGCTGCTGGCGCGGCTGAAAAATGTGGTGGAGAAGAAAGCGGAGGATGAGCAGCATGGAGATACTTGAGCAGACGTATGACTGGGCTATGCCGTTGGCGCGGCGCAGCGCCACGCAGCGCATCATCCTGCACCATGCGGCGGCGGTGACGTGTACGGCCCGGCAGATACACCAGTGGCATTTGGCCAACGGCTGGGCCGGCATCGGCTATCACTTTTTTGTGCGGAAGGATGGGCGCGTCTATCGAGGCCGTCCGGAGGACACCGTGGGCGCACACGCGGGGAACAATAACTACGACAGCATCGGCATCTGCTTTGAGGGCAGCTTCGACAGGGAGCAGATGAATGAGGTACAAATGAAGGCAGGCGCGGAGCTGGTGGCCTACCTGAAGCAGAAGTACAACATCACCGCCGTGCAGCGGCACAAGGATGTAAACGCCACCGGCTGCCCCGGCGGGAGCTTCCCCTTTGAGGCCATCGCTTACGGCGGCAGCGCGGCGGCGACACCCGTGCAGACGGCGCGGACGGCCAACGACACGGCGGTGACGCTGCCGCTGCTGGCTAAAAACAGCGGCGGCAATGCGGTGCGGGCGGTGCAGGCGCTGCTCAACGGGCTGGGCTACAACGCCGGGACGGCAGACGGCCTGTTCGGCGGCAACACCGCCGGGGCGGTGAAGCGCTTTCAGGCGGCCAGCGGCATCGCGGCGGACGGCATCGTAGGTCGGGACACCTGGCACAAGCTGCTGGGTATTTGACGGCGAAAAGTGACAACGTTCCGTATAATTCGGCAAGAAGATTGCAGATCGTATTCAAAAAGGAGGGTCACCGGGAAACCGGAGGCCCTCCTTTTTTTGCTCACACCACCGCGTCTACGGGGATGCGCTGGCGGTCTACCTGCACCCAGTGGACGCGGACGCTGCCGCCGGACTGCTGGGTGGCGCAGAACGATACGCCGGTCATCTGACCCTCCACCGGCACGCCGGCGCTGAACAGCGCCGCGAAGCGGCGGATGTAGCCCAGCAGATCGCGGATGGTGGGGGTGGGCAGGTCGGGAGAGAGATAATCGAAAAATTTATACATAGTATGGCCTCCTATCATTTAATAATGTGTGTTTCTGTCGTTCACTGTAATCAGTGTACCAAGAGTTATGTCCCGAAAAACGGACAATTCTCCGTCGGGGTTGTGCTTTTTGCGGGCTTGTGATACAATAGCCGCAAGAATCAGACTGACACAGGAGGTGGGCGCATGACAGAGCAGACCACGCCCCAATTAGCACCCCGGGAGCGCTGCACCGGCTGCGCCGCGTGCTGCAACGGCTGCCCCAAGGGGGCGATCCGCATGGAGGCCGATCGGGAGGGTTTCCTGTACCCCCAGGTGACGGACGGCTGTGTACAGTGCGGACACTGCACACACATCTGTCCCGTTCTGAAGCAGCGCGAGCCGCGGACCGAGCCGGCGTGCTTTGCCGTATGGAGCGGCGACAGCGAGCTGCGCCGCCAGTCCACCGCCGGCGGCGCGTTCATCGAGCTGGCCCGCTATGTGCTGGAGGGCGGCGGCGTGGTGTTCGGCGCGGCGCTGGACGAGGCGCTGCGGGTGACGCACATCGCCGTGAAGAACCTCCACGACCTGCCCCGCTTGCAGGGGGCGAAGCCGATACAGAGCGACATGGGCGAGTCGTACCAGCAGGTGCGGCTGTACCTGGATCAGGGGCGGCAGGTGCTGTTTTCCGGCACGCCCTGTCAAGTGGACGGCCTTTACCGCTATTTAGGAGAGCACCCGGAGCGGCTTTTGACCTGCGATGTGGTGTGCGGCGGCGTGTGCAGTCCCGGCGTGTGGGAGAAGCTGGTGCGCTCCATGGCCTACGTGAAGCAGTCCAGGCCGCTGCGCGTCACGTTCAGCGGCAAGCTGCCCGGCGACAGCCAGCGGCGTTTCCGGGTGGAATTCGAGGGCGGCGGCCGCTACGACGCGCCGCTGACCAAGTCGGAGATGGGCCGGGGCATCGCAAGGGGGCTGTTCCTGCGGCCCGCCTGCCACACCTGTCCCTATACGTCCACAGACCGGCCCGGAGACCTGACGCTGGGCGTGCTGAAGGGCGAAAGCCTTTCCCCGGAGGAGCGGCGTCTGGGCGTGTCGCTGCTGCTGATCAACACCGCCAAGGGCGCGCAGGTGTTCGACACGCTGCCGCTGCAGCGGAAGCGGTGCGATCTGAAGGAGGCCGTGGCCGCCGACCCGGCGCTGCGGACGCCCGCGGCGGTATCGCCGGATCGGGCGCGGTTCTTCGAGGCGCTGGAGCGCGAGCCATTCCGCCAGGTATGCGGGCGGTTTTTGTCCATGCTGCAGCCCCGGGAGAAGCCTGCGGTCAGGCCGCTGAAGGAGCTGCTGCGTCTGCCCTGGGGCAAAAAGGAGAAGAAATGACGAAAACACTGCTGCACACCTGCTGTGCGCCCTGCTCCGTGGCCTGCATCCAGATGCTGCGGGAGGAGGGCATCGAGCCGGTGTCCTACTGGTACAACCCCAACATCCACCCCTATCAGGAGTACAAGACACGGCGGGACACGCTGATGGCCTACGCGCCCTCCGTGGGCGTGGAGCTGATCGTGCAGGAGGACTACGGCCTGCGGCAGTTCTGCCGCGCTGTGGCGGAGGACATAGACCACCGCTGCGGCAAGTGCTACGGGATGCGGCTGGCGCAGACAGCACGCTATGCGGCGGAGCACGGCTTCGACAGCTTTTCCAGCACGCTGTTCGTCAGCCCCTACCAAAACCACGAGCTGCTGCGGCAGGTGGCGGAGGACATGGCGTCGCGGTACGGCGTCGCGTTCCTGTACCGGGATTTCCGCCCCGGCTTCCGCCAGGGGCAGCAGGAGGCCCGGGAGCTGGGCCTGTATATGCAGAAATATTGCGGGTGCGTGTTCAGCGAGGAGGAGCGCTACGGCAAGCAGCTGGCGCGGGATATGGCCCAGCCGGAAAAGCATCTGTGACACAGAAAATACACAAACGACAGGAGGTCATGTGATGAGATCATTGTTCAAGGGCGGCTCGGTGGTAACGGGCCGGGGTGCGCGCCGCGCCGACATACTGGTGGAGGGCGAGAAGATCATCGCGGTGGGCCGGGATCTCTCTCCCATCGGCGCAAAGATATTAGATGTGTCCGGGATGCTGCTGTTCCCGGGGTTCATCGACGCCCACACGCATTTTGATCTGGATGTGTGCAATACCACCACGGCGGACGATTTCGCCAGCGGTTCGCGGGCGGCGCTGCGGGGCGGCACCACCACCATCATCGACTTCGCCTGCCCCAACAAGGGGGAGACGCTCCACGATGGGCTGCGGCTGTGGCACGAGAAGGCGGACGGCAAGTGCGCCTGCGACTACGGCTTCCACATGACTATCGATGACTGGAACGATACCATTGAAAGCGAGATCGACGATATGTACGCCGAGGGCATCTCCTCGTTCAAGATGTACATGACATACCCGGCCATGATGATCGGGGACAAGCTGATGTACAAGGCGCTGAAAAAGCTGAAGGAGAAGGGCGGCATCTGCGGCGTACACTGTGAGAACGCCGGGGTCATCGACGCCCTCATCGAGGAGAAGAAGGCCGCCGGCGAGCAGGGCAGCGTGGGCAGCCACCCCCGGACGCGGCCGGACTTTCTGGAGGCGGAGGCCGTGGGACGGCTGCTGCACATCGCGGAGGCCGTGGACATTCCCGTGGTGATCGTACATACCACCAACGCGGCGGCGCTGCGGGAGATCGAGGCGGCGCGGCGGCGGGGTCAGAAGGTCTATGTGGAGACGTGTCCCCAGTATCTGGTGCTGGATGACAGCGTGTACGACAACGAGGACTGGTTACAGGCGGCCAAGTATGTCTGCGCCCCGCCCATCCGCAAGGCGGCGGACCGCAGGGCGCTGTGGCAGGCCATCCGCCGGGGCGAGGTGCAGACCGTGTCCACCGACCATTGCAGCTTCACCACGGCGCAGAAGCTGGCGGGGCGGGAGGACTTTACCACCATTCCCGGCGGTCTGCCCGGCGTGGAGACCCGGGGCGAGCTGGTGTACACCTTCGGCGTGACCACCCGGAAGATCAGTCTGGCCGCCATGTGCCGCGTGCTGGCGGAGAATCCCGCCAAGCTGTACGGGATGTTCCCCCGCAAGGGTGTCATCGCCGAGGGCGCGGACGCGGACATCGTGGTGTACGACCCGGAGGCGGATCATGTCATCCGCGCCGAGGACATGGTGGGCGCCGCGGACTACAACCCCTACGAGGGCGTGGTGACCCGCGGCTCCGTCAAGCAGGTGTGGCTGCGGGGCAAGCTGGCGGTCAACGAGGGCCGCGTGCTGGCAGGGCCGGAGGGCAAATACATCCGGCGCGGCAAGTGCTGCCTGTGAGCGGGAGGAGATAGACAATGCTGGACAAGACCTTGGGATATATTCTGTGCTGCCAGTCGCCGGGACTGTTTCTGGCGGCGGCGGTGCTGGTCATCGCCTACTTCGCCGGGCGGAAAAAGCACCGGTTCAAGGCGACCTTGAAGCTGCTGCTGGGCATCGTATGCGCCGTAGGCGGCGTGGTGCTGTACTATATGGGGATGTACGACGAGTATTTCACCATCCGGGATTTCTACCGCATCCGGCCTGCCGGCTGGGTGGGCTTCGGGATCGTGGCGTTTCTGACGCTGCTGGCGTTGGTGCAGGCGTTTTTCGCTGCGGCGGATGCACGGCGGGAGGAGAAGGCCGCCAACCGGGCGGAGAACCAGCGGTTGGCGGCGGAGGCCGCTGCTGCCGAAGCTGCTGCGCGGGAGGCCGCCCGGCAGGAGGAGGCGGCCAAGGCGGAGACTGCCGCTGCTGTGCCGGTGACGCCGCCTGTACCGGCGGACGCGCCGACGGAGGTGCTGCCGCCGGAGACGCCCGCGCAGACGCCGGAGGAGCCTGCGCCGCAGGCATGACCCCACACAAGAAAAAGAGCGCTGTTCCCTCCGGAACAGCGCTCTTTTCTGTGTCTGGGAGACTCAATGCTCACCGCAGCCGAAGGTGGGCTTGGGTGAGGGATGAGATTGCTTACCGGTGATCTGCCGGGGGACGATCTTCACGATCTGCGTGTTGGCGAAGCACCGTTCCATGCAGGCGGCAAGGCCGCCCATACCCTTGGGGTCCAGCGTTTCCACCAGCAGCAGGAGCGCCTTGGTGCGCTCCCCCTCGTCGGTGACCACCTGCGCCTGCCCCCGCACCACGGCGGAGTCGTAGGCCGTCTCAAATTCGTTGGGGACGATGGACATACGGGACACGGCGGTGAGGCAGACAGGCGGCTCCTTTTCCAGAAGCTGCCACTTTTCGCCCGCGCCGGCACAGTGGAAATAGAGGACATGGTACGTCTCGTCCGCCACATGGTTGACAGGCACGCAGTAGGGCGTACCGTCCGCGCCGGTCATAGCCAGCGTGGCATAGTGCGCTTTTCGCAGCACCTCCCACGCGAAATGCTCGTCCCGCTCCAGCTCGTTTCTGCGCATGATCGCTGCCTCCTTACTTCAAATTGAGAATCCGTTTATAGTAGGGCCACAAACCGGTCTTTTCCGGCCACAGCGGTGCCAGCTGGCACAGGTCGGTGCCGGGGAAGTTGTTGCCCTCGATAATGGCGGGGCCGTCGGGGGTGATGGCCATATCCCAGCCCACATGACCCATCCGGGGGAACACCTGCGCCGCGTCCTTTGCCAGGGCGATGGCCTCCTGCACCATGGGGAGCTGATACCCCACCAGCGGGATGCCGGTGTCGGGGTGCTTGTCGTAGACATGGAAATAATCGTCGGTGGCGGGGGTGCGGATGCAGCCGGTGGACTCGTCCACGCGGGCGAGGATACCGCCCTGTCCGGAGTTGTCGCACACGCTGCCGCCGGTACCCATCTTCACCACGATATAGGCGATGGTCACGTTCCCGTTCACGTTATCCGTGACGATGCGCATGGTGTTGACGCTGTTGGGGTGGAGCCGGGCCATGTCGGGATGCTGGAGCAGCGGATGCTCCAGCACCACCATCTTTTTCTCCCGGATGTAGGCCAGCATGGCGGCGGGGGAATCGAAGTCCGCCACCCGCAGGCGCTCCACGCCGCGGCCGCTGTCGCCGTGGTTGATCTTGGCGAAGATGTATGTCTGTCCGGCCACAAAATCCGCCATCTGCTGCGCGGTAGCCGTCTCGCCGTTCAGCGTCTCCCGGTGCAGGTAGGTGCGGAACGTCTCGTTGAAGCGCAGCTTGTCGTCAAAATCGTCGTTGTAGGCGGGGTCGTTCATCAGGTCAAAGACCTTGCGGTTGCGGATGCGGGTGAGATAGGTGTCCCGCTGCTTGCCGGTCAGGTCGTAAAAGCCGTACATGGCGTAGTCGTAGTACCCCGCGCCGTAGCGGGCGGCGCACCAGAGGATGTCAAAAAACGTGGTGAATTTGCTGTGGCCGGACTTCTCCTTGACCACGCCGAGGATGTAATTCAGCTTCTTCCAGCGGACGCCGGTGAGGACGCGGGCGATATACTTGACGTTGGTGGGCATGGGGAACGCTCCTTTCTGTCAGTGGTGGAAAATACGGTGCAGCGGCGCGGTGACAAGACCACGCTCGTAGCGGTTCAGGCCGAACAGCCACATACAGACGGCGTAGACCGCCACGAAGATAAGACCCGGCGGAATGAGCTGCCAATAGGTGGTGGGGTGTACCTTCAGCGCCAGCAGCACCGCCGTGGCGGCGGGCAGCAGCATGGCCGGCATCAGGTGGAAGATGTGCCGCCAGAAGCCGGGGATGTTCAGGCCGATCCGGCGGTAGTAGTACCAGTTCATCAGGATCACGTTGCCGATCAGCGTGGCGATGGCGGTGCCGATGGCGGCGCCCAGCCCCTCCCACTTGATACACAGGGGAACGGAGATGGCGGCGTTGCCCAGCGCCACGCCCAGATAGACCAGCGAGCGGAACTTGTGCATATTCTTGGCGCGCTGGATCTCGATGCCCACTGTCTGGACGTTGGTCCACAGGCAGGAGAAGAACAGCAGCAGCGCCACCCAGTAGTCCACGGCGAACTTCTCATCGCCGCCCCACAGCACCACGAAGGACTGCCCGATGGCCACAAAGCCCAGCAGGATACCGCCCAGCAGGATGAACTGGAGGCGGCCCACCCGGGTGAACAGGGCGTCCAGCGTGCGCATGGGGGCGTTTTCCGCCACCAGACGGTGGACGCGGGGCGTCATCACGTTGGAGATAGCGTTGCCGAAGGCCAGATAGAACGTGTTGAGCTGGGCGGCGATGCTGTACACGGTGACGGAGGTGGAGCCCTGAAACCATGTGAGCAGCTGCCGGTCGATGGCCCAGTTGAAGTTATCCACCACGATGCTGATAAAGACGTACAGCGTGAAGCTGAACATCTCCCGCAGCAGACCGAAGTCGTAGCGGCGGAAGGAGAAGGGCATCCGCAGCTTCGTCAGGCAGTAGCCGATATTCAGGATGCCGCTGAGGATGGTAAAGATCAGGGAGACGACGGTCAGCGTCACGGAGCGGTAGCCGATGATGAGCAGAGGGATCATGATCAGGGGGTTGAGCACCTGCTTGCCCATGGCCACGATCTTCTGGAACAGATACCGCTCGTTGATGGTGACGTGGGACTCAAAGACGCTGATGGGGAAGGTCAGGGCGGCGTTGACCGTCATGATCCGCAGCAGCTTTTCCGCCAGCGCGATCTCCTCCGCCGTCAGCTTTTTGCCGAAGATCACGTCGCAGTAGGACAGGCCGAAGCCGATGACCAGCACCGCCGCGCCCAGCACCAGATAGGTGATGAGGAACATACCGTTGAGCTTGGCGCAGCCCTTCTTGTCGCCGGTGGCGCGGAAACGGGAATAGTACCGGACATAGGCGCTGCCCAGTCCGAAGCTCAGCAGATTCAGATAGGAGATGATGGGCAGGACGGCCTGATAGACGCCGAACTCACTGTCCCCCAGCCGGTCCAGCATAATGGGGGTATATACCAGCGAGATGATGGTGCTCAGCGCCATTGACACGTAGGACAGCGCGGCACCTGCCCGTATCTGGTTTACCTTCAAGGCACCGCCTCCTTTCGCAGAATGACACTTCATTATAGCCCATCCCGCCGGCGGTGTAAAGCGGGAACCGGAAAAAGATGGTTCCCATACGGGAGATTTTCTGGTATAATTGTGACAAAAAAGGACGGGAGGGGCAGACATGGCCAACAAAAAGCTGAAGCTGCTGTATCTGGCGCAGTACCTGTGGGAGCAGACCGATGAGCAGCATCCCGGGACCATGCAGGAGATCATCGCCTATCTGGCATCCTGCGGCATCAGCGCCGAGCGCAAGAGCCTGTACGACGATCTGGAGCTGCTGCGGCTGTACGGTATGGACGTGCAGTCCGTCAAGGGCCGCAGCTTCGGGTATTTCCTGGGTGAGCGGGATTTCCAGCTGCCGGAGCTGAAGCTGCTCATCGACGTGGTGCAGGCATCGCCGTTCCTGACCCGGGGCAAGAGTCTGGAGCTCATCGGCAAGCTGGAAAAGCTCACCAGCCGCCCCAACGCCCGCCAGCTGCGGCGGCAGGTGTACGTCATGGACCGCGTCCGCACCCATAATGAAAAGCTGTACTACGCCGTGGACGGCCTGAACACCGCCATCAACGACGGGAAAAAGGTGACGTTCCGCTATTTCGACTGGACGGCGGCGGGCGGCAAGGCCTATCGCCGCGGCGGCGCGCTGTACGAGGCGGACCCCGTGGCCCTGTGCGTGGACCGCCACTACTATCTGGTGGCCTATGACCCCGCCATCTGCGACTACCGCCACTATCGGGTAGACCGGATGGAGAACCTGACGGTGACGGATACGCCCCGGGACCCCCTGCCGGAGGGCTTCGATCTGGGCCGCTACGTTCGCCGCATCTTCGACATGTACAATGGCCGCACCGAGATGGTACACCTCCGCTTCGACGGCGGGCTCATCAATGTGGTGATGGACCGGTTCGGCGCCGATGCCCACCTGCGGCCCGACGGGCAGAACGGCGTGGCCGTCACGGCGGAGGTGGAGGTAGGACCCACGTTTTTCGGCTGGCTGTTCCAGCTGGGGACCCAGGCGGAGATCACGGGGCCGGACACGGTGCGGCAGGAGTTTCGGGACTACTGCGCCGCCGTGCTGGCCCGCTACCAATAAAAAAGCCCCGCATCGCAAGATGCGGGACTTCCTGTATTTTTACACGGTGGCGTCCAGCGGGATGCGCTGGCGGCCCACCTGTACCCAGTGGACGCGAATGGCGCCGGCGTCCTGCTCCGTGGCGCAGAAGCCCACGCCGTCCATAGCGCCCTCTACGGGGACGCCGCCGCTGAACAGCGCCGTGAACCGGCGGATGTAGCCCAGCAGATCGCGGATGACGGTGATGGGGAGATCCGGCTCCAGATAGTCAAAAAACTTGTGCATGCTGTATTCCTCCTGCGATTATCCTGCATTTTCCCGGTCATTCCTTCCGGTGTCTGTACCTCTTTCGTGTCAGTGTAGCCATCCTACCATGAGAAATGTCCCGAAAAACGGACAGTGCGCGCCGGACTTGTGCTTTTGGCGGCAGCGTGGTACAATACGGATAAAGAAACAGGTCAGGAGGCGAGACACCGTGACAGAGACTGTGAATATGCCCCAGCTGGCGGCACATGACCGCTGTACCGGATGCGGCGCATGCAGCAGCGGCTGCCCTAAGGGCGCCATCCGCATGGCGCCGGACCGGGAGGGATTTCTCTATCCGGAGGTGACGGACGGCTGCGTCCAGTGCGGTCACTGCGCCCACGTCTGTCCGGTACAGAAGCAGCGGGAGCACCGCACGGCGCCGCAGGTATTCGCCGTGTGGAGCCGGGACGAGTCCGTGCGGCAGGCGTCCACCTGCGGCGGCGCGTTCTCGGCACTGGCGGAGTATGTGCTGGAGGGCGGCGGCGTGGTGTTCGGCGCGGCGCTGGACGAGAACCTGCGGGTGGTACATACGGCGGTGAAAAACGTCCATGACCTGTCCCGCCTGCGGGGCATGAAGCCGGTGCAGAGCGACACCGGCGATGCCTACCAGCAGGTACGGCTGTATCTGGATCAGGGGCGGCAGGTGCTGTTTTCCGGCACACCCTGTCAGGTGGACGGCCTGTACCGCTATCTGGGGGAGCATCCGGAGCGGCTGCTGACCTGCGACGTGGCCTGCGGCGGTGTGTGCAGCCCCGGCGTGTGGGCACAGCTGGTGAAGTCCATGGCCTACGTCAAGCAGCACCGCCCCACGGCGGTGGAGTTCTGCGGCAAGCTCACCGGCGACCGGGAGCGGCGCTTCCGCGTGAAATTTGAGGGCGGCGGCCGGTACGATGCGCCCATGGGCAAGTGCGAGCTGGGGCGGGGCATCGCCCGGCGGCTGTTTATGCGCCCGGCGTGTCACCGCTGTGCCTACGCCACCACGGATCGCCCCGGCGACGTGACGCTGGGGGATTTCAGCGGCGGCAGCTTTGCCCCGGAGGAGAAAAAGAGCGGCGTTTCCATGCTGCTGATCAATACCGCCAAGGGCGCGCAGGTGTTCGACATGCTGCCGCTGGAGCGGCAGCACCGGACGCTGGAGGAGGCCGAGGCCTGCTGCGCCGCGCTGCGGGAGCCGCCCATGGCCCCGGCGGAGCGGGAGAAGTTCTTCCGCGCCATGGAGCAGCTGCCGTTCCAGCAGGTGCGCGCCCGGTTTCTGTCGGCGCTGCAGCACCAGAGCGGCGGTGTGGCGGAGCGGCTCCGGGGTCTGCTGCGCCGGGAGAAAAAGGAGAAGAAGGCATGAAAACGCTGATGCACACCTGCTGCGCCCCCTGCTCCGTGTCCTGCATCCAGCAGCTGCGGGCGGAGGGCATCGAGCCGGTGTCCTACTGGTTCAATCCCAACATCCACCCCTATCAGGAGTACAAGGCCCGGCGCGACACGCTGATGGCCTACGCCCCCGCCATCGGCATGGAGCTCATCGTGCAGGAGGATTACGGCCTGCGGGAGTTCTGCCGTCTGGTGTCGGAGGATCTGGCGCACCGCTGCGGCAAATGCTACCGCCTGCGGCTGGAGCAGACCGCCCGCTACGCGGCGGAGCATGGCTTTGAGAGCTTCACCAGCACCCTGTTCGTCAGCCCCTATCAGGATCACGAGCTGCTGCGCCGGACGGCGGAGAAGCTGGCGGCGCAGTACGGCGTGGCGTTTCTGTACCGGGACTTCCGCCCCGGCTTCCGGGAGGGGCAGCGTCAGGCGCGGGAGCTGGGCTTTTACATGCAGAAGTACTGCGGCTGCGTGTTCAGCGAGGAGGAGCGCTACGCCAAGGCTATTGCCCGGGACATGCAGCAGCCGGAGAAGCATCTGTGAAAAAAGCGGGACGGACGCGCAGCGTCCGCCCCGCTTTTCTGCGCAGAAACGGCAAAAAACGTTGAAAAATAGGTGTACTTTTTCCGGCGGCTGTGGTATGCTTTACATAAGTCAACAAGCCCGCCGGGCATCGATACACAAGGAGGAGAGCTATGAAGAAGGTCACAAAGAGCCTGACCGCGCTGCTGCTGGCGCTGGTCATGTCCCTGACGCTGCTGCCCACGCAGGCGCTGGCAGCGGAGAGCGCTGCGAAGCCGCGCAGCTACACGGTATCGTATACCAACCCGCTGTACGCCGATATTGCGGACAGCGGCACGTTCATCAGCACTCGGACGGCGCCCACCACCTATGCGGCGTCGGCAGAGGCAGCGGATACCGGCTATCTAACCACCAGGGCCGCCGTCATCGCGGAGCTGCGCAGCCAGATGATCGACCGCCAGTCGACCATCGAGTTCAAGGTCAAATTGGAGCCCGGCACCATCGACCTGAAGGACTGGTGGCAGGAGGCCATCTCCCATGTGACCGGCGATGGCAGCAGCGGCGACTTCCTGCGCTGGCAGTTCAAGAGCTACGGTGCCGGAGCGACACCGGAAAAGTTCAACGAAAGCTGGACGGGCGGCTATGAAGTCACCTATACCGTGATGTGGTACACAACATCTCAGCAGGAGACACAGCTGAACAGCTATATCAAGACCACCATCCTGCCCCAGCTGGAGCTGGGCGGCAAGACCACCTACCAGAAGGTGCAGGCCATCTATAACTGGATCACCAAAAACGTCAGATACGACTACGCACACCTGAACGACAATACCTACAAGCTGCAGTATACCGCCTATGCTGCCGCCATCAACAAGACGGCGGTGTGTCAGGGCTACGCCAACCTGTTCTACCGGCTGGCCAACGACGCGGGCATCGACTGCCGCATCATCACCGGTACGGCGGATGGCGGGAACGGCGTCTGGGGCCCCCACGCATGGAACATCGTGAAGATGGACGATGGCAATTACTACTGTCTGGACGCCACATGGGACGAGGGACGGAGCAGCTACAGCTACTTCCTCAAGGGTACGGCGGCTTTCAACAAGGATCACCTGGTCGATACGGGGGAGAAGGCAACCTATTTCTGGAGCCAGTATCCCGTTTCAAACACGGACTTTGCCCCTGATGCTCCGGCCATTCCCGCCGCGCCCCGCGTGACCATCGGCAATTCCTCCGACAGCGGCAAGCCGAAGCTGACATGGGCGGCGGTGGACGGTGCGGCCAAGTATGAGATCTACCGCTCCACTCAGCAGAGCACCGGCTACAGCCTGCTGGGCACCACCACCTCCACCAGCTACGTCAACACCGGCGCGGCGGTGGGCAAGACCTACTACTACCGGGTCAAGGCGGTGAACAGCGCCGGAACCAGCGCATACAGCAATATCGTCAGCGGCAGGGCTAAGGCGGCCATTCCCGCCGCGCCCCGCGTGACCATCGGCAATTCCTCCGCCAGCGGCAAGCCCCAGCTGACATGGGCGGCGGTGGACGGCGCGGCTAAGTACGATGTCTACCGCTCCAACAGTGCCGACGGCACCTTCTCCAAGGTAGGCAGCACCGACAAGACCACCTACGTCAACACCGGCGCGGTGCAGGGTGTAACATACTTCTATAAAATCAGAGCCGTTGGTGCCAGCGGTGCCAGCGGATTCAGCAATACCGTTGCGATCCATGTGGCAGGCGTCATCAAGGCGCCTGCCGCCGTGGTTTTGTCCGGCATCAAGGCGGATGCCGCCGGCATCACCGTGACATGGAAGGCCACTGCCAACGCGGATACCTACAACGTCCTGCGCAGGGACGCCTCCAACACCGCGTGGAAGGTCATCGCCCGCGGCGTCAGCGGCACCAGCTATAAGGATACCACCGTAGCCAGGGGCGTGATGTACAGCTACACAGTGCAGGGCGTGGCAGCGGACGGTGTCACTACGGGGCCTTACGACACCACCGGCAAGAGCGCCAAAGTGACGGCATCGGCCTCCACCACGCCGGGCTACGTCACCATGAAAGACGCCCGGCGGGTCACAATTGGGGAAAAGGGCATCCTGCTGACGTGGACGACCGCGACCAACGCCAAGACCTACAATGTCTACCGCGCCGCCAACCCGCCCAAAAGCGGCGATACCCTACGGCCTGTGCCCGCCTCCAAGTGGGTGCTGGTGGCGAAGAAGGTCAGCGCCCTGAGCTGGAAGGACACCACCGGCACCTCCGGCACCACCTACGCCTACATGGTGCGGGGTGTGGCGGCGGACGGCAAGACACTCAGTACCAGCTACAACACCGTGGGCGTCCGGGCCACCATGCCCTGAGCCGCCGTATAGAACAAAAAAGATATCCTCCGGCTCCGCCGGAGGATATCTTTTTGCATCAGAAGGGGATGGGCGCCATGGCGGACACGCCGCCGGGCTCGGTGAACAGAGCGCCGGAGGGCGGCAGGATGGTGAACAGAATATAGGTGATGGCCAGCAGGATCACGGCGGTGTACCACAGCAGCTCGCCGCCCCGCAGACGGCGCAGCACCGGCGCATAGGCGGCGAGGCCTGCGGCGGCGGACAGCAGACACAGCGGTACGGGGGACAGCCCCGCCGCGCCCAGCGCCATGGCCGCGCCCACCGACAGCAGTACGGCGGCGCACAGGCCGCTGCGGCTGCTGCCGCTGTCCAGACGGTGCAGAACCAGCGCGGCGCACAGTCCCGGCCACAGCGCCAGCTTGCCCAGCTCCCACGGACTGCCGTTGACAGGGGACAGCACGCGGGTCAGCGGATTGGGGAACCGGGCGGACAGTCCATACAGCAGCGCCGCACAGGCGGCGGCGGCGCAGAAGCTCGGCACATAGCGGCGCATGACACATCACCCCTCTGCCCACACTGTATGCACGGCGAAGTGGAATATTCTCACAGTAAAACGGAATATTCCCTCTGCACATTGACAGAGAACGGCGAAAAAGAGTATACTGAAATGACATTACCATCAGTTGACAAGGGCAAGCACGGTTTTGACGGGCAGAAATGCGCCCATACTGCGTCAAGTCCCTTGACAATACGGCAGTATTCTCGGCGGGCCTTTCCTTGTCTGGACACATTTCTGCTCCGGCAAAACTGCCCGCACCCGCCAGCGATGGATATTCGAGTGCTTTTTGGCTTTTGAGACGCAGGCGGGCGAGCGCCCGCTAAGGCGAAAAGGGCAAAAAGCGCCGGAAAGACGCGCTGGCAGGCGTGTTTGCCCTTGTTAACTGACGGTATCAAGAGTAAGGAGAACACTATGGCGAAGAAAAGAGGCCGCAGGGAGGCCCCGCCCGCTGTGGGAGCGCCGCAGGAGCTGCGGCATCCGTGGCTGGTGCCGGTGCTGGCGGTTTTTTACTTTTTCATCACATGCCTGATGCTCCACGGCAGCAACAAGGGCATCACGCTGGTGGTGCTGCTGGCGGCCATCGTATGCGCGGTCATACGGGGCCGGACGCTGGCGCAGCGCATGACGTGGCCGGCGCTGCTGCTGGGGCTGTATGTCCTGCTGGACGGCATCTCCACGCTGTACGCGCCCTCCGGCAAGTTCGCGCTGTATGAGTTCCTGAAGGTGGCGGCGGCGGCCGGCATGGCGCTGCTGCTGACGGCGCTGGAGCCGGAGCGGGAGCACCGCACCGGACGGTGTGCCGCCGTGGTGCTGGAGGTAACGGGCGCGCTGGCGGCGCTGTTCAGCATCGACACCGTGTCCACCCGCGTGCTGTATAACCTGCTGGCCACCCTGACCTCGGAGCTGGGCGCGCCGATGATCCTCGGCTCGGTGCTGCAGGAGCAGCGGCTCAAGACCATCTTTGAAAATCCCAACGTATTCGCGGGCTGCGCCGGCGTGGCCATCCTGCTGTCGCTGGGTCTGGCGGTGACGGCGGAGAAGCGGACGGAGCGCTGCCTGCACCTGTCGTGCCTGCTGCTGAGCAGCACCGTGTTCCTGCTGGCGGTAAGCCGCGGTGCGATGGCGGCCATCGCGGCGGCATTCCTGCTGCTCCTGCTGCTGGAGCGGGGGGAGCGCCGCGCCGTCTCCTTCGTGCTGATGGCGGAGACGCTGCTGCTGACGGCAGCGGCCAGTCTGGCGGTCTTGCCGGCCTACGCCGCCGCCGGGCGGAAGGCGCAGATGCTGCCGCTGCTGGCGGTGCTGGCCGCCGCTGCGGCGCTGTGCGCACTGGACATCTTTGTGGGACGCCCGCTGGCGCAGCGCATGGCGCGGCGGATGAAGACCGTGAATATCGTGCTGCTGGCGGTGCTGGCCGCCGCCATAGCGGCCATGGTGCTGGCGGTGAGCTGGACAGGCGCCATCCATATGAGCGCCGGAGAGCAGATCACACGCGGCGCGTATCTGGACGCGGGGGAGTACACCCTGCATGTGGAGGCCAGCGGCCCCGTGACGGTGCGGGTGCAGACCCAGACCCGTGAGGACGCGGTGATGAACCGCAAGATCACGGTGTACAAGGGCGAGGCGGACGGCGCGGTGTTCACCGCCCCGGAGGGCAACCAGTCCGTGACGTTCCTCATCAGTGCCGATGAGACGGTGGACATCACCGCTATCCGCTACGAGGGCGCGGTGTCCGGCGAACTGAAATTGAAGTACAGGCTGCTGCCGGAGGCCATTGCCGGGCGCATCCAGACCCTGCGGGCCGAGGGCAACGTGGCGCAGCGGTTCGTGTATGTCAGTGACGCCATGAAGCTGTTCAAGCGCAGTCCCATCGTCGGACTGGGCATGGGCGCTTTTGAAAACGGCATCTACAACGTGCAGACCTATCACTACGAGACGAAGTACGTCCATAACCACTATATCCAGACTATGGTGGAGACGGGCCTGATCGGCCTTGCCCTGTGGCTGGGCCTGCTGGCGGCCAACGCCGTGGGCCTGTTCCGCCTGTGGCGCGGGGACAGGGAGGAGCAGCTGACCATGGCCCCGGCGCTGTGCGCGCTGCTGCTGTTCCTGATGATCCACGCCGCCGTGGAGGTCATCTTCTCCAGCGGCTATTTCCTGCCCTTCGGCTTCGGCGCACTGGCCGTCATAAACCTGAGCTGCGGCCGGCTGGTGCCCCTGCGCTTCGCGGGGAAGCGGGCCCGCCGCTGGATAGTGCGGGCGGAGGCGCTGGGTCTGGCGGCGTTCAGCGTACTGCTGCTCCTGAACCTGCTGGCGGCGCGTCTGAGCCGTCAGGGCAGCTACAGCGCCATGGCGCGGGCAGCGGACATGGATCCCTACGAGTGGGCGGATCACAAGCTGACCTATGTGTACAACGCCTCGGCGGCGGGTGAGCTGTCCGGCGACATGCGGGAGACGGTGGAGCGCTACATGGCCGATCTGGAGAAGCTGAACTCCAACTCCGTGCCCAAGTATCTGGCGGAGTCATATTTCAATCTGGGGAATGTGGAAAAGGGCTTCGCCATGCTGGAGAAGTTCGTGGACTACACGCCCTCCAACCCCGGCACATGGGACGCCAGCTTCCGTCTGGTCATGCAGTACAACGACAACAGTGACGCCTTCCTGCAGGGGACGGCCCGCCTGCGGGAGAAGCTGGAAGGCTGGAATCGGGATAACCTGGGCACCATCAGCCTGAGCAGCGACGTGTCGGATTACCTCGACAGCATGCTGGGCCAGTCCGCGGCGTCATAACAGCAGAAGAGGAGGAACGCCTATGCCGTCCGTTCTTATCACGGCGTCCACATTTTCCCATATCGTCAATTTCCACCTGCCCTACCTCCGGCGCTTCCGTGAGCTGGGCTGGCAGGTGGATGTAGCCTGCGGCGGCGCCATGCGGGACATCCCCTTTGCCGATGTGACCGCCGCGCTGCCGCTGGAGAAGAAGATGTCCTCCCCGGCCAACCTCCGGGCGGCAAAGCTGCTGCGGGGGATGATGGAGCGGGAGCACTACGATCTGGTCATCACCCACACGTCGCTGGCATCGTTCTTCACCCGCTGGGCGGCGCGTGGCATGAAAAACCGCCCGCCCATCGTCAATGTGATGCACGGCTACCTGTTTACCGACGAGACGCCGGCGGTCAAAAAGCTGCTGCTGACGCGGGCGGAGCTGCTGACAGCGCCCCAGACCGACCTGCTGCTGACCATGAACGCATGGGATACCCGGTGGGCCGCGGCGCACCACGCGGCGGCCCGGGTGGAGGAGATACCCGGCATGGGCGTGGATCTCAGCCGCTTCCGTGCGGCGGGGGAGACGCGGCAGGCCATGCGGGACAGACTGGGCCTGACGGAGGGGGATATCGCCCTGCTCTACCCGGCGGAGTTTTCCGGCCGGAAGGATCAGGCCATGCTGCTGCGGGCCATGAAGCGCCTGCCGCCGCACATCAAGCTGCTGCTGCCGGGCAGCGGCGAGCTGCTGGACGCCTGCCGTGGACTGGCCGCCCAGCTGGGCGTGGCGGATCGTGTGCAGTTCCCGGGGCAGGTACACGATATCCCGGCGTGGCTGGGTGCGGCGGATATCGCCGTGTCCGCCAGCCGGTCGGAGGGACTGCCCTTCAACATCATGGAGGCCATGGCCTGCGGCCTGCCCGCGGTGGCCAGCGCCGTCAAGGGCCACACCGACCTGATCGGGCCGGAAAACGGCCTGCTGTACCCCTACGGCGACGCCAAAGCCTTTGCCGCCGCCGTGGAGCGTCTGGTGTCCGACGCCACCCTGCGGGCGGAGCTGGGACAGGCCGGACGGGAGAAGATGCAGCGCTACGCGCTGGACGCGGTGCTGCCGCAGGTGATGGACCGCTATCTGTCTGTCATGGAGGGAAAAACGCGATGATGCGGGAAAATCAACGTCTGCTCAACCAGCTGCACGTCTTTACCGATGGACTGGCCGTATTTCTGGCCATGCTTGTGTCCTACTGGCTGCGCTTCAGCCTGTTCCGCGGCGTGAGGGGCATGCCCCTGAACTACTATATCTGGCTGGGCGTGGTGGCCGCGGCCCTGACGCTGGCGGTGTTCGCTGTGGCAGGGCTGTACGAGTCGTTTCGTACCGTGCGCTTCCATGTGGAGGCCAGCCGCGTGGCGGCGCTGGAGCTGCTGGTGTCGCTGATCGTCATGGCTGCCATCTACGTGCTGCGCCTCGGCGAGACCTCCCGTTGGACGGTGGTGTTTTTCTACGCCGTCAGTACCCTGCTGCTCACCGGCAAACGCGCCGCCATGCGCCTGCTGCTGCGGCGCTGCCGCGCCATGGGCTACAACCAGAAGCGGGTGCTGCTGGTGGGTCACGGCGAGGGCGCGGAGGCGTACCTGACCCGCGTCGCCATGGATAAGAACTTGGGCTTTCGGGTCATCGGCTACGTGGCCGAGCGCGGCTGCTGGGATGCCCTGCCCTATTGCGGCAGCTACGAAGAGCTGGACGCCATCTTCGCCAGCGAGAAGCCGGACGAGGTGGTGGTGGCCCTGCCCACCGAGGAAGGCCGCTGGATGGGCCGCATCATCAACGCCTGCGAAAAGGACGGTACCAAGCTGTCCGTGGTGCCGTCCTACGTGCGCTACATGCCCGCAAACCCCCAGTTCGACAGCGTCAACGGCCTGCCGCTCATCAACCTGCGCCGTATTCCGCTGGACAATCTGGGCAACGCCTTCCTCAAGCGGGCGGCGGATATCATCTGCTCTCTGGTACTCATCATTCTGACCTCGCCGCTGATGCTGATCGCCGCCATCGGCGTGAAGCTGTCCTCCCCCGGCCCCATCATTTTCAGGCAGGAGCGTGTGGGAAAGGACAAAAAGAACTTTTACATGTACAAATTCCGCTCCATGCGGGTGAACAGCAGCGAAAACACCGGCTGGAGCAAAAACGTGGACGACCGCAAGACCTGGTTCGGCTCCCTGATCCGCAAGTGCTCTGTGGATGAGCTGCCCCAGTTCTTCAACGTCCTCAAGGGCGACATGAGCCTCATCGGCCCCCGGCCGGAGCTGCCCTTCTTCGTGGAGCAGTTCAAGGAGGAGATCCCCCGCTATATGGTAAAGCATCAGGTGCGGCCCGGCATCACCGGCTGGGCGCAGGTCAACGGCCTGCGGGGCGACACATCCATCAAAAAGCGCATCGAGTACGACCTGTACTATATCGAAAACTGGACGCCGGCCTTTGACCTGCGCATCCTCATCATGACGGCCTTCTGCATGTTCAACAAGGAGAAGGTCAACAAACGCGGCAAATAAAAAGAGAGGGCGCAGCCCTCTCTTTTTATTCCTCTTTGGCCTGTTCCGCCGCCAGTACATCCTCCGTGTCCGCGCCGCACAGACGGATGAGCTTCTCCGCCAGAATTTTGGAAAAGCCCGCGATCAGGGCGCTCTCAATGACCAGCAGCTCCACGGCGTTGTCGCTGCTCTGCTCCGTGCTGCGGACGCCCTCTGCGGCGGACTGCACCTGCTGGTTGAAAAACAGCGCCAGCCGCCGGAACTTCTCCGAGTAGTCCTCATAGACAGACAGCACCTCATCCTCGCTGCTGTCCATCGGCGGGATGACCTTCTGCACGTCGCTGATGCTGAGACTCTGCTTCATGGTCAGGATCATCACCAGATAGGCGATGTGTACCCGATGATACTTCCGTTTCACCGGCGCGGGCATGATCTTCAGCCGCACGTAGTTGTTGATGGTGGCGGAGGTGACGATATGCTCCTTGGCCCCTGCCGGCGTGGGGATGAAGCTGAGATACTGCTCCAGCAGCACGATGACCTGATCCATATACAGGCCGAAATCGGGGATGGAGTTCCACTCCGGCAGATGGTAATCGGTGATGAACTTGTCCCAGCGCAGCAGCTTATGGGCCACAAGACTTTTGTCGTATTGCATAAAGACGCCTCCTTGTCAGTGAACATAATACACTATATCACAAGATGCCGCAGCTGACAAGAAAAACGTGTAACGAATACCTTGACGCAGGAAATCTAATATGCTATATTATGTAAAAAGACGTCAAGGAGGGCAGATCATGGAGCGTGCCTATATTTATGGAGATTCGCTGCTGAAGGCCACGGTGCCGGACGCCGCCATGCGCTATCATTTTCATCTTTCGGAGGTCATGGCCCAGTACCCCACGGAGCGGCTGGAGGTGGTAAACCGCGCCAAGATGGGCTCCACCATCAGCAAGGGACTCTCGCTGGTGGAGCACGACGTGGCCCGTGGTATGGACGCCCGCTGGGCGCTGGTGGCCTACGGCGGCAACGACAGTGATTTCGACT